>Ga0065711_1042912_pt1:12500-15060 | contig 15060 bp, 15 predicted proteins | sample Hoacrofraction12_FD_59098 | JGI IMG/M metagenome (GOLD analysis project Ga0065711, IMG submission 59098) | Hoatzin crop microbial communities from Cojedes, Venezuela - Epithelial fraction 12 v2 (version 2) | ecosystem: Host-associated > Birds > Digestive system > Esophagus > Crop... | reverse complement strand
GTGGGTTGTACGGGGTGGGGGGGGCAGTGAGTGGAACGGCTGGTCCAGCTACAGTTGCTGAATGTAATGGCCTCTTCTGCAGCCCGGAAAAGATTACTGCACAGGCGAGTTAGCTAAATGCCAGTCAGTTCTGTGGAAATACCAAGTGGTGCTCTTGGAAGGTAAAGCTGCTGTAATTTTGGAATGAACCGGACAAGGTGGTGCAGATCTTTAATCTCTCCGTTTTTCTTTTCTTACAGCAAGCAAGGATTTGGCACAGACATCCTATTTCATGGCTACCAACAGGTTGTTATCCTGAACCTCTTTGTTGCACTGTTGTAGCACACTATAGCTTCCTTTACTGCAGGGCCCCCTACACGTGTCTTGCCCTTGTTGCAGCAGGAGACTGGGCCATCTCCAGTGGTGGTACCTGCCCGCTTGCAGTGCGGTGTATTGTACAAGGGCCTGACGGCACAGAGGGGTTAAATGCACAATGAGAAGTGTAGTGGTGCTTTCTGATGACATTTTCTCGATTGTGAGTGCATAAGTCTAAAATTGGTAGCCTGAATAGCAGCTAAAGATTACAAAGAGCTAAACTTAACCTAGAAATTCGAGCATCTTGGTAAGTACAAAACTATTTTTAGTTTACACTTGTAGTTAATGGCAGTTTTAACTTTAAATATATTGATCCAATCTTAACTTATAAAATTGTAGCAGGCCTAAGATCTTTTCAACTAGCTGATTTTTCTTTTCAGATAGACTACTAGTAGTCCAGTGTTATTCCTTTCAGAAACAGCTCTTTAATCTTAACCTTGAGTTTTAAAACTTAAGTACTTAAATAAATTTAAAGCTGCTGGATGCCAAGTGGGAATTGTGTATACGTAGCCTGTTGTAGAAAGACGGAACTTGAGACCAGACTCTAGTCTTGATTTCTCGATGACTTCAATTTACTTCTTGCAAAACAACTTTGAGCTTTATTTAAGAGGATTATGTTATGTGTAGATAGTTTTTAAGCAATGTCTGCTGCTGGTTAGAACTCTTCCAGCTAAGTATTTCTTGATAATTCCTTGATGGGCAAGGTTCTGTATTTGAAACAGCTGTTAAGAGAAGCTGTGATAAAGCAGCGAAACAGAACTGTTATCTTTGTGCTGCTGCCAGCTGGAAGCTGAAGGAGAGTTTGCAAAGATGTCAAATCCAGGCCAAGTGAAAGCTAAGCCCACAAGTATTGCACTTGGCCTCTGTGGAACTGTTGGGTACCTTCTTCTCATTGTCTCCTTTGGGGACTGCATAATCAGCTGTATGCTTTTTACTGTAAAGATTTAATTGACCATATTATACTACTTTTAGTACTTAAGTACAGTAGAATAACTGGTAAATTTATTTACTGTTCATCACACTTGTAATAGAAAAAGCAAATTAAACTTTTCTACCTGATAAATGCCCTGCCCTTTGTTTTCTTAAGGCTGTAAGATACCTTACGAACTGAATCAGAAAAACTGTTCCATGAACTAATGTTAAACTGCTGTTGCTTGACAGATGATCTGGTTCTGTGTGTTAATGGCTGATTTGTTTGGGTTTTCTGTTTTACATGTTTGATTTCCTTTGGTTCCTCATTACGAAATTTGTGCAACAGTCTTCACCTTACCACGTTCTGTCTTCAGTACAAGCCTACAGTGATAGCATGTGTGTGCATTCACTTGGCCTGCAAGTGGTCCAACTGGGAGATTCCAGTGTCAACTGATGGAAAACACTGGTGGGAATATGTAGATCCGTCGGTTACTCTAGAATTACTAGATGGTAAGTAATACTGCCTTTTCATATCTTGAAATTCAAGGGTTTATTAACGTAAAAATGGGAGCACAGTGTAGTAAGAGCTTTAAACCTAAAATGTGAAGTCAGTGAGACTTACACTGCATCCTTGGGCCAGAGAAAGCTATAGGAGAGGGGAGAACTTTGAAAGACAAAACTTACTTTCGAGGCCCTTTTCACTTCATCCTGTGGGCTGGGGTATCCACGTACCTTTTGTAGGCACAGGTTAGAATCTTGCATTTAAGTGCTTTCCAGAACCAGGAAAGAGATGGAGATGTACCAGTGCAAATCCATGCAGTCCTGATCATTTTATGTACGTCGCTGGTCCGGGTTTATGGCTTCACTGTCACGTAGACAACTGTTCTTAAGGCTGTACATAAAATTGCTGCATTTATGAAGGTAGTTCTATGTTAAAGACTTGTGTAGCTTATAATACCTCAAACTCCTGTAAAATATTTTTTTCTCGTTAAATGGCTTTTTTCCAGAAGAAAGCATATACCTAGGAGGCTGTATACCTAGAAGTTTACTACCTTTTGAAATAGTACTTACCGCAGGGGAATCTGAATTTAGGGCCCACACACGCTACTGCAGCGGAGGTGGTGGCTTCTGGGGCTTTCAGATCCATGCATTGGACTTTGCTGTCAGCTCTAGGGTGAAACATTTGTTTTAGAGCAGTGGCGCAGGCCTCCAGGCTCGGTGTGGCCCACCATAGCCCCCCACAGCCTGCTTTTCTCCTCTGCCGAGCTTTGATTTCTTAATGGCAATGTTGGGT
>Ga0065711_1042912_pt1:0-7500 | contig 15060 bp, 15 predicted proteins | sample Hoacrofraction12_FD_59098 | JGI IMG/M metagenome (GOLD analysis project Ga0065711, IMG submission 59098) | Hoatzin crop microbial communities from Cojedes, Venezuela - Epithelial fraction 12 v2 (version 2) | ecosystem: Host-associated > Birds > Digestive system > Esophagus > Crop | place... | reverse complement strand
AACTTGGAGTTAAAATGTCTGGATGGTAAACCAGTGCCTGTCTGATATAAACTGGAAAAGGTCTTCATCCTAAGGTGCTGTTTCAAAAGAACTGTTTCCTGCTTTGATTCTGGGAAATTGTGAAATACCGTGGACAAAATGTTGCTATGCTACATTGAGATCCAAACAGTGATTTTCGGTCTGTCAGGGATGTCCATGCAACTCCTTGGGTTTGGTTGTCAATGTAATTGTAAATATGTGGAACTGTATGTGTTGTGGTGTCTGAAGCTGAAGTCAACCTGCTGGTGGTCGGGGCGGAGAGGGAGGGAGAGGGTGCGCACCAGGCTGCCGCGAGCTTTCCCTGGCTGAAACCCACTGCACGCTGGCGAAGGGCGCGAGCGGCAGCCTGGCTGAGGTGTCTGAACGGGATCGCCACCAGCCTCACAAGTGAATGACTGACTAAATGCAATAAAAGACTGATAGACAACACTATTGCTCTGTTCATCACTTTGATTATGCATTTTGTTTGTTGTAACTTTGAGTACATGCATTATGTAATTTGTAAAAGGGCGCTGTAGTGGAGACCTTGCTACAACACTATTACAAATCTTCCCTTTTTGTGAGATGAGGTTTGTAGAATAGTGAGATTCTTTCGTATGTTGAACCTTAATCTGTTCCTAATGGTGGGAGTGCTGAAGTAATGTATCTCACTGTGACCTGGTACTTCGGTATTTGCATAAAATGGCAGTTCTGTATATTCTTTTGGCTAACTGTAAATATGAATGTTTCGTATTAGCGTAGTTGAATTTTTGAGGTACAGCCATTTGTGTGAGATTAGAAAAAAAACTATTTCTAAGAACTTGTGTAAAAAAAAAAAAGTATTTTCAATAAAATTCCCTACCTCACCTCTACTGTGCAGAAATGATCCCCTTTGCCTATGTTTGATTTTCCAACCTCATTTGTAAACGCAGAGCAGATCCCTTTTCAGTTATTGGCAAAACATTGCTGTTTTCATCAAATCAATCAACAGAATGCTTCCAAGTCTTGTTTCCTTTGCTTCCTTTACGTTATGATGATCAGGTATTTGATACATGAAAAGCAAATTCTAGAGATTTTATGCAATCTTAAACTGCTCCCTCACTTTGCCCTGGGGGTGAGAGCCTGTATCCTGTGATTTTATTGTACAAGGGCTGGGTGTGCTTGATTTTTTTTTTTTTTTTGGCAGTGGGGAGCTGGGGGGAAGGGGTGAGGGGCTGCGTGACAGGAGTTTACCATTGATCTTGGGGCGAGAGGTTCCCTGTCCTTGTTTTGCAGTGAAGGGGACTGAGCAAACACTTTGTTTCCTTTCTTTAATTGGGATGTCAATGCACATTCCCATAATCAGTTTTAAAAATAAATAAATGTCTTAAAAGACTTGGAAGTTATGCCAAACTGAGCTAACTAATTAATTCCTCCTTTCTCTGAAATGCTTATCTCCTTACCCCTTTAAAAAAAAAAATAATACCAGGAGTGTTTTCTCACATTTCTAGGGGGAATGACCCTTTCTTCCATCCCAAGGTGGATATAGCAAACCCAAATCAAATTTTTAACCTTGAAAGTTTCAGTACTTGGGTCTGATTCCTCTATATTCCTGCACTTATACCATTTTTGTGACCATAGTTCAGAGATTGTGTTCTATGACACCACCTATAAAATTCACTTTCTGGGGCTGTCTCATGGTGTGGATGCCTGAGGGAAGTGGAAAGGAGGGGAGAAAAGGCACTCTGCTGGGCGTACTGGCAGCCCTTCCTCGGGAAAACTCTTATGCTTTTTTAGTTATGTCCAAGAACCAGAGTTTTGATGGGAGCGTGGCAGAAAATAGCATCAGTTCCTGCTGAACTTTATGGAAAAGCACACATTTTCAACTCAAATAGTCTCAAAAGACTGTGGGTTTGCTGGGCTCAGTGTCTGCTTCCTTGAGAAGAGAGGCTGATGCCTGTGTTTTGAGATGCAAAGTTTTACATCCTATTGCTGTTTGTAGTTTCAAGACCAGTGTAAAATACCTGTGCTGGCATGCCTAAGGGCCCTCCCTTTTCCTGAGCTCTGAGCAGTGGCTCAGAGCTTTAAATATTACTGTGTACAAGAAATGCTAGGTAGCCCTCCACTGATAAAAGGACACGGTATTTTCAGGTTCTCAGATTTAAGCTCCAAATCTCGAGGAAACCTGGCATCACAGCGAAGCGGTCATACCTACTAGTTGGCAGCCTACATACTTTGTAACTGGTTTTAGAAATTAAGACTACTCATAAAACAGTAAGTACTCTAACTAATCAAACAAGCGTGACCCTCCTCACTGAGTCACTTTTCACTGAAAATAAGTTTTTGTCAAGAAGGTTTTTAAGGTTTCTCAGCTTTTCCCTCTATTAAATTAGACACCCTCTTACAGGTGACTGAATTACCTGGATTTATGTGAAAATCTATAGTCTCATCAAGTAAGAAATATGCAAAGTTAGACTTGTTTATAGAACGTTCTACCCGACTGGACTCAGCCGAGTGACCCCAGGCACCCTAACCCAACGTGCTTCTCGCTTCAGCTGTGCTGAGCCCAGCGCTGGGCTGCAAGCCCATCTCCCCTGTTCTCCAGCACGATCAAGCTGAAATACCTCTGCTGCGAGTGCTGGCCGTAAACACCCACCTCATTCGCTTACATCTGGTTAAACTAAAATGTGCTTTCACGTTTTGATTAAAAACTCAGCTTCAATTTACAAACCTTTAAGTTGGAGACTAATTTTAGTGTCATTAGCTGGGCTAAACATTACATTTAAATTGCAAATAACTAATAACCTTAATATTGGAGAACTCAGACTTTAACAAAAGATGTTAGTTTGCTTATAAGACACGTGCATAAGGCGGAGCTTTTGTAATTCTGACATTTTTTTAATTAACTGTATATCCCAGAGCATTCCCACTCTTTCCCTGCTTATGACCATCATCTCAGTTTCACGTCATCTTGGTTTCATTTCGTGCTAAATAAAACCTTGTATTTACTTTGCAGCTTTGTTGGAGACACTACCTTAATCTGAGAAGGATTAATATACATAATGAATTATGTACATGCCATTTGAGTTCATATGCCAGGGCTCCTACCTTTATTCTGCAAGGTACTTCAACGTGAAGATGATCACGTGAAGATACTTTAATGTGAAGTTGCCATGGATTTTTGGCATGACGACCAGCTGCTGTTCCTCGAAATGGGACTGTTAACTGCTTGAAAGTTTCTGCGATGTTAGGATTTCTCTCATACTGACATAATGTTCTGTCATTGTTATGTGACAGTATACCTATGGAAACCATTAATAAAGAATTTTGCTACAGTACTGATTTGTCTTTGCTTTTATACAATTTAGACCAACTCTCTGAAGTCAGACTAGTGGAATAAAAGTTTGAAAGCTATTTAAGTAACTGTATAGTGATCTGGGGAAATTTGATTTTATATAAAACTTAGAGCTTCCTGCTTTCCTTTTTGTAAAACATGAATTTTCACGTCACCGCTGGCACTGAAGTCAGGGTCTCGAATTCTTGAGAGCTCAGCCCTTAGCAGATGTAGGGCAGAGTTTTACTGCACCTCTTCCTGGAGCCAGGTGCTCACAAAGGTGTTAGGGTTCACCGCCTTTTGACACAGTGAAACCAATTTTTGGTTTCTACAGTATCTCATTCCCCTGAAATTTTAAATTTGAAAAATACTTAGGAAGAAGCCTTATCAGAGAGAGGCTTCTAAATACTAATACCTGATTTTTTTTGTTGTTTATCAATATATAATAATGTTCTTCAAATTTTATTTAATTTTATGCAGTTAGTCGTAGCTATTTACACTAACTGTAAAGATTATTTTCGCAGTGCAAGTGGAGACTGTTACACGTCATCTAATTGCGTAGTGCTCACCCAAGTGTTTCTCAAAACAGTTCAAGTTTCAGACTCACATGTGCTGTTCTCTGTCAGATGAAGGATGTTGAAAAACAGTTGACTGCTGATTCAAACAGCATTTTACAGCCTTTGCAAACAAGAGAAAGGTAATGCTCCTATGCTTTTGCTCCTCTGTGTCAGCAAACAGGAGGGTGAGAATTACAACACAGCACTCTGAACACAGAAAATATGCCACTTCTCGATGGAAGAGTAGGTTCAGGGGGAATCGCATCGCTGTGTATCAGTACCTGATGGGGGTGGTAAGGAAGACAAAGCCAGACTCGTCAGTGTTACCAGTGACAGGACAAGAGGCCACGGGCACAACTTCACATGCAAGACAGTCTGTTCAAACATAAAAACATTTTTGCCATAAGGGTGGCTGAAGACTGGAATATGTTGCCTGGAGCGGCTGTGGAGTCTCCCCGTTGGTGATACTCAAAGTCAACGGGACAAGGGCCAGAGCAACCTGCTTCAGTCAACCCTGTGCTGAGCACTGGGATTGGACTAGAGCATCTCCGGAGGCCCCTGCCAACCTCAACCATGCTGTGACGTGAAACTGTCCATAAAATGCACTTTAGATTCACAATTCCAGCCAGACTGGGACATGATCTTGATGTAAGCTTAATAAAGATCATAGAATCACAGAATGGCAGGGGTTGGAAGAGACCTCTGGGGATCATCTGGTCCAACCCTGTAATCCATGGCCTTGCTGGACTTGTCAATGCCAGATGAAAGACATGCTCGGACTCAGGCACCAAGAGCCAAAGAGTTAACAGAGGGAGCAATTAACTTGTGCTTATCTTAGAATCATAGAATGGTTTGGGTTGGAAGGGACCTTAAAGATCACCCAGTTCCAACCTCTCTGCCATGAGCAAGGACACCTTCCACCAGACCAGGCTGCTCAGAGCTCCACTGGCCTTGAACCCTGCCAGGGAGGGGGCAGCCACAGCTTCTCTGGGCAACCCGGGCCAGGGCCTCACCACCCTCATAGCAAAGAATTTCTTCCTAGTATCTAATCTAAATCTGCCCTCTTTTAGGTTAGAGCCATTCCCCCTTGTCCTTTCACTACACACCCTTGTGAAAAGTCCCTCTCCATCCTTCCTGTTGGCCCTTTCAGGCACTGGAAGGCTGCTCTAAGGTCACTGCGGAGCCTTCTCTTCTCCAGGCTGAACAGCCCCAACTCCCTCAGTCTTTCCTCATAGGAGAGGTGCTCCAGCCCTCGGATCATCTTCGTGGCCCTCCTCTGGACCCACTCCAACACATCCATGTTCTTCTTATGTTGAGGGCTCCAGAGCTGGACACAGAACTCCAGGTGGGGTCTCACAAGAGCGGAGTGAAGCGGCAGAATCCCCTCCCTCGCCCTGCTGGCCACGCTTCTCCTTATGCAGCCCAGGATATGGTTGGCTTTCTGGGCTGCAAGTGCACATTGCCGGCTCATGTTGAGCTTCTCATCCAGCAGTACCCCCAAGTCCTTCTCAGGGCTGCTCTCGAGCCACTCTCTGCCCAGCCTGTACTTGTGTTTGGGATTGCACCTGTGTATCTCTTGTCATTATCACTACAGTATCTCATAGGGATATGGTACCTCAGTAAGAAAGGACTGATACAGTATGCAAAAACTACTTTTTTTTTTCACCAGCTAAAAATTAAAGGGCCCACATAGTTAAATAAAAGCTTCAGTACGTTTTATGCCGATACACAGTTTGGGGTTCCTACAGGATCATCACAGGCACGCTTAATGACTCATCTACAAGTCTGAGTAGAGCTTTCACAGAGCTTTCAGCATCTGCAATGCTTTCTCCCAACAGCATATGTTCCAGAGGATTTTAGACATTGGCATTCCAACATTTTACAGACAAATTGGCATTCCAATTTACCTTGCCTGTCAGATACCAGTGATGGCGATGTGGGTTTTTTCTTTTAAAGTCTCTCCAAATACAACAAAACGTGGCCCTGTGTTCACAGCGAAGGAATGCCCACTCCAGTGCTCACAGACATTGCAAGAAAATGTTACTTTTATCACGCTGCTGTCTGATAATAGACTCCTGGTACACAATTGCTCTCTAGTAATTTCTGCTGTCACTTTTAAGTCCAGTTCCTTCTGATCTTTCTTCACAAGTGGAAATTTTTGATATGTAAAATGTACGCTCATTTGGCAAGGGTTCTGAAGAATTCACTGTCTTCCTTTCACAAAGGGATGGTCCAGCAGCTGCAGAGCAGAAGGGCGTTCATGTTGATCTCTGCATTGAGAGTTTGAAAAATCAGTACATAAAATGAATATGCATGCCTGTGATGTAATCGTTTGTAAAATCTAAATGCAAACTTAGCCTTTTTTTTCCCTCATTTCTCCAGTCATTACTCATTTTGAGGTTTTTTTGACAAAGCTCGTAGGAAGGAAATCAAGATTTATCAGAAGAGACTGTTGGAATTTACGAATTATAAAACTGAAATATTTTATTATTACAAAAATCACTTTGTTCCTCTAAATTCCTTTCAAAAGTTTGAATAATTCTGCTAATGTGGCTGCTTCAGGTGCACGAAAAATGTATTTAAGGAGGGTGATAATTATTTGTTTGATCCTGTGTCAATCAGGATGTTCTGTCATCTCCAGTCAACATCATTCACGTTAAGGAGCACATTTGGAATTACAGTATTGTAATTACAGTATTGGCTTGCTAAAGCCAAGGGCTTTGGACTATTTCAGCCCTCAGTTCGGAGAAAAAAAAATAGGGGAAGGAATAAAGGACACTGATGCCTTAAATAACAAACTAATTGGGAAGATGAGATGAGGGAGGCATTTATGTTTAGGACATAGTGAGATCATACATCAAAACTTTGCCGCCACAGGTGCATCCTGACTTTTGAAAAAGTAAATACTTTATTTAAAATGCTTTATATCTTTCTGTTTCTTCCTACCTAACAATTCCTTCTACCTTCTAAACACTGTTCTCTCTGAATCAAAGTATATATGATGTCTCTATATACAGTCCACAGTTTTTCTGGTTATTGTTCTGTGGCCCATAGGAACTGTAACCATACCATAACAATTCTAATCCAGGGGTTAGAAATTAAGCTTCCGGCCTCCAAGACCGCTGCCATAGCCCCTAAGTAACATGCTTCCCTCTAGTGCTCAAATCTGGTCTTTGGAGATATGTAAAAGGCTGCTATCAATTCGTATTTGTATAGACTACTCATATAGATCAGGAAGTTAGCTCTTGAAATTAACAGTCCATTTCAACATCTGAGACAAAGCTGATGTTTAAAACAAAACAAACACTACAAAAATAATTCTTACAATGGATGAATGCTAGTGGCGTTTTATTAAATATAGAGAACTTTATGTTTCAAATAAGTATGTATTTCCTGGACTGGCAGTGATAAAAGATTTTTCTACTGCAGAAGATAAGAATTGAGTTAAAGCTCTTTCATTTAGGGGGGTCCATGAGTGCTGATCGCTCTTTAAACAACACTTCTTCCATGCACAGGAGCAATGCATCCCCCTGAGAAAGAAATCGAGCAAAGGAGGCAGGAGACCTGCATGGTTAAACAAGGAGCTTCTAGCGGAGATCAGGCAGAAGAGAA
>Ga0065711_1042911_pt1 | contig 15061 bp, 13 predicted proteins | sample Hoacrofraction12_FD_59098 | JGI IMG/M metagenome (GOLD analysis project Ga0065711, IMG submission 59098) | Hoatzin crop microbial communities from Cojedes, Venezuela - Epithelial fraction 12 v2 (version 2) | ecosystem: Host-associated > Birds > Digestive system > Esophagus > Crop | place... | reverse complement strand
TACTTTTATCACTGAGTTCTTTAGATGTACCAAAATCTGAAATTTTTACTGCATCTGTGTGTGTAACTAAAACACTGGGGAGGGGGGCAAGAAAAAAAAAAGGAAATCAGCATTTTGCAGTCATTTTCATGTACCACAACAGCCACCTCGAGTAAATCCCTTCTAATCAACACAAACAGTTGATGAGGCCATGCCGTTCACAATTGCAGCACAAGAAAAAAGATTATGCATTTTTGACCGACAAAAGCACTCACTTTCTTTGGGGTGGTTGTGTTTTGTATCTCAAATGCACTTCTAAATGCTACAAATCAAAAATCAATCTAGATAAAAATGCAAGTAAGTCACTGAAGATTCACTATGTCTGGAGACTTTTCAAAATTTTAGTAAAACTGTACCTTAAACTGTGCTGTAAACCACTGAAAAAGTATTATTCTTAATGCACTGTCACAGTCATGTCACAGGCTAAAGAAGCGATAAACATCTAGGGAATAAGAATATAAGCGGCCAGATTGTTTCAGTCAGAAAGCAACAGAGAAGTGAGAAAGTCACATTCCAGAAAACCAGAGAAACAATAAAAAAACATATAAAGAAGGAAAAAAAAGAAAGCAGGAGGCAACAGAATATTCCACTTTCAGAAAGAACCAGACACCATCAAATCATTAGAAATATTTCCTGACTGCTATTTATCATGTAAGTTAGCGGTAAAATTTCCAGCCTTGTTAAACTGCAGGACAGGAGGGGAGTGCCAACAAGTTTCATTAGTTTCACTTTCGTTAGTTTTGAGTCAACATGGAAAAAAAATAACAGGGCTTTTGACCTAACTTTATCAAGAAAAAAAAAAAAACAATAATGATGAGTGGAGGATATTTCAGTAGCTAGAGACTCACTTTGGTGACTTGAGGTCTCGATGGATGATTTTGTGAAGGTGCAGGTAATTCATCCCACTTGCAATCCCCGTGGACCAATCCACAAGCAGCCGAGGGGTGACTTTCCGCCCTGCTCGCAGGACTTCATAGAGCTGTCCATGTGCACAGTACTCCATGATGATACAGTAGCATGGGGCTTGAGTGCAAACTCCTCTGTCAAAGAAAAAACACAGCCAGTGAGGATCAGTAGTGTAGAAGTGCCAGAGCAACTCTCCAAGGTGGCAATCAAGGGGCAGGGCTCTGCTAACAGCTCTCCATCCCGAAGGGGAAGGGGAATGTTGCGTGCATGCTTTGGACAGGAGGAACCTCATTTGTGACAGGGGTGGGTTTCCTCCAACAGCTACACCTACAGATTTGTAGGGTTCACAGCAGGTGTTTTGTGAGCCTGTGTGCAAAGCGCAGAACTGAGTGAGAATGGTGTCTATAGGTTTGTTTTCACAACAGTGTGCAACAATTTGAGAGGAGCGATGACCACCCATTTTATCCTACAGACAGCTTAGTCCCTGGAGTTTAAAAACCTGGCCAGGGTACATAAGCGAATGGCTCTTCCCTGGATGAAGTTATGTTACCAACAAGTTTCACAACCTACTTGAATGCAATGATGTTAGGATGTTTGAGTTTCCGCAAGTGCTTGATATCCGTTTCGTTCTGATCTCTCACTTTCTTGATGGCCACCTCCTCTGCCCGGAATTTGCCCAGGAAGACTGCTCCCTGCGCGCCGCTGCCCAGCCACTGCAGCTCCGAGATCTCCTCGAATGGGACCTCCCAGGTATCTAGGCACAGGCAAGCAAAGGAAACAACGTAAAAGATCAAGACCACAAAAATGTGGTAGATAGATGGCAAATCCCCCCAGTACAGGCGCAGCTGAGGCACGTGCCACAGACACTCAGCCACAGCTTCCCTTTCATCCAGCTCCTCTCCCCATCACCGTCGCCTCCAGCCTGTTCCTTCCCATCCTCCCAGATGCTTTCTCAGCAGAGCTCACCACCACTACTACCCACTCAGGTGAGCCACTTCGACCTGGCAGGCAGCAATTTAACACACAAGGGGCACTGGATTGGAAACTTAGGGAGCAGGTCCTGTACTCCAAAAATGAACGATGACAGTATCTCTTATAAAGTACATGGCTCCTTGAAAAGCATAGGTAAGAGGAAACAATGAACATTCACATCTGACCAAAAAAAAAACCAAAAAAAACAAAAGGGGTTTCCCCCCCCCAAAACAGGGAAAAAGTATTAAATAAAAAGGGAAGTCAAAGGTGGCAGACCACAACCACCAGGCTACCCAGCACAAAGCACAGTAACCACCACCAGTGACAGAAACAGGTCTTTCCCACACCAACGTTGTGTATGTCAGTCTCAAACAGGCAAAAAAAAAAATCTTAAGAGATTCCTACTCCTAGGTACCCGCGTGCATCTGGCAGGGATGCTGCCAGAGTGGTCCAGCAGCACTGTATAAACTGTTTCAAGACAACCGTACCCATGAAAACAGAAAGCCTTGTCTGCGAGTCACCTTGAAACCACCTTACCATCCCACAAACAGCAAGATAAAAGGCACGCAATAATTTATTTACTGTAACTCAATAAATATGCAAGTTCAGAGAAGAATTTAGCAGAAAACCAACAAGTAACCCACTGATTTCTGAAATAATAGAAAGTCACGCCTGTACAGATCCCTATTTCAGATCCCTACAAAGACGCATCTTCTTGCATCCAGTGTCTGAGCCGTTGGGGTGTTCCCAGGGCTGCAACTGGGATTATGCAAAAGCATTCACTTTAGATACTGTCACCACTGAACGGAAACTTAGATACCCAAACTGCCTCTGGACTAATCCAGATTCAAATCCTTCCCTCAAATCATTCCTGTGACAGTCAGACACCAGCTGGATGTCTCCTGCTGAATGACTGCTCTCCAGGCCCAGCCAAGGAAAGCCAGCTCCCATCCAAGCCAGACCCCAGTGCTCGTTCTGCTCACTGAACTAGGGAAAAAAACATTGTTAATCTACAGCAAAAATCTCCTTCGACCTGGCAGGGCAAAGTTCAATCCTCAGCACATGCTTCTTCACAGACACAAGTCTATTTTCGTACTGATATATCTGCCTGCAACTCTACATCCTACAAAAATATTAGGACAGCGGATGCAGCTCTGAAATGCAATGCATTATAACTAAGCGACCCTAGTAACCGTGGATTCGCAGTGCATGATCCCTGTCCTCAGTTTTCAAGGATGCCATGACACTGTGAAGGTGCTATCGCCTACCAGCAAACGTGTCCTTTCACACAGAAGCAAGAAATGCCTATGCATGTAAGAACCTAACAGCAACTGAGGTACGAAACATGCTGTGACCACTATCTTGACCACAGGACATTGAAGTAAACAATAAGTGTTCTTCTTTACCAAATAACTTGAGCAACTTTTTGTCACAATATTTGTAATTAGTATTTAATTCTTCAGATATTTAGACCTTTAAAGACAGTTCTTTAAATAAGGAAAATAAAAGAAAATAAGGAAATTTGTAAATAAATCGAGAAGATCTGTATTCCTATTTAATTCAAAAATGCATTGCTTCTGAAAGCAGGTGGCAAATACAGTTGATTTTTGTGTTTGTTGACGAACAGCATTTTCACGTGGGCAACACTGAAACTATTCTGTTGTACTGAAATAGCTGTTTCTTTACATGCCAGAAGACTGCCTTTCCTGTACAAGGCACGCAACATAGTCATTAACTTCCCGAAGCACCCACAGTTTGTGAGCAGTAATGGGTAACTATACTGCTATCACCTAGGAGCCCTGATTTGTTCTTAATATTACCTGTTAACCTCTGCAATGGCAAAGGCAGAGAGACATTGTAAATGAGGCAAGCAAAAGTTCACGCGCTCCCTCCTGCAAAGCCACCTCGTGTTTATTTGCTGAGATACAGCCCTTCCTTTAGCCCACTTGCACCCTGATCATCAAGGGCAGGATTCAGGGAAGAGGTCTCAGTGCAGCAATCATCAGTGAAACACCCTACATGTTTGGGAATTTCAAGAAGAACGAAGAGCCAAACCATATATAATGTATAGTGCAACAGTAAGACAAAAATCCCACATCCCCTTTCACTGTACAGGAACACGTCACTACATTTCAAGGCAGCCGGCAGCAGCGATGCGTTTGGCTCCCATAACATGGCAAGCACTGAAAAGCTTCCCAAAGAACATGAAGCTGGTGGAAAAAAGCGCTGGACTACATTCACTTGGAAACCAGGGTTTGTTGGCATTAGTGGTGCAAACCTGCATTTTCTACTACAACACTGATGAAAAAATACCTCTAAATTACCCTGTGTACGTGCTTCCTACGACCACCCTCAAGGACAACAGGTTGACAAGGGTCAGTATCACAAAGTTAGTCGTACCAGTGCTGCAGCGGGGCGATGGGCAAGGCTGGAAAAGAGAGGACTCCACACACTGCCAGCTGAATACAGCTGAAGGTTGAGACCACGCACGTCACCCGGAGTGCAGGTTACAAAGCTTGAAGCAAAGAATGGTGGATTACGGCTGTCCCAGCTATGGCACATCGACACAGCAGGCACAATGAGAAACCCAGCATGGGAGAGGTGATACCAACTTCTCTGTCATCTCAACCAACAGCTTGAAACAGAAACGGACTCGCATAAACCACCTGCAAGGACTCGGGTGTGTAGGTATGATGACTAACCATAGCTAGGTCAAAGTGCCTGTCTAGAAGACAAACACCTCAGATGATCAGCAGGGTGGCAAGGAGACACGTCTGGACACACCAATCAAGACTCAACCGCACTGCTAGCCTTGTTCCAAAAGTCCATTAACGTTGCTTGGCTATACTTCCTTTGAGATTGCCCAGACCCCGGGGCTTGCTGGCACTCCTCCCTCCTGCATCAGAAGAGAGATGAGGGTAACTACTACAAGGATGGAGCAGTTTTTACTCCAGACTCTTCTGGGCCTAAAGAAACCTGTGTGATACTTCCCCTAAATAAATTAAAGTGTAAAAGCAGGAATTATGCAAGAGCTTGCGTTTCTAAGGTGATTAAGAACCATTTGAGTAGAATGATGGGAATCTGTTTCCCGTGGGGAAGAAACACAGGAGCAGCCTGAGCCATTGAGTCAATCTATTTGAAGCAAATTGTTGCCGTTTGCCAGTGCTGGCTGTTTACCAGCACTGGCATTAAGACAGGCAGCATCTCTGGTTCACAAAAAAACCCACAAACACAAGCACACTTTGTAAAGCACCTTGCTCTCCAGGTTTACACACCACCACACACCATGACAATAAATGTGTCACTTGCGAACAGGAAGGTGAAAGCAACTCCTGAAGACAGATTCGCAATCCAAAGCAAATGGCTCGGAAGGCTACTGAGTAGAAAACACAAATAAGTCTTACTATAAAGTGCTAGAATGCCAATGATCCAAATGAAATAACTGGTAGACACAAATTAAAGAACTAAGTATATCTTCTTGAAAACACTCACCAACAGCCTCTAGAAATCAGGGCAAACAACTGGCAAAACACAGTCCGGAGTCATGTTGTGGGTCAAACCCAAACTACTTCAACCTCTGATAACCGACTGGCAGCCACCGAGCAATACAAAGCAAACACTCTCTGCAGGAATGACTGCTCCCCAAGCAGGCAGAGCATTTAACAACAGCAGCTGGCACTGCTTAGCCAGCCAGCAGACCACACTGCAGCAACTTCCAGCTGACCAAAACTCTGCCCAGCACAGGCCCTCAAGGCGAGCACAGAAACGCACTCCTCCCGATCACCATCTCAGATGCTGAGAAGGAAACTCAAGGAGTAATTTCAACATGAAGATAATGTGGAATCATGTGAAAGTCGTTCTTCTCTTTTCCCTCATTCACCAAGTCATGAGCCAAGCTTTCGCAGGCAATAGGAACTCAAGTGTCAGACACTTGCAAAGGGCATGAAACCTATTTATATTTTACTACTTGCAACCACACCACCACCACCATGTCCTAGAGTTTGGGCCTGTAGGAGATTCAAAGCGGACAAGCAGGGATGCTGGTGAGCAGCGAGAAGTACTAGGAGGCATCTGCAAGGCAACATGAATTCCCCTGCGGCTGTGGGACTCCTATCCCAGTTGTTGATTCAGCCCATCACAAAGGATTGATCCTGGATCAGGCTTAAAGTAGTTGTTTCATGAAGGGGAGAGGGCAGGGAATCACCTGCACAGATCTATGGCACCAGCCCAAAGCTGTAAATAAGCTCCCAGGGGAACGAAAGGCCACTGCAAGCCTTGTTTTACTCCTGGAAAGGCCAGACACATTTCCTCAGCCTTTCTTCTCCAAATGCATAACACAAACACAAACCTTGCATCCTCTGCGCTTTTGCTAAAAGACAGCAAAAATAAAAGCAATCACATACATCAGTTACTAAACTGCTGGCTTGTATGTAGCTGATGAAATGCACACAGAGAAGATTTTCTGGTGGCAAGAAGCAAGAGTGATATCATCTGGAAAACAGAACATGAATATTCTGACAAAATCCTCAGGTTTTAGCACAGAAGCAGTTTAAAAAGGTTTATGCTTGGATAACAGGAACGTACTACTACCATCAGAGATCTGTCCAACTGATCAGCTTCAGAGAAAAAAAAGTATTTAAAAAAAGAAAATCTTCTTTTCACTCCATTTATGACAATGAAGACACTGAAGATGCAGCTAAACCACACATGCCACATATAGCAGATCCCAATTAATCTTCAGCCTTACCACATCTCTAGCCATTTCAAAATTGCCCTTTTAGGAAGGGCCTAATGCCAACAGCAAACTGCAAAGCGTCCATGAATCTATGGCTCTGAACGTGCTGCTGACACTGAGAACAGCAAGATGCTTCTGTGCCTACGAAGAGGAGCTCTGTGTGCCCGTTCCAAACACAGCAACGCTCTCAGCTGCTCACTTTCATTAGTTAGCGCTTCCATCTTTTTTATTAGTGACTTTCATACAAAAGAAAGTGTCCCCTGTGGGTCACCAAAGCACACATTAAACTGTGGTCTCCAACACATCTGCTGTCCCAATTATATGCGGAATGCGATCCCTTGGCTTCGCAGGTAGCTTTCCGGAAGGCACCCACCTGAGCTTGCAGGCACAGGCAGGCACGTGCCAGCTCAGCAGCTCTCGGCCATGAGAAGTCTGACCTGGCGAGACAGCGCGCGCACGGGATGCTCACACAACTGCTGGAAGCCGCTGACGTAACTCTGCACCCGTGTCCTCTCCTTGGAAAGTTTCAGCTTCGCTTAAGAACACTGAGCATCCAAACCAAAGCAGCGTCACACCGACATACGGACGCCACGCCTCCTTCGAACGCTACCCGACTGCTCTGAAGCTCGTTTTCCTTCACAAGGGGGGCTCCCCTGCCAGACACAGTCTCTTCCAAAACTCTACACATCTGACTCCATGTACTGTGCAACCACCCCAGTAGTGTTAATTCCCCCAGGAATTTTCAGTCACCTGTTTTATTTACAGATTCAGCCATGTGTGACATGCCGAGTTTACAACACACAGACAAAACTTAGAACCAACCTTGCCAAGGGATTTCAAAAACAAATAAACTCTCGCTGAGCACACAGGTCTGACAGACAAGAGGCTGCTGCTTCGGTGGCACCTGCCTTTCTGCAGTGCAGAGGGGGACCTCCTTGCTCAGAGTCACCAACTGGAAATGACTGAGTCTAGGAAGGAGGAGTAAGTTTATTTCAAGGTAGATTCACCCAACATGTTATTTAACAGCTCTGTTCCCTCATATTAGGAACTGTTCCCCAGCATCACTCTGGGGTTTAGATATGAACCACTCAGATGGGTTTTCTGACCATGTATCTTATAATCTGTCTATGCCAGAAAACCATTTGATTAATAGTGAGTCATGATCACAGCAATACAGCACACTTCTACCCCACAATATAGCACGGTGGCCAGGCTGCTCCCATCTTCGATAAGACTCAACCATTCCAGCTCCTTAATTCTAATGACAGCTTGTTCTTTTCCCATCTGCCGCTTCCCTCCCCCTGTGCTAGGGGAGAAATCAGACACCAAAGGCAGAGCATGCTCTGCTCTTTAGTTTTCAGTAATCCCGAAAGATACATGTGTGCGATCGACAGAAACATTAGTTATCCCCAAACTACATATTTCTAATATATATTCACACACACTTTTATGTTTATACATTTACACTTAAACATTTATAACATATAAAAGAAAAAGGTATCCACATTAAAGGACACATTTCTGGAATGGTAAGTACTGAATGATAATTTAAAGAGTAAAGTTACTCCTGAACAAAAAGACATAAAAGTTCTTGTAAGATGCCCACAGAGAAGCAATATTTCTGCTGTTTGTGAAGGCTGTCTCCAGCTGTCCACCACACACATACAGGAGTAGAAATACCTATGTCAATGTTTTTCATCCGGTATGATGAAAATACCTATACCTGTGTTTTTCATTTGGCGTGAAAAAACTGCAGAAATGAAGTTGTTGGTACAATTCCTGTGTTCAGCACAATTCTTTCTGATCCTCACTCACACAGATACTCGGTTTGGATTCGGACCTTGTCACAACAGGCCAAGGCATGGGTCAGAACAGGCAATTGTTTTTGACTCCATCACGAGCTGCCTTTGCTACACGTGATAGCTGTTGTAGCGCAACATTTCTCTTTGCAAAATCATATATTATGGTTTTACGAGACAAAAACGGTCACACAGAAAGCTGGGAAAAAGCCCTGGATTGCTTTCCTCATCTTCACACATTCCCCCAGAAGCAACAGAGGTTTACTCCCCTACTTACCTTGCTGTTGCAGCTTGTAGTCTGTGGAATATGCCTTGCCTATGATGTTCCACACAGGCCTCAGACATCCGAAAAGTCCCTCAAGAAACCCACCGCTCCCACTGCCTGATCTGTTGAACTGGACTTTAACATCATCCGCTCCACTGTTGCTCTCTCCATCCATAGTGTTCCTGTTACCCTGAGGAATGGCTGTTTCAGACTCATCCTGCTCTCGCAGCTGCAGCACGCTGTTCTCAAATTGGTCCCTAGAGTCCTCGCTGATGCTGGTCAGCACTGCTGCAGTGACCGGGCTGCTCATGTTATCGATGAGGTCTGCCGGCAGCAAGCCCTTCTCACGTACATCCTCTATGAGCTCAGGGGACGGGTGGTTTCCAGTAGGTGCATGTTCATCATGTAACCTGCTGAAGTCTTTATCTTCACAGAAGGCTTTGCCGATCGAGTTTGGGGAGGAAGACAAGCTCAGGCGCTCCTGAGTACTGGCCATGATGCTGTGAGTGTGCATCAAGGAGACGGTCTGAGTTGGTACTTAGAGAATTAGCACAGCGCAATTCAAATGTGACACATGGACCCAGTACCTGAAACAAGAGCAAAAAAGAACAACTTTCAAATTTTTATTTAAGTATTTTCACTACGTGCACTTTCACAGAGGCGAGCTGATAATTAACTAGACATTCCAGACAACTGCTCATACTTAGTAAATAATTACTGCCCTAAAAAGAAGCAAATGAATTATTCCAACAGAAACTCCACTCACACAGTACTCTCAGTTAAGGTACTGCAGGAATTGCCGGGTAAACAAACACCACAAGTCTTAAACAAAAGGCTAAAGGTCAAAACACTGAAAGACTCTCTGCAGCAAAGAGCTGTTTCTTCACGGTTACTATAGCACTTATCAGACCAAAGCTGACTCCCAGGTGTTTCCCAGCTCAGGTAAGGTTTGAGTCCAGTCACTGTTTCTGGGTCTGGCACAGCCCCCAAGCTCAGGATTCCACTGCAAACCCTTGAGACAAGGCATCAGAGAAACAAAGCACAGTGATACAGGTATCCTGAGCCCACCAAGGGATGGTTTGTAGCTGCTCCCTCAGAGCCCCACCTAGCTACAACCATCCTGGTCCTTCAGTTTAATCCTTTCGAGTTCAATGCAGCAAGGTATGTTACATTCTCTAACCGTGAGCCTGTCACCCTAATAAGCAACTCAGATTTACAGAGCTTCACAGGAACAGGAACAGCACAGCCTCCTCTCTGATCCCACTCCTTCCACAAGCCTGAGGAGCATCTCATCCCACCACTCTGCTTTCCCCCTGCATCAAGTTCCTGGTAGGCTGCATATAAATCCAGAGCTGGTGTCCCTTTTTAAAAGCCCCCCATCTCTCTTCTCTTGCTATGTGCTCTACTGGAAGACTGGAAAAACGTAAGTGAACCTAGTGCCACCTTTCTACAGAGCTGGGCAAACAGCCGGGGGTCACGCTGCAATAGCTGCCCATGGCCAAAGCACCTTCCTGGGGCAGAGCCACTCATGAGTGTCTAACTCCATGCCAGAAGTAATGCCGTGCATTCAGCCTGTAACAAGGAACGAAGTCCCATGTTAAATTCCATATGGAGTTGAGAGGCGGAAAAAAATGTCACTAACAGAAACTATTTTGTTAAAAAGTAAGATCAGTTAGACCGGGTGCAAAGTCCCAGGCTCTGCAAACAGCCACTGAAAGGGAGCAAGAGGTGGCCAGGTAGCACGCAGCCAATCGCAAGGGAACAGCTCAGTCCCATAACTTCTCCAGATGAGGCCATTACGGAGATGAAAGATAAGACCTTCAGCCTGGCATATGAAAAGCTCATGCTCTGGACTTCAGCCCCTCTCCAACAGCAGAGGCAGCAGACAGGAACAGCCAGGAGCCTGTTTTACCTTCCTGTATTTCTGCCTGATGACATGGGGTATGCATAAAAGCTTTATTAGAACAACGTCATTTCGGTTGCAAACTTCGGTCTTTGAAAGAAAGCAAAGTAGCAAGTGAGGCAAAAATGGCAGCACAGTCCCCACTGGTAAAGGAGCTGCATCAGACTTGTACTGGCAGCTTGGATCTGGTTATCCCTGACCTAGCTGTGACCAGCGTTACACTGACTGATTCCCCAGCATGCGAAGCTGTAGGGTGACTGCAGCAGTACGGTTACTACTACTACTACTACTACTAGTTGTCATACGATCACAGATTTTGTTGTCAATATAAAGAAGAAAAGGGAACATCTTCAGACCTGACCAGAATATCAGTAAAATACCAAAACAAGTCCAATTCAGTGCTCCTGGGCACTGCCCCTGCTCATTTCCAAAAATTTGAGACACAGAAGTGATTCTTTAAGCAAAAGCAAAATGTAACTGGTGTTCCCACAGAGGAATCTGCTTATCATAACACAGAATATTAGGCAATGTAAATAAAACACCAGGCAATTTCCCCTGCAAGAAAGCCTAGAGTAAGAGCCAAAACAAGAATTTGGGGTAAGAGCATGCCAAAAGTATCTCAAATTTAAACAATGGGAAGTATATTAAGGATTAAATCAGACTTGGAGGACAAAATGGTTTTGCTGGTATACAGCTTTCAAAATACACTATCTAATAAAGGTTAGGATTTTGCTTTTACCTTTCAGTGTAGTTTTCTGACTTCACAATGCAGGATCGTGTAAGACTTAAGAGAGAAAGAACAGCTTTTCCTGTACATATTTCATATCTTCCTAGTTTCTAAATGGATTATGACCATCGTATGTGACTCCTTCTCCCCCCATGTATTGCTTGGAAAGTTAAGCCTCTCTCCCATCCTGCTGCTGAAGGACCACAACGTATGTACATGATGCTGCTACCACCTACTAGACCGTCCTTGACCCTCATTTCGCTTCTACTCTGATATTATTTGGCCTATGGACACCTGCGGCCTCCCACCGAGATCGGGGCTCAACCCAGCAGCCAGCGCAAGTGCACGCAGGGAATGCCTTTTTTTGATCTCAATAAAAAGACAAAGACGAGGCAAGTCACTTGCATTTTCTGTGCTGTAGAGCGGGCTGATCACAGGATGACCGGCACACTGGCTGGAAAGGACCTCTGGAAGTTCTGGGGTTCAGGCTCCCTCCTGCATGCAGCAGGGCTATCACAGCACAGCTCAGCCATGGCTACCACCAGCCAGCCTAGCACAAACCCCCGGACACAGGGACATCAGGACTGTCCTACCAGATCAAACTGCCTTCTCCAAGACTTCGCTGTTTCAAATCAAAAACAAGCCTTTAAGCACAGTGCCCCACCATCTTACATGCCACCATATCTGCTTCATAGGGAAAGGAGGCAGGCAGAAGTTACAAAATTATTTTCAAACGGGCATGATACAGCCTTATTTAGGTACTTACATAAGCAGCCTGATTTTTCCGAGGTGTAGTGAACTCATTGTTTTGAGAGCATGAGATGGCAGCATTTCTTTTAAAACAACTCTGTATCAAGCCAACTTCAAGTTAAGTGGTCCAGATACATTGGGGGGGGGGGAGCAGAAAGCAGTTTCTGCCCACAATGCATCAATGCCGACTTGTTGAGGAAATGAATTTTTTAAATTATCTTATATTACAGTAAATTCTGCAATGTGCAACCTCTTCCCTTAGCAAAATTTAATTTAACACAGACAAATTAGGTTGTCTTCGACCTCACCATCTCTTCAAACAGGAGATGAAGAGTGTTTTTCAATCTTTATTGTCAGGCCTCCCCTGCTCTTTAGGTCAGAGTACCAAAGATATAGCTGAGATTGTTCATGCTGAACCCTTCCCAATAAAAAAAAAAAAATCTTAGCTACATTCAATATAAGGAAAGGCATTTTCTTGGAAGTTTAAAGTATCATTATACATAGACTGCTTGCTGTTTGGGATGTTTATGATCTGTATTTGCCTCCCTAGCTTTACAGCGAAGAGCATAGTCAAGCGGCGTTCTGCTGCTGTCTTAGCGATGCTTCTGCTGTTGCAGTCTTCAAGTCAAAAGCTGAAAGCTCTGTGCGTGTAGGAGGATTGTGTGCATATTTAAGATACTCAGATTTCATAAAGCGTTCTGCAAAAGCAGACTTCAAGGCAGACCCTCCGATTTGAAAGATTTTGATGAGTTCATGCACTCCGTCGCTAACATTTATTTTATGTCTATAAGGAAATTTGAGCCTCAGTGTAATGTTGCACGATCACAACTTCTTGCAAATGATTCCATTTCCAGGTAAAGCATTTTTCCAGGCAAAATCCCACCGTGCCCAGACAAAAGGAGCACAAAGCGTAGCTCTTCCAGTCAGAGTGAGACTGCACCTCAGCGTGTCAGACGGCCCGAACTGCAGTTTAAATCTATTGGAAAAGGGACAGTTTACCCAAAGCAGCACCAGAGCAGGCGAACCAGTTATCACAAGGCATGCTCTCACATTGCCCGATGCTGTGTCTGCTCCTGGAAATCCATCTAGGAAGTGTTCACACACACACAGAGCAACCAAAGCACGCGGCTGCCTACATAAGCTCGATTTCTACGAGAGTGTCAAAGCAATGGTCAGGTTTGAAGGCATGGCAGAGTTAAACACACGCCTTGCACAAACAATAATGGAAGTTTCTCCTTTAAAGAGAAGAAAGAGAGTGCTAAAAATAGAGTAGCAAATCACAATTCCAGACACAGCACATGAACAAAACGTTGGTTTACTGTAAAGGTTACATAAGTACAAAGCGGTCAGCACTCACTTTCCTAACACAAATGTCTAGCAATATTAACTTACTTTCCTTGAAGCACTCTTTCCTGTATTACCCAGCCAAGCACATTCTACGCTTGCACTTCCAATATACAAAGGAAATAAAAGCAACTGTCTGATCCATGTTTAAGGGCTGAAAAAAGAGCAGCTGGCAGAAACTAGCCGGCTGATACAAGGCAAATTTCAAGAACAGAAGAGATTCCTGTCCATATCACTGCTTTCATTCAAGCCCTGGAGTTCCCTTGCTTTTTCCCCTGTCCGCAGAGTGATCTCCTTCTGGCTACATTAGATACAGCAAGGTAACGACACCTTTCTGCACTGATCACATGACTGCAATGTATGTACATATCATCTCCAGACTAGCGCAATACTCCTGGCTTGGGACAATACTTTAAAATGTTGTAACAAAAACGCAAAAAGCATGCTGACAGTTATCTCACCACACGTATCTTGCAGCTGAGTTCTCCTGCCCCTTGTGATTACCTCTCAATTCCTACGTGGAATTTTGACAACAGGTTGATACACAGTCCTCTCCCATCTTTTGACCTTCCACACTGTACAACTTCAGCATGGGTAAGAACTGACTGTTGCCGAGTCAGCCAGTACCAGAGCTTTGGCTCTCACCTCTGACCTTTGGGTTTTGAAATCACACAATTTTATTTCACAGGATTCCAACAAACTTTTTCTTTTGCTGGTCTCCTGGTGAGGGAAGTGCTGTAGGAGTGGGATCAGATACTCCTCTTATGCTGCACTTTTATAATAAGTTTTACATTACTTGGAATATATGCTCGTGTTTTGCATGGCTGTTTCGAACACAAACTGTAATATCAGATTTATTAATAGAGAATGAGTTACACATCATCAAAATGCAACCTCTTTGTTTTTAGGGGTTTTGTTTGGGTTTTTTTTTTTGAGGTCACGTTATTCAGAGGAAGGAATTGCCAATGAACATAACCTGAAGCTTCACCCAGAATTGCTCTGCCTTCCTTTCCCTTCTGATTAAAAAAAAAAAAAAGCTCTATTTTGTTAGGTTTTCAAAAAAGAAACTACACTATTAAGCTAGCTCATATTAGCTGGGTGCAGTCTAGCTCACATCACGGGCAAATCTTTAAGCTAACTATGGAGAAGCCCAAGGCCAAAGCTTGGGGTTTTTTAGGCAATCTCGTTCTCAAGACACGCTGCTCCTTCAAGGAAGGATGCTTCTTCCACATCACAACATACATCCCATCTCACACCCACATGAATGCTCAGCCACGATTCAGCCTTATTTTTACATATTACAATTACGATATTGCCAAAACATAATTAATTTCTGATAAAACTGTTGAGAATTCTTCATCTGACCCACTCAAGATTTTCTGACTGTCACTGCAACAGCCCTGAACACATTTACCACAGAATCACAGAACAGTACAGGTTGGAAGAGCCCTCTGGGGATCATCTAGTCCAACCCCCCTGCCAAAGCAGGGGGCACAGGACCTTGTCCAGGCGGGTCTTGAATATCTCCAGAGAAGGAGACTCCACAGCCTCCCTGGGCAGCCTGGGCCAGGGCTCCGTCACCCTCAGAGGGAAGAAGTTCTTCCTCATGTTCAGACAGAAC
>Ga0065711_1042910_pt1 | contig 15062 bp, 3 predicted proteins | sample Hoacrofraction12_FD_59098 | JGI IMG/M metagenome (GOLD analysis project Ga0065711, IMG submission 59098) | Hoatzin crop microbial communities from Cojedes, Venezuela - Epithelial fraction 12 v2 (version 2) | ecosystem: Host-associated > Birds > Digestive system > Esophagus > Crop | place... | reverse complement strand
CTGTTCTGTTCCCCTGTCCCTGAGGACCGTTTCCCAGGGAGTCCTTCTGACTATCTCCTTGAAGAGCTGGAAATCTGCCCTCCTAAAATTTAGGGTCCTGACTATGCTCTTCGTTATTCCCATTTCCCTCACTAGCGTTAGTTCCACCAGTGCGTGGTCACTGCAGCCCAGGCTGCCTCCGATCTTGACATCCCCAACGAGCTCACTCGCATTGGTGACCACCAGGTCTAGTTCCTTCAGTGAAAGAGCCGTGGTTTAAAACATAGCTTTCTCCTGAATACAATGAAATATTTAATGAAATAGTACATAAAATCTTATTAGGTGTATGGAAATAATGTTTTCACACAACGTAGTGGATGTAATGAGATGATAATCAATATAAACTATTAGTAAACTAATTACAAGTTGTGGAGCAAGCCTGAGCACAGGCATGAAGGTATCCATACTTTGATTGCTTGCATGCTCCTTGGCATTTTTTTAGCCTGTACCAACCTATTAAAATCCAGGCAATTAATGGTTATAGTTTGCATAATAGCATGCAAAATATTCCCAACAGACAGTCTGGATGAAGTCATTCAATTTTTGACTAAAATGTGTTTAGGGGAAAGCTATATAGACAGGAGCTGTATTACGCTGCTGGACCTCACTGAGAGAGCACAGACTGTGACCCATTTATTTGTAGATGTGTCCATGAAGACCTGTCTATAAGGGAGACTGATGGCACAAACCAACATGACTTGTACCTCCCTTGACATAAAATGTTGTAATGGCTCAGCAGGGTACAGATTTTATGTCTAGTTTTCTCCTGTAAAATATTTTAGGCCTGTGTTGTATCTAATTTTAAGACAAATAAGACAATGACTTGCATTCTTGAGATGCATGCTTCTTTTCATACACTATAAAATTAGTTTAGGATAACGAGCTCAGATATATTGTTAGGTGTTTCAGGTCAGCTGAGATAAATGTCCCACTGACATCCATTCTGACTGTTTTAGCTGAGATGGTGTTTATACACTTGAAAAGGGGGTGATGGATTTACGGTTCTGTGGTTCTTCATCCTTTTGGGGATTTTCCAGAAGAGAGACTGGGCAGCCTTCAGAAGTTTCTTTCTAGGACTTTCACATTAGTATTTTCCACCATCTTTTCTCTTCAATACTAAAGTGGGATATGCTGAATTAACTGTATACAAGTTGAGCTGATTCCAATTAAGATTACTATGACTCCAGGTATAAAAATAGAATATTTCATTTTTCTATCAAGGTTGGGTGGCTTTTGTAGCGAATACTAGTAGGCTACAGACCTAGAAACTTAAAATTTGCATGTAAACAAACATAAGGCAAACAACCCCAATTTGGGTGGGAGTGTTGGTCTGCTCGAGGGTAGGAAGGCTCTGCAGAGGGATCTGGGCAGGCTGGATCAATGGGCCAAGGCCAATCATACGAGATTCAACAAGGCCAAGTGCTGGGTCCTGCACTTGGGTCACAACAACCCCATGCAATGCTACAGGCTTGGGGAAAAGTGGCTGGAAAGCTGCCCAGCAGAAAAAGAGCTTGGGGTGTTGGTCGACAGCCGGCTGAACATGAGCCAGCAGTGTGCACAGGTGGCCAAGAAGGCCAATGGCATCCTGGGTTGGATCAGGAATAGTGTGGCCAGCAGGAGTAGGGAGGTGATCGTGCCCCTGTACTCGGCACTGGTGAGGCCACACCTGGAGTGCTGTGTTCAGTTTCGGGCCCCTCACTACAAGAAGGACACTGAGGGGCTGGAGTGTGTCCAGAGAAGGGAAACAAGGCTGGTGAGGGGTCTAGAGAACAAGTCTGATGAGGAGTGGCTGAGGGAACTGGGTTTGTTTAGTCTGGAGAAGAGAAGGCTGAGGGGGGACCTTATTGCTCTCTACAACTACCTGAGAGGAAGTTGTAGTGAGGTTCAGTTCCGTCTCTTTTCCCGAGTTAGAAGTTATAGAATGAGAGGAAACAGCCTCAGGTTGTGTCAGGGGAGTTTTAGATTGGATATTAGGAAAAATTTCTTTACCGAAATGGTTGTGAAGCACTGGAATAGACTACCCAGGGAAGTGGTTGAGTCACCATCCCTGGGGGTATTTAAAAGAATTGTACATGTGGCACTTAGGGGCATGGTTTAGTGGTGGACTGGTTTAGTGGTTTAGTGTTAGGTTAACAATTGGACTCAAGGACCTTAAAGGACTTTTCCAACCTTAATGATTTTCTGATTCTGTACATACACACACAAAGCATTTCAGATCTTCTCTTCAGCTACTGTGGGCTGAGCAGATCCAATTGACTTCAGTTAAAGCATTCTATTTTTGAGGAATAGTTACTGACCCTTCTGCAGCTTAAATAATCTTATTTTTCACAGGATCTGCACAGGAGACAATTTCATTACCTTACAACATCCCGAATCTGAATTTTAAGTGGTCTATTTTGGATGAACTACAACGGACCTACCTTAAATAACAATGATTCTTTAACAGTTCAGAGGAGTTTTACGGGAAATGCATGACTTCAAGACATCTGTCATTATTTATTGACTTTTTTTTCCAGTGGCAGTTGCTGATGTGCATTGAAACATGTCAGCAGTTTTTGAATGTGACTACAGTCACCACTGCACTTCTGTTCTAGATGTCCGTTGTGTAAGTCAGCAAATGCTCTTAACACATGAAGTTTGGATACTGTTTAGTATCCAGAAATCTTTTTGTGCGGAAATACTAACTTTATTACAGTATTTTTACAAAGCTGTCCTGGGTGGGATAGAGTTAATTTTCTTCCCAGTAGCTGCTGGTTTTTTGGATTTTGCATGACAAGAATGTTGATAATACACTGATGGTTTTAGCTGATGCTAAGAAATCAAGGACTTTTTTCAGTTTCTGGTGTTTGGCTGATGAGCAGAAGTGCAGGAGCTGGGAGGAAGCAGAGCCAAGCATCTAGCCCACACTGGCCAACGGAAATATTCCATACCATAGACATCATGCTCAGTATATAAATGGGAGTTGGCTGGGGGACAGGAATCTTTGAGTTCCATGATTTTGGTGAGTTCAGTGAAATCCATGAGTTCCACAAGTTCTGCGATCGCAGCATGGAGACTGGCTGCGCAGTCGGTCGTTGGGCAGTGAGAGAAACTGTATTGTGTATCATTTGTTTTGCGTATCCCTTACTAGAAGTATTGCTATTATTATTTATTCCTTTCTTTGTTGTCTTATTAAAGTGTCTTTATCTCAACCCACAAGTTTTATTTTTTGTCTGTTCTCCTTCCCATCCCACTGAGCGGGGCGAGGACTGAGCAAGTGGCTGTCTGGTCCTAGCTGCTGGCTGCCGGGTTACACTGTGACAAAAGCTAAATGGAGTTTGTGTGAAATACTTCTTTAACCCACTTATTTAGAATGGCCACACTCTCTCTGTAGGGAATTAGAAAAGACATTAGTAAGAGTCGTATTCCTAGATAAGAAATGGTCTATAAGGTTTTATATGACACTTTTCAGGAATACCATAGAAAAGTGGAATTTGTAATATTTATCATCAAATTATTGCGACATTTTCTTTTCCTTTGTTTCCCTTTTCTAGCAGAATATAAAACTGGATATCCACAAAATTATTGTGAGCAGGGAGGAGGAGGAGATACAGACATTGAACTAGGGACCAACTTCTGGACTTGTGTCTGGGTCACTAGATGGTCTAAAATAAATCGTAACTTCTGCAACTACATTTTGGTTATACCACGGAATTCTGTCATGGTTCTTAGCTTTTTCTTACAAGCAGTGTGAATTAAAGTCTGAGCAGGGCTTGGACGTCCTGAAATGAGCAAACTGTCTTAATGCAACACATCATCATCCATGTGGGACAGGAGAAAGAATGGTGGAGTCTGGAGAAAGCGGGATCTTTTAGAAAGCATGCATTAGGTCTGCAGAAACTGAGTAGAGCATATAATAAATGGCCTAGATTAGAAGGAAAGACTAGAGAAGAGAGAGAAAAATATTATTTCTTCCCACCTTATCTGTTGCTGCACCAGATTCTCTGGATTTTTCGGCATCTGAACTCTGTAGATTAGCCTCATATTTTCTTATTTCTGACATGACATTTGCATAAATTTGCAAAGGTCTCAGTTTTACTGATGACACTTGTAAATCTCACCAGGTAAAATGTGAGATTAAAGTCAGATACTGCTTGTCTGTCTATCTAGAGGATCTGTGCACAGAGTGATAAACTGTCACCCATGAATGCTGATATAATTTATTCTTGTAAAAATGATTGTAAAAGGGATAGAAAATGGCAAATTTATAATGCATTCCTGTCACATAGATTGTAATGAGAACAGAAAATATCACTAACTTAATTTGTTCTGGTGAAAATTGTCAAACTGTAATGAGAACAGAAGACAGCACAAAAAATTACCAGTTCTCTGAGCTCCCTAAAGTGCAATCTTGCTGTTGCCCTCCAGTGACATTTTGCAGATTCCCTTGGTCTGCTCCGTTGTACAGTGTTTTGTTCACTTGGCCCTTTCTTAGTATCTCATTAGAAATACGCACACTTTATAAAAATGTAGTCGTGCAGCTTTTTCACAAGGAGACATTTCAGAAATATTTCATGCTTTTCATCAGTGTAAAAATCAGGTAAGATGATGACACTTTCAGCTGAAAATGGGCAGTTTAAAACAAGTGGAACCCATCTGGGCCAGCTTGAGAAGGGTTGTGGGTGCTTTTGGGCAGCAAATATAAGCTGCATTCACACTGTTGAGTAGCATTTAAGAAAAGCAGCCTGAGTTTGAAGTACTGCATGACATTCAGTAAGACTTCTAATACTTTCTAGAGCTTCAATCAAACCTTTACTTTACTTACAGTTTTTTTATTCAGACCAGGTAGGCAATATTATCTTATCTCAAATAATTCTGGATACTCTGTGAGTTTATTTCCGAGTCTGTGAGTTTGGTGGCACAAAGAGCTGTAGCAATCATAGATGCTTCAGATAGTCCTTCTGACAAAATGGATTAATTTTCTGACATACTGGTTAAAACTGATTCATATTAAGAAGCAGCTCTTAAAAAATTGTATTTGGACATCAGTTTTCAACCCCATGCTTTGGCAGACAGTAAACTTGTACAAAAGATTCAATATGACATGTTTTTCAAATCAAACTAGCAAAAATACAACTTCCTAGAGGATTCCTCAGGTTTTAGAGAGGAAGCTGTAAGAGCAGATTAGCCAGTCCTACAGATATGTATTTTTCCTAAAGTGTATTGTTACCATACTTACTGCTGTTGTATAAGACAAAGTACTTACCGAAGCAGGAAGGCTTAGCAGACAGAGCAGCACTTTTCCCTCCTTTTTAAATCAGCATTTTCCTGAGAAGGAACTTTATTGATGGAATGAGAGTAAAGGGTGATGTTTGCTAACTTGGAGCGGCCCAAGGTCCTCTGGGTTTCATTGGGCTTCATTCTCCAGCAGTTGGGTTTCCCGATTCTTTTCAGTGATGTGTGTTTGTGAGCATTCATCCTGTCAAGCCTTGCACTGGGGTACAGTCTATTTTCCCCAGCTTGTGTAATTATGGAGTTTTGCTCTTTTATTCAGATTTTTGTTAAACTCTTAGATTGTATCATACTTTTGTTTGTGCCTGCGTTTGTTACATCAGTTCATCAGGTTTGTTGATTTAAGTCGGTGAATCCTTTTACGTAAAACCAGACAAAAAGAGACTTAGTTCTTCTCTGACTTGTTGCGTTCAGCACAAATTATTCTGCAATTACATAGATAATTTTTTGTCCTAAAATAGTCAGTGTTGTTGCAGATACAGCTTCATTTTCCTACTGACATGATTAACGTCACCAGTGAAATTCATTAATGATTATTAATAGCAATACTTTTCTTCGAAGTCATTTCTACGGAATGTTTTTATAGTATTATATAGCATACTTATTGAAAAATATCAATAAAGTAGTTTTGCAAGATGCAATGCCCAGTAAAGATTTAATGGGCAAATACTCCAGTAGAAAGAGAGACTGAAAAGAGCCAGCAATTTCAGAGCTAGCTACAGTTTAACTATAATGCATTATAGTTGTAATGTACATTTTTTAACTATGATGGAAAAGTAGCCAATGAAACTTTAAAGTATAGTGTTTCTTCTAAGTATTAATGTAGCAGAATCAGGGGGATTTAAGCAAAACAATGATAAATACCATGATGAAATGAATCTGTCAGTTTGGTAACACCGGTAGATGAACTAATATGTAGTTAAAGTAGAAAATTGTGAGATTTAAGCTCTGTTTTTGCACTTCATACAAAGTCTTTATTCAGTAAACTGATATTTTCTATCCTACTGCTTCCCTAAAATACAATATCTGTTTAACACAGTGGCTAGCAAGACCGAGGAGCAAAACAAAGCATTATTTCTATGTTCTTTTTCTTTGATGTATTTCAGTTACTTAAATATCAAGGTTATGAATTAGATTTTTTTCCTCTATTTTGATTCCTATTTTACACATTTTGCAATAAATACTACAATAATGTTGATTGCGTTGAGGATAGTCAATAGATGTATTCTTTTTTTCTCAAATTTCTCTGTACATTCCTAATATTCTTCCCACTCCTAAAATTTTAATTTTTTATGCACTAGCAGTCTGTTCTCACCATTGAAACTTGAGAATATTAGAAATGAGGAAAGTAGCAACATCTTTATATGCATTCTTCACATTTTAGTACCATGTCTCATTCAACCACCAAGAAGATCTCCTAAACAAACTCACGAATTGTGAATTTTGTGAATCTCGCTAGGCATTTTGAGTTATGGTTTAACTTCCCAAACATATCTATGGAATGAATAGCCAGTTAAAATAATTATTTGCACAAAATTCTTTTGGTTTTGGTGGTTTATTTTACAGTTACCAGTGTAATTTAAACACTTTTTTGGTGGAATTAATGCTTTAACTGTATTTTAATTGTATTGAAATTAAGAAAAAATAATACTGAAAAATATTTTTAAAAACTGCAGTAAAAATTCAAGCTTTTTCAAAAAATCTGCTTGGTTGTCTTTGCAGAATAGTTAGAATGATTGCATCCAAGTTCCATCTTTAAACAAAAAAGATTATTTCTGAACTACTGGATGTATATTAAATGCAGATTATTGGAGGACATAATTTTAACTGCTTTGATGTACAAAAATTCACTTCTGCACACTGGATTCTGCTTCCAGTTCTGCCATAGAAGACAGATGTGAACTTTCCACTTCATTGCCTAGAGATGTTTTTTTCAAGAGAGTTCCATAAATGGTTCATTTTAGAAGCACACTGTATATTATTCTAGTGTCAATGGCCTGTGAATTTATTACATAGTCTATAATATAGATATGATAATTTCTGTTATGTTTTAGAATGAAATTTGAATTCTGTGTGCCATACATCTGGAGTTATGATCTCTGTAATACACTCTAAATGCGTTTACATCTGCAGCTCTTCATAACAGAGGTTTACAAAGGCTCTTGCTGCCTATGTTTACTTATTATTTCTACAAATATATAAAATAATTGATTTTTTTTTATTCTGACAGATGCCTCTTTTACCAAAAAGGTTACTCTTATTTTTATTTTTGAAAAATTGGCTTACATGATATACAATTTTTTTAAAAATAATTTAGAACATAAATGAGAATTCCTAATTTAAACTGTATAGGTGTATAAAAATAGGAGTAAATTTCCATTCCAAAGCCATCTTTCTTTAATAATAAAACAGATCAAAGATGTAAAAAAATTATATTCTGGTTCTAAAAGTTGCAATTTAAGGTGACAATAAAGTAGCTAAGTTGTTCAGGTGCAACAAAGCCAAGAACTAAACAATTATTTTGAATGATTTTATGAAAAGGCTGGGGTTTTTTTTCTGGAAATGGTTATAATTTTAGAAGAATATGGGGATTCAGAGATAACCAGCAAAGTCTGTTCCACTTTTTTTTTTTGTAAAATGTTGTTCTTTCATTTTTTTCAGACCATTTCTTATATGAATATCCTGTGGAAAGTGGAGAGGTTATAAATAGCAGAGAAAACAATGGGTCTGTGCCTGAAGAAGGATAAAATTACCAAAAAAATGCACGTAAAAATTTTGTTCAGGATTTTTACACAGAACAGCGGAAGTGCTGTCTGGATAAGACGCTTGGTTTAGTGACCTCAGTTCCATTGGCTGAATTTGGACTGTCATAGCCTAAGAACAGAGATTAACACATTTTTTTCATTAACAACCCTTTCCCAGAAAAATATGTGTTCATGACATGCCTAACCCAGCTGAGTCTTTTCTTCTTCGGCATCTGTTCTGTCTCCATTTTTTCTTTCCTTTTTTTTTCCCTCCCATATGACTAGAATGAGAGGGAAGAGAAAGGGAGAAGAAAGTAAATAATGCAAAACTTAGGAAGCAAGAAGTTTTGAGTTTTCGTTACTTTTTTACTTTTGAGTTTTCGTCAAACAACTGAGAGCTATTGACTTCTTTGTCATTTTTATCTCCAGATGTTTGTTCTTGACTTAATAGGGAATCTACAATTAAATTAATTAGAAGATGACATTAGTATCACTGATCCTGGAAGATTGCATCATGTTATGTTATCCATGATGTAAACAGGTTCTTTAAAAGAGCATTTCAAAGGTTGAGCAAATATCTCAAGACTAATTAAGACTTGAAAATTTACGTTCAATGAGAAAATGAGATCAGTCTATTCTGAATAACAGCAATGTATTTGATAGACGGCAAATTGTTGTCCACACAGGGAATCATGAAGAAACAAAAGCTGACAATTTGCATTTTATGTTAAGTTTTGTTGTTTTGTTTGTTTTGGTTTTATTAATAAGGGATAAAAAGATAGAATTCAGTCCAACATTTCGACAATTAAAATTTTTTTAGGTTTTGTGACAGATCTTAACATTTTGGGTGTAGAAATAGAGTGTGAGAATGGTTTACTTCTGAAAGGACAGACAGGTTCTTGTCAACAGAATAAAAAGAGTGGTTAACCTTAGAACCCAGCAACATTTTATATTAAAAGTATGTTAAAATATTTCTAGAAGTTTTCTACAATCTGAAATATATCTGAAAGTTTTACTAAGGACATTTTATCATCAAATATCCTTTTAAAACATGGTTAAAGACAGACCATTCTTTCAAGATAAAAGTTAAGCTTCCATGCAGTTTCTGATGACATTGTGAGAATGAAACAAATGTGATGTTAAACACAAAAATAATGTTGGTTAAATCTGACATAAGGTACAAAACAAGTATGATTTGAAATACAGATGGAAATTGTGTGATTTAAAAACAAGTACAACCACATTTATTCTTTTTTTTAGGATTATTGTTGTAGAGTTTTGTCTAGTTTAAAAAAAAAGCTATTTTCATGACAAAATAACAGTGGTATTTGTTGCCAAAAGGGACTGTGAGTATAACATACCTTTTAGTCCAGCTATGTGGTGTAGGAAAGTGCTGAGCTTGTATCAGAGGATTTCTGGTCTTGCAATATTCCTTTAAAGTTTAGCTTTTTAAAGTTTTAATATGATTCTTTAGAAAGACAAATATAACTAAAAATTCATATTTTCATTAGCTTTTTTTTGTGTGTGTCATCTAAGAGTCTACATCTAAAAAACCTTCTACAGATAGGATAATTATTGGCACAAGTAACTTTGAAGTTGAGGAAGTTCCTCCCCTATAAATTTGCATGTCTTTCTAAAAGAAGTGCTGAAATGTTGAGAATAGAAATCTCTTGGTGAAGCTAGATAGATTTTAGCATTAAGAGATCAAATCTGTTGAGAATAATGGCCCCTTCTGGCTATAAGAATCTATGAAAGTATTGAGTGAATGAGTTTGGCTTCCTCCAGTGTTCTGCACACATGTGTATGCATGTGAATGTCTGTCTGTGTATCACTCATACTTGTATGGGTGTAAGGTTATTGATTTGCCCTTTTTGTGAACAATTTAATATCTTAGAGCAATTGGCTGAAGATGTGGGGAGGAATCCTCTGTTTTTTCATCTGGGAGAAGTTCTGAATCTTCTTAACTAGCTAAGTCACTGTGTGATTAGTATTAAAGCTGAGCTAACATAGTTGCTTTGAGAGGATTCTTTATTCTTCTGGAGACAACAAAAAGCAGTGAAAGAGCAACTAACGACTGCAGAGATATCATTCTGGGGGCACTTTATTTTTTGCTATCCGTGTAGATTTTTTTTCCTACTTCATAATTACTAAACCAGTACCGTGTGTATTTTGAGATGTGAAAAACTGAATTTTATGAAGTTAAAAGAACTAATCTTCAAGTTATTAATATAGCATTGGTATTTTTATTTAGAGATAATTGTGGAGTTTTGATTAATACTTATTCAGTCTTACAGAAACAAATGTTTCATCATAAAATACAAATAAGGTTACTATTTTAAAAAGCTTGATTTTGTCATTGCACTCTCAGACTCTGTGGATGGTATGGTTTGAGGTTTTACCCTGACTAATAAACTTCAGCGTGAGGTAACGCATAATGCATGTGTCTATTACCAGGCTTTGAAAATCTATTGGGAAACTGCATACTCGTACCATAGCTGAACTCAGTATTTCAGGGTCTTACCCTCACTTACTTCCCGGGAGCTAGCATTGATTTTTAACTCTAACGAGACAGAAAAATTAAGTCCTCTGGTTTGTATTTGGTTTGACTTTTTTTTTTTTTTTCTCCTAGCACTTAAATCCTGTCTTTTCCTCTTATATTTAGTATTTATATTGAGAGTCAGTGGTACATTTGTTTTGGGCAGACTTACAGGGGTTTAGATTATTTGGTATTTTCTTCGCATAATTGTACTCATGGTGTCTCTTGAAAGTAAACTCAAGCTTATTACGTGTGATTGCTGGAGTATATAGAATTTATTTTCACATTAAACACCAAGAAAACATCTGCTTTAAGTCATACTGTAGCATTACAGTATGTTATGCTTTTGAACAGATTGCAAGCATGCTTCTGTAAGAAATATTGAGACGAAATTTTAATGAATATTGATCTGAAGTTCTCCAAGAAAAATGTTTTATTTTCAATTATTTGTGTACATATATGCCAAATTATGGCACTACACAGCATGCTCCCCTTTATTGTGTTACAACATTTGACAGGATTGTCTTGCTAGCTAAATGGTATACTCCTTTTTGCGACAATCTTTCCAGTATTTCCTATTGGGTGACTGCACAAGGGCAAAACTGTAGGCAGGAAAGTGCAAGGTAAAAAAAATGAGCAGGACATGCAGAAAAGATTAGCATTAGTTAAAATGCGTCTACCACAGTGCTCTTGAGACATAATCAGCGTAAATCTCAAAGCAGGCAGAAGCCAAGACACTAAAAAAGCTTATTTTTCCCCTTCTGCACCTGCACCTCATCTCTCCCTTTGCCTTTCCCTGGACTTTGGACTGCATTGCCTCGAAGCTTGGGAATTCACTCATATCAGTGGAAATGGCCGCACTTAATGATAAAGTGTTGTTCTGATCCATAGGTTGCAAATGCAGCCAGTGTTTTTGTAGGAGAAGGCAGCTGTGACACTTTCTGTGCTCCTTGTGCTCTGCCATCTCTTCACACCTTGTCATGATCTTAAGGCAGGGAGGTTAGTATGGATTTCATCTCCTCATTTTGGATGTTTAGGAAGTTGCTGGAAGGCCCGTGTGCTCCTCAGCACTTATTGTATCACACAAATCCATGGTCAACCTGCATAGATATAATATCTATTTCCGGTGTTTATTACCTCTTTACTGACAGTATATTGGGAAATGGTTATGTACAACCTTCTTACTGTGTTTGTAGTTAATGATTAATATAATTTTCCAAAGCCAGGTAAGTGATTTTCCTTCACTTTCTGCTGGACCTGTGCTCTCTTCTTTGAGAAGAAGAGTTTGTCTGTTTCCTTGACAGTGAATTATTCCCTAGTCTTTTTATCTGCTTGTTTCTTTACATTTCCCGCTCACTTTCAGGTGCCTAAATGATACATATATCAGTCAAATAATGTAGAGAGCAAACATTATACATAAATCAGTACTAAATGTTAATGAACTCAAATGATAAAGCTAAGTACAATAAAAGTAAGCAAGGAAACAAATATGCACACTGTGGTTCTGATTAAAGTAAGGTTCAAACAGAAGAGATGAACTGAAAAATGAGAGTCAATGGAAGTGTCTCTCGGTATTCAGAGCTTAAAATAATCAGACCATTTGTTTAGGTACCAGATTAGAGATTTAGGACCTTACTTCAGGCTATTATTTAAAGAAAGGTTTATCTTCAGGCTTTAGTGTAGGCTCACAGCACATCTCAAATTCGTCCTTGAAGTGAGATTTGTCTGCAGCATAGTTTGCTGCAGGCTCTCTCCCTAATCAGGAATAGATACCGTATTCAGCCCACCAATGGTGTTTGTATCTGAAGATAATGTCCCATAGCCCAGTGAGTGATTTTGAGTAGCCAGGGTCAAAACTTTAGCTCTTCAGTGAAGTATTAAAGTTTAGGTGAGATGAGACTGGATGGAGCTAGAAGTAAAAAATATTCCTGCTATTCTTGAAGTATTTCCATCCTCCTCCACAGCATTTCACTTGGAGTGTAGATCAGCCACTTCCGCTTATGTGAAGTAGCATGCAGATCCCTCTTCAGAAAAAGGACTGTTCATACAGTAAGAGATTAAATATGAGCAAAAGGCAGACACATTTCAATCTGTCTTAGCAGAGATTTTTTTTCTTGCAAAGCATATTGTTGAAATGAACTACACACATTTGTTTTAGGATTATCTTGCTTGGAAGAGCAAACAAAATGCAAAATGACTTTTCAGAATAAGTTTTTGTATCAGTTGTGTCTGTATTTCTATTGGACATGCCCAAATTAAGAAAGATTTTAAAGAGAATGGTTGATCTGTTTATTAAATTGATCCATTAAGGTTCAGATAAAAATGTTATATTTGTAGTTTATCACCAAATATATATTCTGAGATGTGATCAAGATCCACTGAGTACTAGGCACTTTGAAGCATAGTTCTCCTTTTTACTACAGAATTCATCTCAGCTAGTTCCACAGTTATGCCCTAGTTTTTGAACAAAAACAATTTTCTCTACACTCTCCATAAAAGGTCAACATTGAACACAGGACTGAATAAACCGCAAACTCTTCAGGGGATGGAATTGTTTGTTGGCTTGGTGCCATCTGTGACACTAGACATTTTGTCAGTTCAGAACAAATAATAGCAGGGATGGGATGGGAATACTCACGCTCTCTGCTGACCAGCAGTGTGGGGAATAGTGATAGGCAGCGAAAGCAGATATTCTTTGAGACCGTTATAAGAAAGGGTACAAAGGAGCATACTAGGGCTACTCAACATCTACATATAGCCAAGAAGGATTACAATAACCTAACATTTTAGAGCTTAGAGTAAACTACTCTGTAAATAACTACTTATTAAAAGCTGTCTTTTATTGTAAAATTACTGCTTTGGATATTAACACAACCTTGGATTTCTTTAGTCTATATGATCTAAGTGGAATAACTACAATAATACTATAAAATCAATTTAAGAATAATGTAAATAGAGGTCATATACTGCTATTCATTAATGCACAACAGAATGTTTGTGATGGATGCAAGTAAACTGAGATCAGTTTAGTCATCTGATGAGAATCTCCTTTAAAGAACCTGTGAAAGAGAATGTCATTGCAACAACTGTCATCTGACTATTATTGTCAGATATATGCTGAAATATGTTTATGAATGTAATTATTATCTTCTTATCCTGGAAGTCAATACTGAATCTCCAGTGTCTTTTGTAAGATTTTCATGCATATTTTGTTGTAAAAGTCAATATTCAAAAATGTCTTCAAGACTTTAAAAACAAAAAGAAAATGCAAAAGTAATCTAGTTCATGTTTGTTTGATTCGCTTCTTGGTTTTTAAAAATTGTATTATCTTTTAATGCGATATCATGAATACCTGTGACTATCAAAATAGCTTGCACTACTGAGTATGCACAGTTCCCTGCTCCAGGAGGAAAATGTAGTGTGGGTAAGAAAAGATCTGATTCCCTGTGGGTCCTCTTACCTTTTATGGAGCTCATCACAGCGATAGGAGGCTACACTGACTTGGAGTGAAAGGGATAGGTTCCTTCTCCGACAAGAGGACAGCAGTAAACAGTGGAAGCGCTCTGAAAACATCTTGGAGTATTACACTTTAGCTGAAAACCCAATATCCAAATTTAAATGCCACACCACATATTTAACTCTTCAGATGTTCATATTGGAAATACAAAAATAGATAGATGGTAGTATGTATTCTGAAACAAAACCATAGTACAGAGCCTGGAAAGTTTGTACGTAAAGTTAAAAACATGAAGTATGTACATAAGGTAGATATTCTCCATTTTAATTAAAGAAATCAACAATAGGAGATATATTTTAAAGAACCTGTGGCAGAGGTGGAAAATCAACAGGATATTTATTATAGGAGAGGCTTTTTTAACCCTCCCTTTGTAAAACATTGACTATTAACAGGCTTTTCTGAATAAAATTTTATAGATTCACTAATTAAAACATTCAACACATAGGCTTACAGAGTATCATTCCAGGTGAATTAGTGGTTAGGATTACTTCAAATTTATATTGTGGTGGCACCTGGAGATCTTTCAATGCTATCATGACAGGCACTTCAAGTGTGATACATAATTGTCTAAAGGAGCTACAGTCTCAGAAAATTTTCCTTGCACATTGTAAAAAAATATTTCTTTTTTTCATGTAACATTTGGATGAAGAGTTAGAATGTACCCTCAGCAAGTTTGCTGATGACACCAAACTGGGAGGAGTGGTGGATACACCAGAAGGCTGTGCTGCCATTCAGCAAGACCTGGACAAGCTGGAAAGTTGGGCAGAGAGGAACCTGATGAGGTTCAACAAGGGCAAGTGCAGGGTCCTGCACCTGGGGAGGAACAACCCCACGCACCAGTGCAGGCTTGGGGTGGACCTGCTGGAGAGCAGCTCTGTGGAGAGGGACCTGGGTGTCCTGGTGGATGACAGGTTGACCATGAGCCAGCAGTGTGCCCTGGCTGCCAAGAAAGCTA
>Ga0065711_1042909_pt1 | contig 15062 bp, 9 predicted proteins | sample Hoacrofraction12_FD_59098 | JGI IMG/M metagenome (GOLD analysis project Ga0065711, IMG submission 59098) | Hoatzin crop microbial communities from Cojedes, Venezuela - Epithelial fraction 12 v2 (version 2) | ecosystem: Host-associated > Birds > Digestive system > Esophagus > Crop | place... | reverse complement strand
TCAGAGGGAAGAAGTTCTTCCTCATGTTCAGCTGGAGCTTCCTCTGCTTCAGTTTGTGCCCGTTGCCCCTTGTCCTGTCACTGGGCACCACTGAAAAGAGCTTGGCCCCATCCTCCTGACCCCACCCTGCAGATATTCAGAGGCATTTCTAAGGTCCCCTCTCAGCCTTCTCTTCTTCAGGCTGAACAAGCCCAGCTCCCTCAGCCTCTCCTCGTAGGGGAGATGCTCCAGTCCCCTCATCATTCTCTTAGCCCTCCGCTGGACTCTCTCCAGTAGCTCTTGATCTTTCTTGAAGTGGGGAGCCCAGCACTGGACACAGCACTGCAGATGGGGCCTCACCAGGGCAGAGCAGAGGGGAAGGAGAACCTCCCTCGACCTGCTGCCCACACTCCTCTTGATGCACCCCAGGATGCCATTGGCCTTCTTGGCAACCAGGGCACACTGCTGGCTCATGGTCAACCTGCCATCCACCAGCACTCCCAGGCCCCTCTCTGCAGAGCTATGGTATTGATGTATTGATTTAGCAGAATGATAATGTATTGAGTACAAGAAAAAAAATTTGGTACATTCATCAAATTTTGGAATAATGATTTTGGTAAAATATTTGGCATGTATGTTCAAGTTAAGTGAATATAATACTGGAACTCAGTTTTCATGCAAGCATTAAACCAATAGATTACTGTATCCTGAATTTACTGTGGGTCATATATACTATATATGACTAGTCAATGAATAGGTAAATATGCTGGCTGCGTGGGGAGATGGTGGAGTGGTTCTTGGAAGCAGTTCTTCAGGTGATGTCTTAGTACTTGCTGCTGACCTTAATTTAGGCAATCAGTTTGGGTAACCTTTTGGTTTTTATGGTACAAACTCAAGTCGCTATAATATTTTCATGTGATCATTTAGCAAGACAAAGCTAACAAAAGTAAAGAACTTTGAGTTTTAATAAATAATTACAATTTATTATGGTAAATACTACCAGTTTCCGCTGATCTTGGATTCAGATATTTCTGAACTACGGAAGGGTTGTGTTCAAATTGAGTCACCTTTTTTTCATGTGCTAATGCAACACCTGTGGGTTTTTTCTGTCTTTGAAAGTTTTAATCAGACAAGATTTAGTAAGCGACAGCAATAAATTACAGGAGAAATCTTGGCAATGAGCGAGGCTGAGATTTCTGACAACAGAAAGCACAAAGAAAGGGGAGCAGGGAAGGCAAAAGTGGTACTGATAAAACTTTGGCAATGTCGAGGCAGAGGCTGATGTGTGCAGCTTTAGGAGAGCTCCGTTGGGTTCTACTGACGGATTTGAACGAGACAGCTAAAAAAGAAGAAAAATTCTGAAGAAAAGCAAAAAGAATTGAAATAAATTTAGAGCTTCACTTTCACCTGCACCGTGCTTGAGCAAAACGGAGAAATCCACAGGATTTACTGCACCAAAGAACAAGACAGGTAATCTGATGCGGCAGGTTTTTTTTGCGGTGCAGGGTACCTGCAAATACAGGAGATTGACTCCCCATGTTTCCACAGTCTATTCAGAATCCATCTGCAAGAAATAAGTTAAGGAATTTATAGAACAGTGAAGGAATGGCTGCTTTTTATTGAAAGGACAACAGGAAGAGTCTCTCTTTTACTAGCAAATAGAGTCCTTCAGTTCTGGAAAACTGATAAAATCAAAGATCAGAAAATTCTGTCGTACCTTCCAGTACTATGTATTATTAAGTTGCTGGAAGAAACAGAAGAATGGAGAACTCGTGTAATTGAAGATAAATGCCTAAAGATAAGTATGTGCTATGATAATCTTTGTGAGCGCAAGAAGAAAAAATATTTTAAAAAGCATAGATGGTGTTCTTTTATTTTTCTTTAAGCATTTTCTTGCATGTTAGGAAGCAAAGTTTTTACCACTTCATCTTCCTGAATTATTTAGACTTGAAAACACAAGCAAACACATTTATTCTTAGAACGTCAGTTGTTTGGATGTTATGAAATATGAAGTAAGAACTACATTTAAAAAAAAAGAAAGGTTGGAACACATTAAAACCAAGAAGCCATATGTGATAGATACAGAGGAAATAAGTGTGCCCTAAGCTTCAGTGATCTGTTTTAAAAAACTAACATTTCTGAACGTGCTCCCTCCCAACTTCAGTTCAGAAAATCTGCGACTGACAAAACATAAAACACATCAGAAGAGATGTGAGGTATTCTGCACATTTTTGTACGGATACATAAGGGCAAAGGATTCCAAACGTGACTATGCTTTTGTTCTTAAAAAAACTGCCAACAAAGAATTTAAATAAAATATTTTAGAATTTTGATGTGCAAAATAATGTTTTCATGCTACTGATTTGGTACTTACTAATGACTCTTAATTGGAAGCATGAATTCAAACACTTTTCAGGTTTTTTGCTTGTTCTTTTGGTTTGGTTTTTAAGGTCACATGTGGAAAAACAACAGAAAGGAAAATAACCAAGCTTTAAAACAAATAGAAGGGAATTTTCTCTGAATTCTTCCATTAATGCTTAAAAAAGGACCCTCCCAAAAAAGCAAACAGGGATTCATATGATCCCCGGTGCTTAGGCTTTTATAAGGCATTTGGGACCCTGAAGACTGGAACATTAACCTGAGTAATATAAACAGACATTCTTCAAATGATGAGTACTTGTTAGATTTCTAGGACTGTGTTTATTTGCCTGAATTCCTGTCTGTATCAGCTCATGTCTGTGTGAGCTGAGTCCCTATTTGTGAGCATTTTTCACATGTCTGTCTCAGTTTAAGCGCTGGAAAAGTCTATGATTCCTGTTTCTGTTATTTCTGTTTTTATTATTTTTACAATTCCCTCTGAACAGCTCATTCAGAAGAGATGGCAACAGATCCTGCTTCAGCAAAGTATTTGTCATCAAAGCATACCTAAAAGTGCTTTAGTGATGCCTTGCGTAGAGCTCAGTATCGTCTCTGTGTGGAAGATGTGGCAGTCTGGAACTCTTCACCTGCTAGTGGCCGTGTATGCACATATGCTGACAGAGCACATAGCAAGGTGGAATTCTGTATCAGAAAATCAGAATTTGGCAGAGTTTATGATCGCCTGCATCTCTGCATGTGAGTGAACTGTTCTAGAGGTAGAAAAATTTGCGTCAGTCAAGCACTGCAGTTATAATTTTGCTTTTTTGCCAGCTGGAATAAGTGAAAATAAGACTTGATGACCATGTGTCCGCTTGTTTATGAAGAACTTTTCCGGGGACATCATATCTGTGTTAGTATTTTTAAAAATATTTTCTATAAAGTATTTTTCAGCAAAAATAGATAATTGCAGGACAGACAGAAGTTGTGTAGGGAGTTTTTCACTGACCGTGTGACCGGACTGCACTGTGTCCAAACTCCCCATCTCCCAGGTGGGCTCTTCTGCTCACTTGCCAAGTTTAGCTTATTTGAAGGTCGCAGCTGCTGTTGAGCAGCTGGAACTTAACAAGAACTCGGTTTTCTGCATGGAGCATGAATGGCAGAGCTTGTACCTGCTTTGCTGTCAAGGCCAACACCCCTCAGACAGTGCTGGGAGTGTATTTGTAAATTTTAATTCCACAGGCTCGAGCTAATCTTAGTTTTTCTTGCATACAAGATAAGTGAAAGTATTTACCCCGGCTAAAGAGCAGAATGAGGAAGGAAGCGGCAGTGCGTGGAGGAAGCAGCTGTGTTATGAACATGAACGAATACATCTGCGCTTCCAGAAGGCCTCTCCGGGATTTACAGGCGCCGATGAAGACAAGAGTCTTGCTAAGAAGAGTAAGTGGTTTAGATAGGTAAACCGAAATAATTGCATGATCCGCTTCTGCTGAGAGCCTGCGTGAGCTTTTCTGCCAGAACATTCCTGCTCGTACCTTCATAGGAGCTAACTTAACCGTTTAATAGTTGCGTCTCTGTTTGGTGTTTAGGGATTTTTTCGGTTTGTGGTTTCTTTCTTTTTTTAAGACTTTTTCTCCTACAGTTTTCTTGTGCTGTGATAGACACATATTGTTTGTGTAGACCCCGGTAGCATTAAGGCTCTTCTGTTAGCAGGTAATGGCTTTCTGTGGGAAAGGTGCTAATCCGCGTGCAGGGAAACCTGCATGCTGCCTCTCCCTCCCTGAAATCATTTCACCGAGTCCTGTCATTCTGCTTCTGGCCCTATGATAACAATATGCCTTATCATCAGTGTCTCAGTGGTAAAGACGACTTAATTATTAACCACCAATTTCTCTATCAACTACTGTAGCTTCAGCAGCAAGGATCTCGCGTTGGGTTAACCAGCGCGAGTACTGCTGCAGGTTCTCTTGGCAGTTTATTCCGCCCGGGCTGAATGTGGCTCCGCAGCAGAGCGTGAGTTAAATCTCAGCCAGCTGCAGCCACTGCAAGGTGCATCACACCTGAAACTGGGACGGCGTGTTGGCCAAGGTTAGGAGACTCGATTCTGCTTTTGGAAAACTGTGTAGCTTATTGTTTAAATAATAATAAATAATAGTAAATAGAATAAATAATAATAAATAGAATCATAGAATGCCAAACTTCGCAGTGTACCATCATCCAAAATGAAATGCAGTACAAATTTACTTAGTTACGTGGAATAGAATCTCATCTTTACTTAAATGAAGCAAGTCTTCCATGGTAGAAGTTTAACTGATGACTTTGACCTCAGTCTGGTAAAATACTTGAACGTATATATAATTTTAAGCATGCAAGGGAAGAGCTGCATGGATTTGTATTCCAGTGCCAAACAACAGCAGGGCCTTGTGGTTTCTTTACTCCAAGAAGTATTTTTGATCCTGCTGATTTTTCAGTCAAACCCAGTAAGTGTATTCTGAATCTCTGTTCAATAGATGAATAGTGAAAATAGAGAATTTCACTGAACTACCATAATTCTGTTGTGGTCATTCCCTGAAAGCAAACATTTTTCTTCCTTTGCTGCTTCAGAGAAATTTTGGTTCTGTATTTTTAAAATTAATTTAAAAGCAGTGTATATTAAAAATAAGGCCTAGTTAGTACCTTCAACAAATTAACATTGCTTTTCAAAAAGTGCATGTGTTCGAAGGTGTAGCATGTATTTTCAGATTTATGTGTAACAACTGAGACATTTCCAGCTTTATGTGTAACAGCCAGAACATCTCTGTTTCTTTGAAGAATAATGCAGTAGGGGGATGAAAGCCTTTAAAATAAATCTTCAACCTAAGTTGTCAATGAAGAGAATTCCCTTAAAGAAATGCTAATATTCAGTTCCAGGAAGGAAGAAGTATATAATCTCTTCCAATGCAAGGATACCACAAAAAAAATTTATATATGCATTTTTGTGTTACTAATTTCTATATAATGTGATGTATCACACAATCAGTTTCTGAAAGCAGATCTGTTCCAGAACCTGGTGGTTAATTTATGTTTATGTTGTTGTTCTTCTAGTGTGCAAAACGTATAGTCAAGATGTTCTTTCCCTTTTCAAGTATATTCTTTATCTGAGGTGACAAATTGTATATGCTATATTAGTTATTTCACCTGACCATATTTACCCTATCATTTAAAATTTCGAGAATTCCTTCAAATAATTGGGAACAAGTAGAGCAAACCTGTGGCCGAGTTGTAAGAATAAGGCAAAAAAGTCTGCTTCCTAGAAAAGGAGTGTTCTTCGCTAACAGTGATCCTACAGTTTCTGTCTCTCTCGTAGTTAAACCTGAGAGAGTTTTTGCACAAGTTACAGGTTACCAGCACCTCCAAGTGAAGCACCTCTCTGTCTCCCATCCCTGGTATTTTGGTGATTGTTGACAGTGTGGATATTGCAGTACCCCACTGCTTGTAGAAAGGGGCTCCAGTTCCATTACCTTTTGTTTGGTTTAGTGTATGAAGAAATGTTCTTTATATCTTTGTTGCAGTGAAGGAGGCGTTGATATGTTCACCCACAGGTTTGTATCGGGGGTGGTTGTCTCCTGTGATGCACAGCATCTGGAGAGATCAGCATGCAAAGGGAATGCAGGCTTTTTCTTTAACTACTGAGTTGTCAGAGGGCAGTAGAAAGAAATAACTGTGCATGGAGCACTTCTTCAGGCAGTGCTAGTGCTTTTGTACCATATCAGCTCGGCAGCTAGATGACTTAATGTGCTTCAGTTTAGATTTATCCCACTGAGAGATTTCTGGCCCTTGCAGACATGGGCTTTTTGGAAATAATTAAACAAGTATGTATGTACATTTGTATGTCTACATGCAGGGGTATGCATGTGCATAAAGTATATCTTAATTTCTCTACATCAGTGCTGCAACAGAAGAAACTTGAGCTTTCACTGCTCTCCATTTATACAGTATTGGGAAGATTTTACTCTAAATCTCTGTCTCAGTGGTGATTTCATGTTTTTATTAGTTATTTTGTGTACCGCTCCCAAACTACGAATCTGAATTTCTTTTTTGCAATGAGCAATGGGAAACCATTTTTCACAGCACTAAGGAGGAAGAGCATGTGCCGTGTGTGACGCCGGGAGAGCAGTAAGACATCACGCCATTCTTCTCCGTCTTACCCAAAGGAGTTTGCTGATGCTGTTGTATAGTTCTGATGGCTGTGTTTCGTGACTGTGCTGTGTTTATTTAGCCCTGGTCCTGTAAGGGGATTACTGTAGAGAACCAGGACAGACTTCTGGAAAGTACTTTTTCTGTTCGGGTTGAAGTGCTGTGTTCACCAGTAACATTTTGGTATATCTCGAGTGTAGTGGGAGGAGATGCAAGAAGTCCCTTGTCCTAAAATATAAATTAATATCCTAAATACATACAGGTGGATTGCATTTTAGTGGTAAAATAGTGCCTCATCATGCACATGCAGAAACTAATTCACTTACTGCCTTTCTGAATGGGAGAGAAGTGACATGATGTTAAGATTGCCTAGATCCAGAGGCTCTCTGGACAACGATGCTTCCAGTGCTGTGGATAGCTGGATATCAAAGTAGGTTACTTCTTCTCTATCTCCCTGAGCAGCTGGTCCTGCACATGAAGGCAGAGGACTCGAGCAGCAGCCTCCGTAAATTAAATAAGGGACAGGGAGAACAGATCAGCTTGCTGCCTCTCAGAAAATGGATCCGATGGGGAGAAATTAAGTAGGCAGGTTTTAAACCAGGACTTTATAGTAAAAAAAACGAAACTCTTTCAGCTTTTCTAATCTAGTAAGGAAACTCCCTGAGGCAGATGCCACATATTTTTCCAGTTAGCAAGTATCTTACTTCTGTGGGCAAGAAGCGGTAGTGGTAGTGATGCAGAGTTTTTCAGCCGCCACTTGACTTTCCTCTCTTGTAGGACATGAAGCGTGTTCGAGGGAGATGGAGATCTGCTGGAGCAGCGATACTCATGGATAAACTCTGTCATTGTTTCAGTTGTATTTAACTGTATCATTATATAATTGTTCTGATAGAGACTATAGTGTGTTATGTAAGTTACACTTCTTCATCCTAATTATCTGTTTAATTAAACTTACTAGAAGTCTTTGAGAGACAGTTCTCTAAGAGTGATTACAAATAGCTCTTTTATACTGCCTGTCACTTGAAGGTTAACATCAGTAAAATGAAGTACTACTTACTTTTCAAAGGAGAAAAATTGTGTTATAGCCCTATTCCTAGAAAATATTTTGAACATGCTTTTCAGGTAACCATAGAAGCATAAGCCAGCAGACTATTCCTTGTGACTGATGGGGAACACAATACTGATATTACTCACTAAGCCACAGCGGTTAATCCTCCAGAAGAGTATGCTGCTGACACTGGAATTTTAATCTGACCTTTCTTCTGTTATTTCCATCCTCTGTTTCTAGCAAATAAACAGTTGTTTTGTTGGTTTTTTTCTGTTTTTTCAGATTATTTTTATGGTGGTTTCAGTGGCAATTTAGAAGTGAATGACAGTGCTTTTACTGGTAATGTGTACGGTTTCAGAATTGTTGTACTGTAGCAGTACTTTAATAAGCATCAGTAATTAATTCTTACTGTTGTAAACATCTATGTGTTTCAGTGCCAACAGGGAGCAGATGACTGAAATTGTTCCCTAAGTGCCCACTGAAATCTTAAGCGACTGCAAGGCTCTGTGTGCCTTAGCCAGTGCTAGCTAGCGGGATGTGACACCCTGTTCCTTCTATGAAGATAAGTTGTTTGATGCCCTGTGAAGTTAAAAGCAGAATGGTAGTCATGGGATTTCAAGTTCTGCTGCTATAATTACTGACTTTTTCTTCTTTGTTCCTTATTTCTTTTTAAAAATGGAAATGGTTATAAGAATATCTGAAATAAGATAGAAGCCTGTCTGCAAAGTGATTCTCGAAGTATTAAGTCTGATTAGACTACTAGATAAATTCATACTGTTCATGAAAATGTAGGAAAAGATCTTGTCAGCCATTTCAAAGTACCTTAGGGATGAATATGTGAAAATAACTTTGTCTTTAAAATTTGCTTGCAGATTTCCTATTTCTTTTATGCTTGTTCATCTTTTGTTTGCATGGATTCTAGGAGAACAAGCAGACTGCTCTCTTTCATTGTATGTTTTACTGGCAAGCGCAATTAAGCAACTATTTGAAGCACTAGCTGACATTTTACGTTCTTATAGATGCTGTGATTCGCCTTATGTTTGTACAGGAAGCTCATAAAAAACAGAATTCCTAGATAGTGAGTGGGAACTAGTCTGAACACTGTGTGGCGTGTTTCATTGCTTGCAAACTCTCTCTGATGGTTTTGGTCAGCTCCGTGAGTCTTTGAATTCCTTTTCTGGTTGGATTATGTTCAGTATTTTACTGCAGTGTTAGTGCTCTCATGTGAATAGCCCTGTGACTGGATACCGTATTTTCTGAGCAAGATTTGTATCAGTAGCATCCAGTCACTTGTTAGATGAAAGGACTTTCTCTCAGTCTTGCATTCTCTCTCATTTTCGTTCATGACTGGTTATTTGCTTTGGGCCATGGAGTTTTTCCACGACACACCCTGGTACCAGTTTTCCAACATGTGGTCCATTCATGCTGCAATTATCAGGGCCTGCTGAATGTCTTTGAAGGTGGTGTGGCTGGAGCCAAGGGGAAATGGAGTTAATCCCAGAAACTTTCAGGTTTTGACAACCACAGGTTTTTACAAGATGTTCTGGAGGTGCCTGTTTGTTTAGGTTTGACCTTTTCTATAGCAGACTGAGATTTGTCAGTTTTTCAAACTTAATACAGTGTTTCTAGTTTCTGGGTTTTTCTTCTTCAGGTTGTTTGTAGCGAAGGGGACATTTTATTATTACTGCTATTTTAAATCTGTCTTTATTAATACATACATAGGAAATCCAAATCTATGCATATGATACCCATTAACATGTCATGCAGAGCAGATGCTACCCTGTTGAGTAGTTGTAGACTACTGCCCTGGTCTTGCTCACCTTCACTTCTGCAGAGGGAGCTATGAACTGAATCATTCACAGTCAGCGGCTTTACTGTGAGGTCTTGGTAAGTCTTTGTTCTAGTCACTGATGAATTACAAAAAAAAAATCCTTTGACAGGGCAATTATAAAGAATTGCGATAGATTTGTCTTTGAATGTGTCAAAATGTGTGTGCAGCATGTAATGTTGGAGTTCATAATTTGATAGTGATGGTCTGTAACGTCTTCTGCTGTGACTATAAGAGCATTTTCTCATTAGAGAACATAACCAATGTGAGGTCTGTAAGGTAATGTAGCTTATTACAATTTTATTTTTGTCTGGGAGCAGGAACGGGTCTTAATTACATATGTTCAAGTGACTGCTGAAACAAAAATATCAAATGTTAAATAATAATGTACGTGAGGAATAACACTGAGAAAGGCAAAATGTTGACTTGCAGTTCTCTTGGTGTGTATGATTCAAAGAACACTGAGAGACACTTAGTGGCTTTGTGTTATAAATCGTAGAATCCTACAATGGTCTGGGTTGGAAGGGACCTCACAGATCATTTAATTCCCACCCTGTGCCATGGGCAGGGACCCCTTCCACCAGCCCAGGGTGCTCCATGCCCCGTCCAACCTGGCCTTGAACCCTGCCACGGAGGGGGCAGCCACAGCTCCTCTGGGCAGCCTGGGCCAGGGCCTCACCACCCTCACAGGGAAGAATTTCTTCCTTGTGTCTAATCTAAATCCTCTCTCTTCCAGCTTGAAGCCATCACCCCCTGTCCTATCGCTACATGCCCTTGTGAATTTGATGCATGTAAGTACAGTATATGATCACAGACTGAACAGAAGTCCGTAGCTGATGCTCCTGATGGCACACTTCTGGCAGTATTAAAGCATATCAGGAAAGGGATCACTATTGCTTATGCCAGGGACCTCTATTGAAAATGCCTTGGAAACATGTGATTTTAAAATGCAAGATGCAGTCCTCTCCAGGTACACCCGAGGTGCTGGGACGCATCTCGCAGTGCCACCAGCTCCCACAGGCGTGCCTGTGCAAATGGCACGCCGCAGCTGCCCTGACCCGGCTGGTGGAACGGTGTGAGCAGGAGGGGAGAGGAGGTGCCCCGGAGACCTCTGTTCTCTGCCTTTGGGTGTTACTGAGGTTGTGCTGGACGCAGGAGTGGGAGGTTTGAGGCGTAAGCTTAGCCTTTTCCTCTCATGCCAGTGACAGCGTTAAAGGGAGCTGATCCAATACCGCAGAATTATTTCTAAAAATTTTTTCCTGCACAGGATCATTAAAACTCATGTTAAAAACAGTCATGCACAAAAAGTAGTCATTTTCTAGTGTCACGGAACAGAAATATTTCTACCGAGGTTATTCAGGTTATTTCATCCAGTGCTTTCCAACACTTTATTTAATGATTTAGAAGTAAATACACTTGCTATTAGTAAAATTGGCAGGCGACACATTGCAGAAAGGCATAGATGACAGCTTGAGTGACTTTATAGCCTCATTTAAACAAAGAACAGTTTTTAAATACAGTCAAAACTGGTATTTGCCTATACTCTGAGAGATGAGAAATGCAGATCTCATCTCTGTAACAGGGGAATAGTATCCTGGAAAGAAGAAATCATAAAAGAGATCTAGAAGTCACAGTTGGCAAGCAATTCAGCAATTCAGCCTAGAGTAACATTGCAGCAAAATGGTCTGTAGTGACCTTGAGATTTATAAGACTGAGAATCCTGACTGCGAGGAGAGTTGATTTCACCTGTGAGTGAGGAGCGGCTGAGAAGGACATGAGGGTATTGCATGCCGTGTCTGCATTTGGAGGAAGATGTTGACAAACACAGTCTGAGGTTGTCATAAAAATGGTTTGCAGGCTGAAGAAAACACCAAACAGAGAAAACCTTAGCGTTCAATATGCTTGGCTTACCTAAAAGAAGGTGGAGAATGGTTATGATCCAGGAGTCAGCAGAGCAAGAAGGGTCTCTTCAGTAGATTTTTCCCTGAAAGACTGCTGGTAGTGAGGGTAGGGGAAAGGGAGACAGTATCTCGAATGCTTCTACACCATTACGTAGATCTAGGCACATCAATCAAATGGAGAAAGCACTCCCTGCCTGTGGTTCTTGTTATGTAAGGCCTGAAAAAGGCATATCTAACTTATTTTTATGAGGATAATTAGCTTTTGAGAGCAACCTATGAAGGTGTATAGCAGTCTTGCTACCTGTTTGCACCTCAGGAGGATCTGCTTTGTCCAAGTGATGTGATGGATGCAGTGACAGGCTGGTGTATGTCAGTGTGCTGCAGAGCAGTCATCGTGGGTGATTTCATAGTCCTGTGAAGTCTTGAGTTTTGAAATTGGTGGGTCAGTGGAAATTTGTGCAGGTTTTTCTGATCTTTTTTCTTTTCTAAATGTTATGCCATAGAACTTACTGAATCAGACCATGCTTGCTTGCTCACTCTGTTTTTCGTGACGTGTACATTATATTGTATGTTAAACCTGATTGAGTTTAAAGGGCATTCTCCTAGAGAAAGCATATGATATCCCTAAACAGATTTGGGCATTCTTTTAAAATATTTGCAATATTTATACATTGTGCATCCCCTGACATTTCTAAAAAGAACTTATACATAGCAGGGATATACTTGCATTGCTCTTTCCACTGATGTAAACATGGTGTTTGTGACAGACCTGTACCTTGCTCAGATGAGCAGAGAGCACTTAATCCTACAGTTTATACACCCAAGTTAGAAGAACTTTAAAGCACAAGAACTCCTTTTGCACCATAGACAGAATAGTTGTTTACAGCAATGGTAAGCCATTCTGTGTTTGTATGTTTAAGAGCTTAGATTATGAAATACATTCCTCTCTTTTTTCTTCTAGATGACCCACAGAGGTCCCTTCCAACCCCTACTATTCTGTGATTCTGTGATTCTGTGATTCCTTTACTTTTCTTTTTTCTTTTTTTATCTGTGTTCCAAGCTACAAGTTGCTGAGGGCTTGGTTGGAGAGGTGCTGAGCTCCCTTGGGGACAGTGACAGAAGTGGTGCTGCAGGTTCCTCCCCGAGTCCAGAACCTCTTAGAGCTGGGCTCTAAAATGATGGATTTCCCACAAACATAAATGAGTTTGTTTGCCATTTGTTTTCATAAATTCCTGTTGCAAAGGTGTACTGAACTGGGGGAAACATGCCTTTGATCAGAAACTAATTACAAATGGGGTTAAAGCATCTTTGCAAAGGGAATGAGGGAAAGATAGTAATTTGCAACTGTGTATGCAAGGCTGAAGAGCAGGTGTTGCACTTATAGAAAATGTAACTAATTGACATACAGCACACCTGAGATTAGTAGAGGAAGTAGGGCAGAAAACTGAAATGCAGGACTGGGAGGTACCTCCTGGATATGGGTTATAACTTACCACACTCAGGAACTAAGAGACTGCCTGGGAAATGAGGTACGCTTTCTGTCTCCTGTTTGTTCTCTTGTCCTGAAATGGCACTCTTTAGGTAAAGGGACTCTTTCTTTAATTTTCCAGCCCAGATCTGTTCATGGTCATTGGAAATGTTATACCTCACTTGAATAGCTAGTCTTTGCCTGCATGATCTGTATACAGACCACCATTTATATGTTTGAGTTTTGGTCATTTGTTGGTTTCTTTTATTTAGACAACTTCCATCCCCCCAAAGATAAAGAAATGTTTTCGTGTTGGATAGGTTACTACAGGTTGTTTTTAATACGTGTTTCATTTTATTGGCAGAATGCTTAGGAGCAACAGTAGCATATTTCTGGGCTCTACTCAAACAGCAATACCATGGTTCCCTCTCTACATGTAGAGCAACTTTTTCTTTTTAATCCATGTGTTAGTTGTATTGATGTTTTCTAATATTTTATTTAATGAATTAAAAATAAAAAGCTGGCTTCTATACCTAAGGAGCCTTGTCAGTTGTTCTAGGTTGGGGAGGTCTGAGTGCCAGGCCGTATTATGGCCGTTCATTATGGATAACGTAATCCCTTTAAAATTGTCTCTTATGAGAGCCTCTCCCTTCAGTGTGCCCCCACCCATGAATAGAAACTAAAGGACTTTGGAGACATTCAGTGTCCCTTGGGAGTGGCTTCATTCAGCAGCAGATCTAATTGTAGGGGCTGTAGCAGGAACCAGTTTAGAATCTGTTCCTGGACAGGCCGTTGCTGCATCTCCTCTGGCATCTGCCGCATGTAAACTTCGGTCGACTTGTTTCACACAGTTCCTTTGATACCCCAAATATTGTAAGATCTCACGGGCATTGTCATGATTGCTTCTCTCCGGGCAAGGCAGTCCAAACAGTTTTCCACTGCTCTGTTCCACAGAGGTTTTTGCAGTATCACAACACAAGAAGCTGTCTGTCCTACATTTCGTTTCTGCTTGGTAAGAAGTGAGAGCGGTAGTACAGCACATTTCGACTCTCAGTTTATGCCATCACAATTTCATACACACTTGAAAACCATAATTGTCTAAAATGTTTTTGAAGCACTCTTAATTCCAGAACTGATCTGTTGTTTTCTTTTGCATCCTTCCTGCTGAAATGTAAGCAAATCTTACAGCCTTTTCATTGCTTGGCCCACCATAGATGCTGTGGGTTAAATGATATCACAAATTCTGAGCATCAGAGATGCATCTGTTATTTAAATGCCTAACTGCAGTTCTCTGTTTAGTCTGCCTCTGTGTTACGGTGAGGTATTTTTTGCATTTACTGGGCAGTACTTATTTTGGTATAGCATTATAATTAATTTTATACTTCTGGAGCAAATGAATTGAAAATGGCAAACCCAGCCCATTCCCTGTCCAGAGCTACTGATTAAACGGTTACAGTAACTGATTTTAAATCACTTTTAGTATGTGTCAAGCTCACATTAAATCATCTTTAAAATGTGTATATATGTAATGCACTTTGAAATTGTCTATTCATAAACAAATGAATCATATATATATTCAAAATGAGTGGTTCATAAAAATTTTAGCAGCGAGGTAATGCACTCCTGTACATTTAAATTCATATTTCAAAATTTACATTCTCTCAGGAATTAGGTTAACTGAATATTTGATAAGGACTCCCTAAACTCGTATGGCAGACTCTTGTTCCTCTCCAGCTCCTTTCAGAGACAATGCAAGCTGGGAGTCTATGTTCTAAGAGCGAGTGCATTAATTTTTAATACGCTACTGTTTTATATACGTGAAAGCAGAGACTTGGAAGAGTTTGTAAATGAAGACCCTGAAATGCCTGATACAATTCAATGCTTGAGAAAGGAAAAAAAATCCTGAAGGAGACTGGACTTCGGACAGTTTCTGCCTCTCTATAGAGAGAAATGAGTGTCAGTAAGCTTGAACAGTTTCAGAGTTCAGCTCTGAGTACTGGCTGACACATCTCCCTTGCTGTATCTTGGCATTTCGCCTCTAATCAATGTTGTTCTTACTCTCTGCTTGGGAATAATCAGTTACCAGGTTTAATATTCTGTTATTTTTTAACCTTTCATGGGAAAAGTTCTTAGGTGTTCTTGTGGGTTTCTGCATTGGCTGTCAGGCCCTTGTAGTCTTTTCTAGACATTATATTTTGGCTTAGGTGTGAGTATCACTTGTGTTTTTACATTAGTGATTGCTAGCTAGCTAGCGAGTTACGTAGTACCCTTGCCATCCTCCCAGGAAGCGTCTGCCTGCCCAGGGTC
>Ga0065711_1010608_pt1 | contig 15063 bp, 10 predicted proteins | sample Hoacrofraction12_FD_59098 | JGI IMG/M metagenome (GOLD analysis project Ga0065711, IMG submission 59098) | Hoatzin crop microbial communities from Cojedes, Venezuela - Epithelial fraction 12 v2 (version 2) | ecosystem: Host-associated > Birds > Digestive system > Esophagus > Crop | place... | reverse complement strand
TCCGTCACCCTCAGAGGGAAGAAGTTCTTCCTCATGTTCAGCTGGAACTTCCTCTGCTTCAGTTTGTGCCCGTTGCCCCTTGTCCTGTCGCTGGGCACCACTGCAAAGAGCTTAGCCCCATCCTTCTGACACCCACCCTTCAGATATTTATAACAATTTATTAGGTCCCCTCTCAGCCTTCTCTTCTCCAGGCTGAACAAGCCTAGCTCCCTCAGCCTCTCCTCGTAGGAGAGATGCTCCACTCCCCTCCTCATCCTCGTAGCCCTCCGCTGGACTCTCTCCAGTAGCTCTTCATCTGTCTAGTTAGATCAACAATGAGGGCAGTAAGAGATCCAGTTTATATTCATAGTTATATTTAATTCGTGTGAGGATCTCCGCTCATAATCGAAGTTCATAGATCACTTCTCACAGAGTTGCCCATCACTGCGTCGCCCTGCCCTCACGGACATGTTCTTTGACATCGCCACCTCCCGCTACATTTGCGGAGACGTTTCTTCCCGTCACGGCTTTCCAAGCTGACACAGCACAGGGAGGTGTTGGGTGACAGTGCCTGCACTGAGCTGCCATCATTGCCACGCTCATTCAGGGCACGCACGCGTTCATTAGCCGCGTTACGAAGCAGGGCTTACTCTCTTACACGCCTTTAGCACAGCCGTAGCTCTTCTGGTAGCTGAGCACATTCGGAGTACCTCGGGAGCACACGCAGCACTAGATTTTACTGAAGGAGCATAAACTCGTTGCCCTGCTTTGCAGGATGCTTCTCACTTTCACAAAGTTCAGCCAAACTCCTCCTCGGCTTCTGACAGCTCTGGTGGTTCCAAATCAAATCACTTCTTATCTCCTTCCGTTCGTCTCATTCCACTTCTCTCCTGCTCCTGACACACTCGTTTTGGCAGAGGAGCGTGCTCTGCCAGTTTGCCATCTGGTACTCTCTGCTTGTACGACATCGCTTCGCTGAAGAGACTTCCCGTCGCACTTCAGAAACTTGTTTTATCTTTACCCAGCTCTTACAGTATTTGTCCACTCATCTCTTAATTACCTTTTGCTGTGCTCTTTGTCTGTCTTGAGGACACTAAGTTACAGCATTTTATGAAAGTGCCGAACATACTATATTTATTCTGTCACACGATGCTGTGGTGAAAATCTATGACAGTTTTTCTAAGAACAAAAATCATTTACATTCACTAGAAATGCATATTCTGCCTGTCCTTGTGATATGTAAAGATTCCTGCAGAAGAACCATCACAATTGGATGCAGGCTCCAACTGCAGCTCCGTGCTGTAGAAAATTGTCTGCTTTTATGTACAGTCACTGAGTGCAAATACTTACACAATTATAATTGCTTATTTTACTCCAGAGCTTCTTAAAAAAGTATTCTAATCATCAAGGTGGTCCTAATTTCATGTCTGTTATTTCAGCAGCCATGGGATAAAGCTCTGCCAGTAAATATTTACTATGAAGTTACTTTTAGAAATGTATTTTTAGTCTGAATTTTTCTTACTCTTTAATGAGCACTTAAATAAAAGAAGCATATAGCATTAACTTCTGCTCTGTTACACTGATTCAATGATTTAAATAGAAAAGTATAAACCAGAACAGAAATGTCCCTGTTATATAGGATTTGCTGGCCCATGACGTATAACTTGCTGAAGTCTTGTGAGACTGAGTTACAGGTCTCACAGCCGTGGCTTCTGTAACGGCATAGCTTAGAAAATACATTATTCTGTGTTCGTTTTTATTCACTAGCTAATATGCTTGAACATTTTCTACAAAATGGCTCGTCTAAACTATTTTTAAAAGAGCTTACATTCTGCTCCCCAAAGTCTAGTTAAATATTACGGTGAAAGCCAAGACATCTGCAGGCACATTTTGCACCCTGAACTGCTAATCGCTTGCTTTCTGCTCGGTGTGGCTGTGCAGCTTCAGTGTCCTACAACGGGGATGAATTTAAAGGAGAGATTATTATCATATATCCATCCACATGAATTCACAGGATTCCTACTGTGAATGAAGAAAGAAAATAGCCAAGCCAAGTTCTCCTTGTGTTCTAAGTCTCGAAGATAAAACAAATGCTGCTGAACATAAGGTTTTAAGGCCAAATCCAAAAAAGGATTTAGCAGTCAGGCAGACTTCAGTGCCTAAATCCAAAACTGCGCTACCAAAATATCATCAGCTCAACTGTGGAAGTAATGAAAATGTACTGGCCGTCCCCCCTTTACTCAGAAATTTCGCTGTGTTTCAGCTTCCCTGTGTGCCCAGCTGCCTCAGCCTGCCTGCGAGATGTCTGGCTCTCGCTGGAAGCCAGAAAGGAAGAGGAGCGGCGCGTAGATCCTCCGAGCACACCCTCCCACACGCTGGCAGGCCTCCGTCCCCGCAGAATTCGCTTGCCGTAACTCTCTTTTTTCCAAATGTTGCTGATGGAAGAGATAGTTGTGGTGCTGCCTTCCCTATACCCTGTAGCCAGGCTCTTAGAGAAATTTGGCCGAGAAGCAGGTAGCCCAGCTTGTTCTTATCTGCGTGGAGGTCACCACCCATCGAAGACTCATGTCTTCAGGATGAGTGGCCAGAGCAGTAGGCTGTAGATCAGACAGGGTGGGTTCACCCTCTAAAGCTTTTGTTGGAATTTTACTACTGGGTGCGAATTAATGCAAGATGTATTGCACCAGAGATTAATTAAAAAAAAAAAAAAAAAAGAAAAAAAGAATGTGCCTGTGGCTTAATCTGTAGCATGTGTGGGCACCATGGGCAAGTCCTGCAGACTGGACATCAAACTTTAAGAGCTTTTTGAGGTGAAGTGTTTGATATTAAATGTGTGAAGTCTCGGCAGCAAGGGCAGACTCCAGGACTTGCTACTGAAGACGTGATGTTGCAGTCAGTTTTCTCTGTCACCTTTCTCCTTCTGGTCCCACGACTCCTCTGGTTTTGTTGCACGGCAGCATGATAGACAAGGGAAAGCAGAAGAAGTCCTCTCGCCACCAGGCCGGTGATATGGTGAGCTGGGCACTCTGTTGTGAAGGGGCTTTGAGCTCCCTCTGACTTTGAAGGATATGAACATCTACATCACGTGTAGAGGCTCTGATGACTTGGTTACTGTTTAGAAAGTGTTGATTCGTGCTACCTCCTTGCATAGTGTGCCCAGAAGCTGTGTCCTTGCTATCATCTTTTAGGTCTCTCCAAATCTGCAGGATTTTAAAAAAGCCCTTGGCTCTTCTGGAGGACAGCGCTGTGCATCTCCCCGCTTACCTGTCAGATAGTCCTGCTGAAATCACTGCAACCACTTCTTGTCTGAAGCATCGAGAAGCCAAGTGTCAGCTCACCAAGGAGGAGCAGATCTCGGTGTGGGCATATCGATAAAGCTGAGGTGTCTGTAGGATGTCTCCCAGGCTGAGATGTTCGGGCAGAGTTGCGCCATGGGAGATCCAGGACATGTTGGAAAGCAGAGTTTGTCCTCACAAACCTGGGTGTCCTCATCGTTACCAGGAGAGGGGAGTGCTAATGTGCGAGAAATCCCTCATTAATTATCAAAGGTGTTTCGTACTTTGGAAAGAAACCATTGGAAAGTTGTATGTTAAAAAGAAATTCAGACTGGGGCTTTTTGGTTCTTTTGGTATTCTCATTAGTTACTTAGAGAATTCAACAGGGATTTTCTTTAAAACACTCTTGCCGTGGTAGTGATTGCTTTCCTGTCAAATTCATGGATTGTACAGGGGCAGTAGGAAGAGGCTTCTCCCAAAGGCTGGCATTTGTTATCGGGAACTCGGGGTTTACTGGACTTCTGTTTAAAGAAGGATCAGAAATTGGGATAGCTGCCGAGTAACTTCCCAGTGGCAATGTGCTGACCTTTCAACACCGGTGCGCTGCACTTTTTCTCTGGGAGGATCAGATTATGCCTCTGTTACTCACTGGAGAGCAGTTACTCATGTCTGTGGCATGACTTACAAGGTAAGGTGGTAGTAAGATGTTGGAGTTGGGAACGTAATTGCTTATTTCTAGTAGATCCACGTCACAGACCCCTAGTCGTATAAACACGTTTGCCCCTCCTGCTGCGTTTGCAAAGGCTGCGGTGGCTTTTGTTGCATCTGAAGAACCGCACCTGCAATGCGTAACTCAGGTATTCAGTACCCTAGAAAACCATCTTCCTATTTTTGTATCATCATCTCTAGGAAGCAACGTACCCATGAGTCAAGGGGCTGTACTCAGGATCTACTCAGCCTTGGGTCTCTGATGAACTTTTCTGTGCCCTGTAGCAGAAGTTGTTATTTGAGCCGCGTTCTCCATGATCCCAATTTTAGCGATTCTGTTTCTTAACTGTGAGAACAGATCCCAGTAGCCTGTGACGAATTTGTGCTCACTTGGCATAGATGTCCTCAAAGTTCAGGCCGAGGAAAAGTTTTATTGTGTTTGCATCCCATCAAGAGGAACCTTCATAAGGAATTCCACAACAATTAACCTAAAATTAAATTTTTTAAGCGATGGGTTTATATTACAGAATAAAAACTTTTGTGAGCTCAAATTAGCTTCAGTTCAGGCCTGCATCTGGTTATTTAAACTTTTAAAATTGTGCCTTGACGTGCAACCAAATATAAACCGCTGAGGCCGCGTTGCTGTGCTTCGTACCGGAGCCTGTCTGCAGAACTTGCCTTTGTTACCCGGGGTTTCTGTGCCAGGGCTCCAGCTGCAGCGCGTTGAAGTAACGGTAGAGTGAAAACGGTGGGAACGCTTCATCCAAGAAGAGAGAAACCAGAGCGAAGCAAACCAAATCAAAATGGAATGAGGCATTTGGCGCTGTACTGTAAAATGGTTTTGCCCCGAGTAACGGATTTGCGTTTCGGCAGGCCGGCAGGCTGCTTCCTGAGCCGGTAACGTTGCTGTCCAGGAGAGACAGTGTTTTACAACCGCAGGGCTGGATTCCTTCAAGGCTTTGGGACCTCGTCCTGCGGTAAATGAGAGAATGTCCATTGACTTCCGCTGGAACAGGATCAAGCCCTTTAAACATGCGACGAAACGGCTTTCTAAAGCCTGTGAACTCCAGCCCGGTATTTGTCGAGCCTGTGTCATATTATGTGTTGAAATCAGGCAACAATTGTATTTTCACATGGCTTTGGCAAGAAACCAGGAGAGACTTGGGGACTTCAGCTGGCTTTCTCATAGAGTGAGACTGGAGGAAATATTTTTACAACACCCTGTAGGGAGAAACTTGGTCGTTTGGTCCCCCACTGTCTGCCAGCAGCTTTGGAAGGCAGCAGGGTTCTTTGCTGTGGTGCTCGACTCTACAGAGGCTCTTCTCTCCCTTTATTTGCAGTTAACATTTTAACCAGTGTTTGTGGGTGGAAAGACCCTTCGGTTCTTCAACAGCAGGATGATAATAAATCTATCAATCAGGCTGAGCCACTGCTCCTCCATCAGCTTCTGTACTCTGGTGGTGAAAGATCCCAGTACACGTGTTCCAAGGTTTTACTGGTAGGGTCACGCGATAGCTTTCTGTGCACTAGTGAAATGAATTGTTGAGTCTCATTTAACTTAAATACAAATTTTCTGAGACCGGTCTTGGATAAATTTAAGCTGGGGACCCAAAATTCTGAAAAAGGAGTGAGAAAATGGATCTTTTCCCCCAAGATTTGCTTGATGTTAAGTGTGCCATTAAAATGGTGAGACTTGGCAGATGAACCTAATGGTCTATAATAATATATAATCCATCCCCGCAAGATAATCTGTGTATTCACATGGTTGTCACAGGCATATGCAAGTCACCCGCAGAGATCACTATAGTCAAGCTAATGTAAGTATTTCTTTTTATTTCTGAATGTGCATCTCGGCTTCGTCTCCATTTGCTTTGGCCAAACGTTGAGACATTTACCTAACATCTGGAAGTCACTATCTTCTGGTAGTGTTTATTGTTAAACCTATTTCTTGTTTGTTTGGATGTTGTCTTCTGTGTGATTGATAAAGCGTTCAACATCTATGTGGAATATATATTGAAAGAACAGGCATTTTAATCTGCCAGCAGCCAGTTCTGTGCCGGCCTCTGCGTCGACATTTGCAAGCTTGGTGGTGCAGTGTGTGCAGACTCGGAGGGAGTCCTGAGCCAGCTTCGGGGACAAACGATGGCATTCCTGAAGTTTTTTGAGCTTCCATTGTTTTGTGTCCTTGCCTCTGGGTTTTGCAACAGCAGAGAATCAGCAGAGGAAGGGAAAGTGTGGGAACGCGGGCAAAGCTGGTTGTCTGAATACTGCCAAAACGCCTGTAGGCAAAGTCTCTTAATTAAAAGAAATAGGAAACTCTGTGGGTCTCTGCTTCCATGGCAGTCTCAGTGTGTGTGGGGTAGATGTTTAGTGTGGCGTGTGTGGATCTTGTGCTGTTTGTGGAACTGCTCTGAGGCTGGCCGCGGGCTGGGACTCCTTTGCTTCCACCATGCCGGCCTGCGCAGCACGGCATGGCCGAAGCTCCGGGCCTGGTCTGTGTCCGGCCTTCCCGCTTGTCCTGGTGGGTCGGAGGGAGTGTGGGGCTCTGTCCCGTGTGGGGCTGTGTCCCACGGAGGGCTGTGTCCCACCCGGGGCTGTGTCCCGTGCAGGGCTCTGTCCCACCCAGGGCTGTCCCCCGCCCGGGGACATGTCCCATGCACGCCTTAGGTTGGACATTGGGAAAAATTTCTTTGCTGAATGAGTGGTCAGGCGTTGGACCAGGCTGCCCAGGGCAGTGGTGGGGTCACCATCCCTGGAGGGGTTCAAAAAACGTGTAGACGTGGCACTTCGGGACATGGTTTAGCAGGTGTGGTGGTGTTGGGTAGATGGTTGGACTTGATGATCTTAGAGGTCTGCTTCAGGACATGGTTTAGCAGGTGTGGTGGTGTTGGGTTGGCAGTTGGACTTGATGATCTTAAAGGTCTATTCCAACCTATGTTTCTGTGATCCTATGTCCTACGCAGGGATGTGTCCCATGCAGGGCGATGTTGCATGCCCAGGGCAGTCGCTGCTGTGACTCTGGGAGCCGGCAGCCTGGGTTTCCTCTCAGGGGAGCTCACCCGAGGCTCGCCCTGGGATCAGGGCACTGGGGGGGGGACATTCTGCCCCCCCTGTTCCCCTCCTGCGGCTCTTCCAGGCACCAGAAGCTCCAGAGAAGGTATTTTTACAGACTACATTGTCAACGTGCTCCTAAAATTTGGCTGTCCCTTTCCTGCCATATGTCCCTGGCAACTTCCTTCAGCTGAAGCAAGCCCCCCTGACAGCCAGCACAGAAGCTGTCAATCACGGCCACATCCATCCAGTCGCTTGACAGGCCCCCGGGACCACCTGCTCGTAGGCATGACTTCGTTCCCTCACCCCCCCGCTCCGTACGGCTGCCTTCTCCACCTCAAAGCTGTCCCTGAGCAAACACCTGCGATTTCCTGGATCCCCAACTGCCGCCACATTTCCATACTCTTTCCTCCATCCTCTTCATGCGGAAAAAAATATCAAAAGCGAGCTCTGCCTGTCAATGGTAGTGGTGGATATAAAGTCAACTCATGTGTAGTTCTTACTGCTCTTACTGGCGTAATTTGCGTGAGCGTTGAGTCGCAAGCCGTGTCGTTTCTCGTGCCTCTTACTCGTTCCGAAGTCACACACAGCTCATGTCTGAAATTAGTTTGTAAATTTGTGGCATCTTGCGTGTTTGTGAGCGCCCGTAGCTTGCTCAAGGATCTGGCTGTTCTTTGTAGTCTTGAAGAGTTATAGAAAGAACTGTAAAGCTTTAGGTCTAAAAAGACCATGAAAATGATAAACGTTACTGCAAGTTACTGGTATTACTATTGATATTTTAATTAATACTGAATTTATTGTTTATGTTTGGCTTGCCTGTGTTTCAGTATCTGAGTCATTGGTTTCACGGAGATGAAAGTACAGTTGCCGTTAGCTCCAAAGAGAGAAACCGTTCGTTTCAGGGAGGCTTTCAGAGGTGAAGTTTCACTTGGGTGGAAGAGCTCATCCAACAATGATGTTTTTGTGTTGTGTTATAAAAGTAAACAGAAGTCAAAAATTGCCAAAAACTAAGCAGATTTGCTACAATGCAAGGAGAAAATACCTTTTGCTGAGAACGTGTCTTGTGAAATCACCCTTAAATTACTGCTCTGTTGTGTTGGAATGTCAGCCTGCCCTAGAGTCATGCTGGAAGCGGTGTATGGAGATGTGCCTGCACACGGGGTCAGGGCCATGGTGTCCTGCTGCAAAGGTGTTGGGGCTCTTCCCTGTACATTCAATGTCTTGTTTGAAGAGACTCCTTTAATCACTTTGTGTAATGGGTGCAGGGAATAAGAAGCAAGTGCAGCAGATGTCAAACTTTTCAGGTTTTACTGTCTAGCCAAAGTTGGCCAGATTTGTATCTGGAGTCTTGTACATGGCGGTGAATGAAAACACCAGCCTGGTGCTCCATGCACGGAGTGGATGGGGAGGTGATGGGAGCGGTGGGATGGAGAAAGCTGCCGGGCATCCCCGGGCCCTGGCAGAGGAGATCAGAGCTTGATGGGCAGCTCCCACAGCGGTACTGGGACACCGCACGGGTGGAAGCCTCTCTCTTCTGTCCTCCTCTGTGCCTGAGGGCCACCAAAGCCTTGTCGCTACCGTGTCTTCTTCTCCAGTTGGTGTAAAAAGTGTCTTTTTTTCCCTTGGTGAGTTGATTCTGCTTCAGGACAGGAACCAGTAGAAAATGGTTCCTTTTTTGCTGTGTTAGTTTCCCAACAGTTTAGTGAACTTAACTGGCTTGTGGAGGGGGTCAGATAAATGTTCGAGCTGCTGGAGGGAAGCAGCGGGGACACGCAGCTGGAGTAGGAGAAGCAGAGCAGGACTGTCCCTTTCTGGTGGACCTCCTCATAGATCAGCTAAGACATCCAGAGAACCTCTTTTGACGCAAGAAAATAGGAGCCTTTTGGATTAGTACCGAAAGGTCCAAAATCAATTTTGGACCTAGTAGAACACCACCTTATTTAATCTTACTGAAGTTAACTGTTGCAACTTTTCCTTCGTGTGTGTAAGTACCTTACTCTGATTATCAGAACAGAATTTGTGTTGCAAGTGTCGTGTAGCAAAAATTCACACATGAGAAAAATCTGTAGCCTCCTTGAAAAACCCACAAAGACAGAAAACACCTTTATTCTTTACTTACTAGCAATCTTAATTTACTAGCAAAGTTCCTCTATTAGTAGATATCTTCTAGTATATTTGCCTTTCATGTTACCAATAATCTTTATTCGGTCCCTTCTGTCTTTATTCTGTCTGTTCATTAATTTGCCTTTTCCACTTCCATTCAGATGTGATCTTGTGGTTTCTTTTCCAGGCACTGTCTTCTGCTGCAGCTGTTGGGTTTTTTTTACTTTCTTTGTGGGTAACTTAAACATTTCTAGAAAGAAGTGCAAATTATTGAGGATATTTCAACTTGACTTTAAAGTCTGATTGGGAAACATTATTTTGATTTACTGTTAAACGGAGAACTGTTGGATGCAATTTTGGAGGTCTTAAATCTTTAGTTTCTAATTAGGACTGCTTTTTTGCGCTATAATATATATTCCTTGGCATTGTTTAAAATTGTTTTCCTGATCAGAGGTCAGATGAAAACGAAGCGACGTTACCAGAAGCAGCTACAGTCTAACTGAGTACAAATTTGCACCTTCTTGAGGAACATGAACTTGATTAGTTCTTGAAAACAAAAAATGCAGAAGAGAGTGTGACATTGATTAGGTGGGTTTAAGGAGAAAATTGAAAGACTCTAAGAATTGTAACTAGAATTAGAGGGCGTGAGTGTTAAAGGTTACTTAGGAAAAAAGGTGTCTCCTTTCTTCTTCCCAATCATATTTTTGATCATTTTTTAATATAACAATAAAACTTCCCTAGCACATTTTGTTCAAGTTTTTAAAGGTCACCACATTTACACTTTAAGTAAATCAAGATGCAGAGAATGACGTACCCTAGCCAAATATTTTTACCAGTATAAAAAGGCATGCAAACTCTACTCTCTTCTGTTTGAATACTAGATTTATTTTTTTTTAATGATGCGAGGCAGGTAAACCTCAGCAGTCTTCTGAAGAGCTGTCCTTTTCTTCTCCTCAATCTCTCTGAGTGAGGATGCAGCCCGAAGTCGGTTGCTGCGGCATCTCCCTGAGCTCATGGTTTCCCGTGTGATGCGCTGCCAGTCCTCCATCCTTTGGCATGGTGGACCCGTGGCCCTGTACCCTGCACGTTCACGAGAAGATCCCAAATGATCCTGCCTTATCTCCTTAGCCGGGGGGTGCGTGCCCACCCGGCTCCTTAGGACGGCTGTTGGGATCTGCTGGAGTTGTTCCGGGCCGTGGCAAGGTTAGGCACGGTTTGTCGTGAGGTCTCGCAGGCGCTACCACTCACCCCTTTGAGAAGTGGGGAAAGGCAGCTCTGTGTGACTTACGGTGCCAAATTTTAAATTTTTAATAGTAGGTACAGCGCAATGGTGAAATATATAAAAATGGCTTTGCTCAAACTCACTCGAGCTGCTTTCGTCTCACGTATTCCTTGCGTATTACCAGTGAATCCCTTGCCCCAGAGCATTTAACGTTGCCATTGACTTCGGTAGGGCCACGGTTTTGTCCTGGTTTTGCTTGTTTTTATCTTTCATGACCTACTTTTCCCTCTGCAGACCCAGTCCGTATGAAGGAGAGCAGAGTTAGGATTCAATTCTGACTCAGGCAGCCAGAAGGAAAAATTAGCTGTAAAATCTGGCTGCCAAATCTTTGTTGTTTAGTACTGCGTGACTTGGAATGGATCCAGAGCTGGAGTAAGTTTGCATGGCTCGTATTAAAAAAAAAACCAACCCACCAACCCTCTACTTCTTTACTTCTAGTGTGATTTGATTTCAACTGGAAATTACCAAGATGCCATAAATATGAGAAACTGCAGCACAAACTTTTCAGAGCCACTTTTCAGAGGAGAGCTGCTCTTAGGCGAAACTTGATATTCTAGCAGCAGAAACCGGTTTCGGTTTATATTTAGGGACTCGCATGCTTCCTCGGTGATTAGACTCTGTTCCATTTTCTGGCATGGGTGCAATGGTATGTTAAGACAGGATATAATCCTTTCACACTCCGCAGGCAATGTCACAGTGTGATGTTGGCACTGTGTGAGGCTTCCTTAACCCCAGAACATGGTGCGTATTCGCTCTTGGCAGTATTTTAGAGGCGACAGGCGGTAACCCAGAAGTAATCTTATTACCTTTAACCGACTGTATCTACATGGAGTGGGGTGCTGACTGCCGAGCGAAACACAGCTACAGTCATTTGAGATTCAGTTAAAAACTGGTGGTTCAGTCATTTTTGGGAGTCTGGAGCAGATCTCTTCAGCCACCTCTCGGAGCTGACAGTTTCATTGGGAATTTTCCGAAATAACAAACATAAACTGCCGGTGTTCCTTCGACACGCAAATTGCAGTTTCAATGCGGTTTGCAACATGTTTTGTAGGCAAATGGGAATAAGGCGCTTATTTATCTATATAGAGTATGCTGCTTGGATTTCTAATTTCTACCAACTTGGTCAAAAGGCGTTTCTTTTGGAGAAAATATGCAAGTATGTCTTTACTAGGAGATATTTCTGCAAGTTGCTTTCCCTTCCCTCTTGCGCAGCACAGCTCATCTGGGCCCACTCTATGCATGCACGCTAATAACTTGGGGATAGAGACAGGAATTAAACCTTGTCGCACAAAAATAGCCTCCTCCTGCTCAAAAAAGTTCCCTGGAAAACCAGAGGACTTTATTAACAGTAGTCACTGAAGCCAAAGAGAGAAATTTCAGTACAAAGGAGGTGGAGTTTATTCTCTTGCACCATTCCATTCAAATAGCTTTATTTATAAGGCAGAAAAATAACTAAGAAGCTGGATGTAAATATTGTGGCTGGTGGACCTTGATGCTTTTGAGTACCATTGTACAGCTACGGTGCAAGATGGATTGCAAGAGACAAACTGTGCATATCTATGCGTAAATACATGCACAAATGAACGTATGTGAGGGTTGTAAGGGTGCAGAACGGCAGCGAGGAGCGTGGAGCTGCTGAGCGCCGAAGGCTGGCTTGTTACCAGTGAAAGGAATGACGGGGAGAGTCCTTTCACACCCGTAGCTCTGCGGGTTAATTGCTGACCGTAAATCTGCACTGGCACGAACTCAGCGCGTCTCTGGCTGGTACGTGTTTTGTAACAAGTTCCGTGGGAGGCGATGTCGAACATCTTATTACCAGTATCGCCGAGCGCTTAGGTGCAAGCGTCGCTCCTGACAATCTAATCAAAGTCGTATTTAAACTATTTTTGCTGCCCAGAACTATTCCAGTCCATTCTTTACTGTTATTTTCAGTGAATCAGTAAGTGAAGGGAACTGGTCAAACTTTTACGTTCATTATGAGTCACCAAGATTTTCACATACTTGCCAACGTGTTTTGCAAGATTTCTGCTGTTCTAATTAACCACAGAAAACCAAAATGTAACTGCTTGAACTGTAGGGGAGAATCTCGAATGACATATCTGTTAAAGAATGGTAGAAAAAAGACAAAAGGCATTTCTGGACTCTTGGCTCTTCTTCAGCTTTGCTGCCGGTGTCAGTACCAGCAGTGAAAACCATAAATCACGTTGCAGTTTTTTGTGTGATCCTTAACCACATCCATGAGACCAGCGTGCTGTTCTCGTCAATAATTAACCATAGTTCAGATTAATTAAAGTGGGTAATTTCATTTGAAATTATGATTTATTTGTTTATGAAAAAGACATTATTGTAAATACTTGTGAGTTTTAAGGGGTTTTTTTCCCTAGTCTAGTGTGGGTCCTATATGGTTTTAATATTCTGATAGGTGAGTTTTGTGCGTGAGGATAACATAAACTTGCTATTTCCTCACTGAGATACCAGGAGGGAGATTTTGTTCTCTGTATAGGCACAGGATAGGCACTCCGTCTGCTAGCGGTAGTAATGTGAAGAACTATGAGTGAGATCCATCCTATTTGCATTGTATTTTCTGCGTTTAGTTACTGATGTGAGGGGGGTACTTGAGTTACCACTGGCGGACCAGGTCCTGACTCTGCTTATAGGTGGTGGGTGCGTGTGATCAAATATGAGGTTAAGCAGTAACAATGCAGAAACTGGAAAGATTAATTGGTGAAATTGTTTGCCCCAGTGTTTTGCATCGTTCTTAGAAATACCTTCCTGTTCCTCCGCTGAATCACGGCAATCCGCCACAACTCATTCCCTTCGGAATCTGGGCAGAGAGGTGTCGGCTGTTTCCATGGACAGATCTTCGTGTAGCCTCGTAACCATGGACCCAACGAAGCTGCTGTTTAGGGTGCGTGTTTATTTTTATTGTCAGTAAGATGGCAGATCACAAGTGCGGTAACCCTAAATTATCGTGTTTAGGGATTCAATTTCTGGAGTTTGGCGCCCAAAGGTGAATAGGAGGACTTGTTCGTACAACTCTTGTCAATCATCTCCTTCAACACTCAGCCATTTGACTTCACCTTCTTTTCTCAATGTACAGGTTTTTCTAGGTCAAATATATCCTTTGAGGTTAGAGTAAATCCTGGAAGGTCCAGATAGAAACAGGAAAGCTTTCTGAGATGTGAATATCTACCAGTGGCATACCTGCAGCGTCAACAGATAGAATCATCTACGTCTTCAGAAAATATGAAGCAATAACTTAGGGACAGTTCATTGCGGTATCAGATGTTGAACATTTTCCCTTTCCACTCTCAGGTTTACTGTGATGAAGTTTCAACGTTTTGGGTGTGCTAATTATTAGGAAACACATGTTTCCAGTGCTACAGCAGGGCCTCGCTGGAGGTTTCAGCTTTGATGAAGAAACACCTTTAGGCTTGTTTGGGAAAGCCTCGGTGGTGACCGCAGCAACCTCGCTGGTGTTGGCATTGGTCTGCGTGGGATGAGAGCCAGCCTTAATGTGACCGGGATTTATTCAGGGAGAGATCCGTTTGTTTTCTCAGAAAAAGAAAGCAGCCTGGAAGGGAGAGTGAGTGCCCAAAACACGACTGGAAAGCTCAGGCATGCTCACGAACGTATTTCTCCCCCTTGGAGAGTTCGGTTTTGGATAAAGCGCTCCCTGGGCTCTCACACTTGTTTGCCAGATGTGGTTTTCCCATCTTTGAGAGCGCTAATTGTGTCCCAAATGATGTATTTTATGGCTTTGCCTATACCTGTAGCAAAACAATTAAGAATTCAATTGTGCCTCTGGAGAGAGAGAAGGGCCGGGGAGGCGGGAGGAGCGCGGTGGCCCCGGGGAAATGGCAGGACGTATTACGCCTTTACAAACCGCCGTGCCTCAGCAGCAGTAATACCTGCAAAACACATGTTGTAAACACCCTTCCCAGACTACCAGCACATGTTTCCCTGCTCAAAAGGCCCCTTTTAATACTGCTGGCATTACTAATCTAAATCTGTTATGGGGAGAGGGATTATTGCCCTATGCTCGCATGTACGAGTGGGGGGAAAATTCCCGACTAACATCCAGGGCTTAGTGTTGATGCTTGGCTCATTTTCCTGTTTGGATTTTGCAGATAACAGATAAAATGATAGTTTAGGCTTGCTGTGCACATAGGAAAGCTGTGGCTGCAGTTTTTATATCTGAAAGGCCGTGCCTGGGAGGTGGAGGCGCTGCCCTTCTCCTGGAGGACCTTCTACCTCCGAGTGTGCCTCCCATCTTCACTCAGCTCACACAGCAGCTCCGGTTGCTGGGGGTCTGCCCTGTCTGTTTTACTCCTGCCGATTCTCCCAGTGAGAAGTTCATCCACTGGAGTGGTTTTGGTTTCAGCTGGTAAATCCAGACATGTTGCCAGTGTTCCTCAGCTGCTTGTGCTCCTGTCCTGGCTGGCAGATGGAGACCTCCACCAGATGTCAGGGACCTTACAAATGCTTATGAATATCTTCAGAGTGGGTGTCAGGAGGATGGGGCCAGACTCTTTTCAGTGGTGCCCAGCAACAGGACAAGGGGCAGCGGGCACAAACTGAAGCAGAGGAAGCTCCAGCTGAACATGAGGAAGAACTTCTTCCCTCTGAGGGTGACGGAGCCCTGGCCCAGGCTGCCCAGGGAGG
>Ga0065711_1042905_pt1 | contig 15064 bp, 27 predicted proteins | sample Hoacrofraction12_FD_59098 | JGI IMG/M metagenome (GOLD analysis project Ga0065711, IMG submission 59098) | Hoatzin crop microbial communities from Cojedes, Venezuela - Epithelial fraction 12 v2 (version 2) | ecosystem: Host-associated > Birds > Digestive system > Esophagus > Crop | place... | reverse complement strand
GATTGCCACGTTCTGCGCTGTGGGTGGCGTCGAGCCGCAAAGCGAGACGGTGTGGCGTCAAGCCGACAAGTACAATGTGCCGCGCATCGCTTATGTCAATAAGATGGACCGCCCGGGAGCGAACTTCCTGGACGTGGCTCGTCAGATACGCGAAATGCTCGCCGGCAATCCTTGCCCGATCCAGTTGCCTATTGGCTCTGAAGAAAACTTCCGCGGCATCATCGACCTCATCACGATGAAAGCGCTCTACTGGAACGACGAATCCATGGGAGCTGAGTATGAGGTGGAGGACATCCCTGCCGAGATGCTCGCCGAGGCGCAAGAATATCGCGACAAGATGTTGGAGAATGTCGCCGAGTTTGACGACACGCTGATGTCGAAATTCTTCGATGACCCTTCCACCATCACCGAAGACGAGATTCGCACCGCCTTGCGCAGCGCCACGCTGAAGATGCAAATCGTGCCGATGCTTTGCGGCAGCTCGTTCAAGAACAAGGGCGTTCAGCCCCTGCTCGACGCTGTCTGCGCCTACCTGCCGAGCCCCGAGGACACCGAGGAGGTGACAGGTCATGTGCCGGGCGCCCCCGAGCGCGTGGAGCATCGCAAGCCTATTTTCGAAGAACCGATGTGCGCATTGGTGTTTAAGATCGCCACCGACCCGTTCGTGGGTCGTCTGGTGTTCTTCCGCGTTTACAGCGGGCAGGTGGATGCCGGCTCGTATGTTTACAACGCACGCACCGGCAAGAAGGAGCGCATCTCCCGCTTGTTCCAAATGCACAGCAACCACCAGAACCCCATGGAGACGATTGGTTGCGGCGACATCGGCGCCGGCGTAGGCTTCAAAGACGTGCGCACGGGCGACACCCTGTGTGACGAGCGTCATCCCATCATGCTCGAAGCCATGGACTTCCCCGAGCCCGTGATTGGCATCGCTGTTGAGCCCAAGACCCAGAATGACCTGGATAAGCTCAGCACCGGCCTTGCCAAGCTGGCTGAGGAGGACCCGACTTTCACGGTGGAGATGAACGAAGAGACCGGTCAAACCATCATCCGCGGCATGGGCGAGTTGCACCTGGATATCATCCTGGACCGCCTGCGTCGTGAATTCAAGGTGGAATGCAACCAAGGTCGTCCGCAAGTGTCGTACAAAGAGTGCATCAGCGAGGCTGTGGAGGTACGCGAGGTCTTCAAAAAGCAGACCGGTGGCCATGGCAAGTTTGCCGACATCGTTTGCCGCGTAGAGCCGGCTGACCCCGATTTCGTGGGCTCGCTGCAGTTCTCCAGCGAAGTGAAAGGCGGCAACATCCCCAACGAATTTATTCCTGCCATCCAGAAGGGCTTCCAGAACGCCATGCGTAGCGGCGTGCTCGCCGGCTATCCGTTGACGCAGCTGAAAGTGACCGTGTTGGATGGTTCTTCGCATCCCGTCGATAGCGACTCGCTTTCGTTCGAGCTGTGCGCGATGCAAGCATTCCGCAGCGCGTGCGTCAAGGCGAAACCGGTGTTGCTCGAGCCGATGATGAAGGTGGAGGTGGTTACCCCCGAGGAAAACATGGGCGATGTGATTGCCGATCTGAACAAGCGTCGCGGTCAAGTAGAAGGCATGGAGAGCAGCCGCAGTGGCGCGCGCATCGTTAAGGCGCTGGCGCCGTTGGCTGAGATGTTTGGCTACGTCACCGCGTTGCGCAACATCACGAGCGGTCGTGCCACGAGCACGATGACCTTCTCGCACTATGCAGAGGTGGCTCACGCCGTTGCCGAGAAAGTGCTGAAAGAGTGCATGGGACGCGTAGATTTATTGAAGTGATAAAATTATAATTTACATAAAAGATATGAACCAAAAAATTAGAATCAAACTGAAAAGTTACGACCATGCTCTGGTGGACAAATCCGCCGAGAAAATCGTAAAGACTGTGAAGGCTACCGGTGCAGTGGTAAGCGGTCCTATCCCTCTGCCCACGCACAAGCGCATCTTCACGGTGAACCGTTCGACCTTTGTGAACAAGAAATCTCGCGAACAGTTCCAGTTGTCTTCGTTCAAGCGTCTGATCGACATCTACAGCTCGACCACCAAGACGGTTGACGCGCTGATGAAGCTGGAATTGCCCAGTGGGGTGGAAGTGGAAATCAAAGTGTAGTACGATCCGAGAGATTATTAATTAATGTGTTTAACTAAAATTTTACAAGAGAAATGCCAGGATTAATTGGAAAGAAAATCGGAATGACATCCGTATTCAGTGCCGACGGCAAAAACGTGCCGTGCACTGTTATCGAAGTAGGTCCTTGCGTGGTTACTCAAGTGAAGACGATGGAGAAGGACGGCTATGAGGCGTTGCAGCTTGGCTTCGTTGAGAAGAAAGACAAGCACACGAGCAAGCCCGAAGCCGGTCACTTCAAAAAAGCCGGAGTGAAACCGCAAAGATTCTTGGCCGAGTTCAAAGGATTTGACGGAGAACACAAAGCAGGCGACACGTTTACCGTGGAACTGTTTAACGACGTCGATTTTGTTGATATCAGCGGCACTACTAAAGGTAAAGGTTACCAGGGCGTAGTGAAGCGTCACGGTTTTGGTGGCGTGGGCGACCGTACCCACGGCCAGGACGACCGCTTCCGCGCGCCGGGTTCGATTGGCGCGTGCTCGTATCCCGCGAAGGTCTTCAAGGGAATGCGCATGGCGGGCCAGATGGGCAACGTTCGTTGCACCGTTCAAAACCTTCAAGTGATTAAAATCCTGCCCGAAAGCAACGTCCTTGTCGTTAAAGGTTCGGTGCCCGGCAGCAAAGGTTCAATCGTAATAATCGAAAAGTAAATGGAACTCGCAGTATATAATATAAAAGGACAGGACACCGGTCGTAAGGTGTCGCTTAACGACGAGATTTTTGCGATCGCCGAACCGAGCGAACACGCTGTATATCTCGATGTTAAGCAGTACTTGGCAAACCAACGCCAGGGTACGCATAAGTCGAAAGAAAGAAGCGAAATCGCGGGCTCTACTCGCAAATTGTTCCGTCAGAAGGGCACCGGCGGCGCTCGTCGTGGCGACATTAAGTCTCCGCTGTTGCACGGTGGTGGCACCATCTTTGGTCCGCGTCCCCGCAACTACAGCTTCAAGCTGAACAAGAAGATGAAAGCTTTGGCTCGTCGCTCGGCTTTGACCTTTAAGGCTCAGAACAACCAGATCATGGTTGTCGAAGACTTGAAATTCGACGCTCCCAAGACGAAAGAATTCGTTCAAATGACTCGCAACCTCAACCTCGAGGGCAAGAAGGTGCTCGTTGTTTTGGCAGAACAGAACCCCAACGTTTATTTGTCGCTGCGCAACGTGCCTACTGCTCAACTGATCACCGCAAAGGACATGAACACCTACTGCGCGCTGAACAACCGCATGATGCTCGTGACCGAGAGCTCTGTTGAGGTGCTTAACAATTTAAAATAAGATAAGGAGGTAACTAATGGATATTCAGATTATTCCCATCGTGACGGAGAAAGCCAACGCGATCAGCGAGGCAACCAACCGCTATTCATTTAAGGTATCTCCGGACGCTAATAAGTATCAGATCAAAGAGGCTATCGAAAAACTTTACGACGTGAAAGTCGTTGACGTTAGCACGATGAACTATAGCGGCAAGCAAAAACAGCGCTACACCAAGAGCGGCCTGATTCGCGGCAAGATGCCGGCGTTCAAGAAAGCCGTTGTTACCGTAGCCGAAGGTCAAACCATTGATTTCTATAGTAATATTTAATAAAAAATGGCAGTAAGAAAATTGAAGCCCACAACACCGGGGCAAAGACACAAGATTATTGGTGTATTTGATGACATCACCACTCGTACACCAGAAAAGTCTCTTACGGTCGGCAAGCGCTCTACCGGCGGTCGCAACAACGAAGGTCACTTGACCATGCGCTACCGTGGTGGCGGTCATCGTCGCAAACTGCGTTTGATTGATTTTAAGAGGAACAAAGACGGTGTGCCTGCGCGTGTAAAGAGCATCGAGTATGATCCTAACCGTTCTGCTCGCATCGCGTTGCTTTACTACGCTGATGGTTATAAGGCTTATATCATCGCTCCCAACGGATTGCAAGTTGGCGCGACGGTAGAAAGCGGTGAGAACGTAGCCCCTGAATTGGGAAACGCGCTTCCACTCAGTAGTATTCCTGTTGGTACTTTAATTCACAACATCGAGTTGCGTCCCGGTCAGGGTGCAGCGATTGCTCGCTCCGCCGGAACGTTTGCGCAGTTGACCTCGCGTGAGGGCAACTATGCGATTGTCAAATTACCTTCGGGCGAAACTCGCAAAGTGCTGGCTGCTTGCCGTGCCACCGTTGGCGTTGTTGGCAACAGCGACCATGCGCTTGAGCAATCGGGTAAAGCCGGCCGTTCTCGCTGGTTAGGCCGTCGTCCGCACAACCGCGGCGTTGTTATGAACCCTGTTGATCACCCCATGGGTGGTGGCGAAGGCCGCCAGAGCGGTGGTCACCCGCGTAACCGCAACGGTCTGTATGCTAAGGGCTTGAAGACCCGTGCGCCGAAGAAACAATCTTCGAAGTACATCATTGAAAGAAGAAAGAAGTAATTTGATTAAATTCGTAAAATTTCATTATGAGTCGTTCATTAAAAAAAGGCCCGTTTATCAGCGTGAAGCTTGAGAAGAAAGTTGACGCCATGAACGCATCCGGCAAGAAGAGCGTGATTAAGACTTGGTCTCGCGCCTCGATGATTGCCCCTGAGTTCGTAGGTCACACTTTTGCCGTTCACAATGGTAACAAGTTCATTCCCGTGTATGTAACCGAGAACATGGTAGGTCACAAGCTGGGCGAGTTCGCCTTGACGCGCACCTTCCGTGGTCACAGCGGAAACAACAAGTAATCAAGGGCCCGGGAAAATTAAGTTTTTTAGACAATAAAAGAATTAAATACAATGGGTAAAAGAAAAAGAGAATCTGCCGAGTTGATGAAGCAGAATCGCGAAAACGAAAGCTTCGCCAAGTTGCGCAACATCCCCAGCTCGCCTCGCAAGATGCGTTTGGTGGCTGATATGGTACGCGGCAAGGAAGTTTTCAAAGCGCTGGGTCTGCTCCACTTCTCCAATAAGCAAGCAGCCGTCGATGTAGAGAAAGTGCTGAAGTCGGCTATTTCCAATTGGGAGCAGAAGAACGGCAAGAAGGCTGAGAGCGGCGAGCTCTTCGTGAAAGCCATCACCGTTGATTGCGCTCCGATGTTGAAGCGATTGCGTCCCGCCCCCCAGGGTCGCGGCTATCGCATTCGCAAACGTTCGAATCACGTAACGTTGTATGTTGACACCATTAATAAACAAGACGCAGAATAAGAGAAATTATGGGACAGAAAGTAAATCCAATCAGTAATCGTTTAGGCATCATCCGCGGTTGGGATTCCAACTGGTATGGTGGCAAAAACTATGGAGATGCTCTTTTGGAAGACAGCAAAATCCGTAAGTATCTCAGTGTGCGTCTGGCAAAGGCGAGCGTGTCGCGCATCGTGATTGAGCGCACGCTGAAGTTGGTCACCATTACTATTTGCACTGCTCGTCCGGGTATCATCATCGGCAAGCAGGGTCAGGATGTTGACAAGTTGAAAGAAGAAATCAAGAAGCTCACCGACAAGGATGTACAAATCTACATCAACGAGGTGAAACGTCCGGAGCTCGACGCCGAAATCGTGGCTACGAACATCGCCCGCCAGATCGAAGGCAAGATTGCCTATCGTCGCGCGGTGAAGATGGCTGTTGCCTCGACTATGCGTATGGGCGCTGAGGGTATCAAGGTGCAGGTAAGCGGTCGCTTGAACGGCGCTGAGATGGCTCGCAAGGAAATGTTCAAGGAAGGTCGTACGCCGCTGCATACGCTGCGCGCCGACATCGACTATGCGCTGGTGCCCGCGCTCACCAAGGTGGGTCTGATTGGCATCAAGGTGTGGATCTGCCGTGGCGAGGTGTATGGCAAGCCCGACTTGTCTCCTAACTACGCCAATGCCAGCAACGACCGTCGTTCGGGCGGTGGTGCTCGCCGTGGTGGCGGTGGTTTCCGCAACCGCAAAAACAACAACAACAATCGTTAAACCCCTGTTTTAACTTAACACAAAGATGTTACAACAACCAAGAAGATTAAGATACAGAAGGCCTTCTGATGGGCATCCCCGTCAGTACAGCAAGCGTGGCAGTCAGCTCTCGTTTGGCTCCTTTGGCATCAAGACCTTAGAGTCGAAATGGATCACTGCTCGCCAGATTGAGGCCGCTCGTGTGGCTGTGACGCGTTACATGCAGCGTCAGGGCCAGATTTGGATTCGCATTTTCCCGGATAAGCCTTACACCCGCAAGCCCGCCGACGTGCGTATGGGTAAAGGTAAAGGTGATGTAGCGGGATATGTTGCTCCTGTTCATCCCGGACGCATCATTATTGAAGTGGACGGCGTGAGCTACGACATCGCTAAGGAAGCGCTGCGTCTGGCGGCACAAAAGCTTCCGGTAGCTACCAAGTTTGTCGTTCGTCGCGATTATGACCCAACTCAAACCGTGTAAAAAATTATCTCGATTATGAAAAAGGAAAATATTAAAGACCTGACCGATAAGGAATTGATCGACCGTCTGGACGCAGCCCAGCGGCAATATGCTCAGGAGAAGATCCAGCATACGATTTCCCCGCTCGATAATCCTGCTAAAATTACACAGGACAGGAAGTTGATCGCTCGCATCAAAGGCGAGATTCGCGCTCGCGAATTGAAGGCAAGTAAATAATCCCAATAAATTTTTAAGAAAATGGAAGAAAAAAGAAATTTAAGAAAAGAGCGTATTGGGGTTGTTTCCAGCAACAAGGGTGACAAGACCATCACTGTTACTATCAAGTGGAAGGAGAAACACCCAATCTATGGCAAATTTGTCAATAAGACAAAGAAGTATCATGCGCATGACGAGAAGAACGAGTGCAACGTGGGCGACACGGTGCGTCTGATGGAAACTCGTCCGCTGAGCAAGACTAAAAGATGGAGATTAGTAGAAATCATCGAAAAAGCCAAGTAATTTAAGATTATGATACAGACTGAAACCAGGCTTACAGTAGCCGACAACAGCGGAGCCAAGGAAGTGCTCTGCATTAAGGTGCTCGGCGGCAGCGGCAGGCGCTATGCTTCGGTAGGCGACATCATCGTCGTTACCGTGAAGAACGCCATTCCGTCGTCCGACGTGAAGAAGGGCACTGTGTCGCGTGCTGTCGTAGTTCGCACGAACAAAGAAATTCGTCGCGCCGATGGCTCGTATATCCGTTTTGACGACAACGCATGCGTGTTGTTGACCAATGCCGGCGAGTTGCGCGGCACACGTATCTTTGGTCCCGTGGCTCGTGAGCTGCGCGCGACCAACATGAAGATCGTTTCGCTCGCTCCCGAAGTACTTTAATCATTTAAACACTAACAGAAAAATGGCTAAAATACACATTAAGAAGGACGATACCGTTTACGTTCTTGCCGGTGACGACAAGGGCAAAACCGGTCGCGTGCTGAGCGTTCTTGCCAAAGAAGGCAAGGCGATTGTTGAAGGCATCAATATGGTGTCGAAGAGCACCAAGCCTAACGCAAAAGCGCCGCAAGGCGGCATTATTAAGAAAGAAGCTCCCATCCACTTGAGCAACCTGAGCGTGATCGACCCCAAGTCGAACAAGCCCACCCGCGTTGGCTTCAAGAAGGATGAGAAAGGCGTTACTGTTCGTTATTCTAAAAAATCAGGAGAGGAGATTAAGTAATGAGTACTACATTAAAGAAACAATACGATGAGAAAATCGCTCCGGCTTTGATGAAGCAGTTTAACTACAGCTCGCCGATGCAGATTCCGCGCCTGACCAAGATCGTTTTGAACGAAGGTTTGGGCGATGCTACCCAGGACAAGAAGATCATCGAGACCGCCATCAACGAGCTGTCTGCCATCACCGGCCAGAAAGCCGTTCAGACGCTTTCGAAGAAGGACATTTCGAACTTCAAGGTTCGTAAGAAGATGCCGATTGGCGTCCGCGTGACTTTGCGTCGCGATCGCATGTATGAGTTTATGGAGCGCTTCATCCGCATCGCTCTGCCTCGTATCCGCGACTTCAAGGGCGTTAGTGGCAAGCTGGATGGCCGCGGCAACTACACCGTAGGCGTTACCGAGCAAATCATCTTCCCGGAAATCAACCTTGACAACGTGACCAAGATGACAGGTATGAACATCACCTTCGTCACCACCGCCAAGACCGACGAAGAAGGCTACGCTTTGCTCAAAGAATTTGGTATTCCCTTTAAAAAATAAGCACTATGGCAAAAGAATCAATGAAAGCTCGCCAGGCTAAGCGCGTGAAAATGGTGGCAAAGTATGCCGCTAAACGTGCCCAGCTCAAGAAAGAAGGCGATTATGAAGCTCTTCAGGCGCTGCCTCGCAACGCGTCGCCCGTGCGCTTGCACAACATCTGCAAGCTCTCCGGCCGTCCCAAAGGCTACATGCGTCAGTTCGGCATTTCGCGTATCGACTTCCGTGAGTTGGCTTCGCATGGTCTGATTCCCGGCGTGAAGAAAGCAAGCTGGTAATCCTACACGAGCGCTTATCGCGAGTCGATGGGCGAAAAAAAACTAAAACAAATTTTTAAATATTGTTCGGCATCGGTCCGAATCAATTTAAACAACAAACAATAATGACTGATCCAATTGCAGATTATCTGACAAGGTTGAGGAATGCGATCAAGGCACAGCATCGTGTCGTTGAAATCCCTTCTTCGAAATTGAAAAAAGAGATTACGAAAATTCTCTTTGACCAGGGCTATATCCTGAACTACAAGTTCATCGAGCCTGAAAACAGCCCTGCCGGCACCATCAAAATCGCGTTGAAATACGACAGCGTGGATAATGTTAGTGCCATCAAGTGTCTCACGCGCGTGTCGCGTCCCGGTTTGCGTCAGTACACCGGCTACAAAGACATGCCCCGCGTGCTCAATGGTTTAGGCATCGCTATTCTGTCCACTTCCCAAGGCGTTATGACCAACAAGGAAGCTGCGGCAAAGAAGATTGGCGGTGAAGTTTTGTGTTACGTTTATTAAAAAAGGAGGGCAAGATTATGTCAAGAATAGGTAAATTACCGATTAAGGTGCCCGCTGGCGTAACAGTGGAACAGAAAGACAACATCCTGACCGTGAAAGGTCCGAAAGGCGAACTGCGCCAATCGCTCAACCCCGACATCAAGGTTGAGGTGGAGAACAATGAGATTAAGATATCGCGTCCCGACGACGAGCGTCAGTCGCGCGCTCAGCACGGTCTGTATCGTGCGCTGATCAACAATATGGTTGTTGGCGTGAGCGAAGGCTTCAAGAAAGAGCTCGAAATCGTGGGCGTTGGTTACCGTGCCACCAGCAATGGTCAGGTGCTTGAGTTAGCTCTGGGCTACTCTCACCCGATTTATCTGAAGATGCCGCCCGAGGTGAAAGTGGAGGCAAAGACGGAGCGCAACAAGAATCCGTATATCGCGTTAGAGTCGTGCGACAAGCAACTGCTTGGCCAAATCTGCGCTAAGATTCGCTCGTTCCGCAAACCTGAGCCTTACAAGGGCAAGGGCGTTAAGTTCGTTGGCGAGGTACTTCGCCGCAAGTCTGGTAAAACGGCAGCTGCCAAATAAAAATTGAAGAATTATGATTTCTAAGTTAGCAAGACGAAATAAAATCAAAGCGCGCATTCGCGGCCGCATCAGTGGCACGGCGGAGCGCCCGCGCTTGTGTGTATTCCGCAGCAACAAGCAAATCTACGCCCAGCTCATCGACGATGTAGCGGGCAACACGCTCGTGGCTGCTTCCTCGAAGGGAATAGAGAAAGGAACGAAGACCGAAATCGCCGCTCAGGTGGGCGAACTCGTTGCCAAGAAAGCCAAAGAGGCAGGCATCGAGACGGTTGTTTTCGACCGCAACGGCTTCTTGTTCCATGGTAGAATCAAAGCATTAGCTGACGGCGCTCGCAAGGGTGGCTTAAAATTTTAATTGAACATGGTAAGAAAAAGCAATAGAGTAAATGTAAGCAGTGATGTGGAATTGAAAGACCGCTTGGTGGCTATCAACCGCACCACGAAGGTGACCAAGGGTGGACGTACCTTTACGTTTGCAGCGATTGTTGTCGTCGGCGATGGCAACGGCGTGATTGGTTACGGATTAGGCAAAGCCAATGAGGTTACCACGGCTATCGCCAAGGGCGTAGAGGTGGCAAAGAAGAACCTCATCAAGGTGCCTGTGCACAAAGGCACTATTCCTCACGAGCAGATTGCTAAATTTGGCGGTTCGCGCGTTATCATGAAGCCGGCTACCCCCGGTACCGGTGTGAAGGCCGGTGGCGCTATGCGTGCCGTGTTTGAGAGCGTAGGTGTTACCGACGTGATCTGCAAGAGCAAGGGCTCGAGCAACCCTCACAACCTGGTGAAAGCCACGTTGAAGGGCTTGAGCGAAATGCGCGACCCGCAGACGGTAGCTCACTATCGTGGCATTTCGGTTGAAAAAGTGTTTAACGGTTAAAATTAGGCTCATTATGGCGAAAATTCAAATTAAGCAAGTCAAAAGCCGCATCAACCGTCCGGCTCGTCAGAAACGGACCCTCGATGCCCTGGGATTGAAGAAACTCAATCATGTGGTAGAACACGAGGATACCCCTGACATTATGGGAATGGTAAACGCTGTGCGCCACTTGGTACAAGTGACCAAGGTGGAGTAATAACTCTTTAAAACATCAGAATTAGTATGGAATTACATGATTTACAACCTGCTGTAGGTTCCAATAAGAAGAAACGTCGCATTGGTCGTGGTCCCGGCTCGGGCAAGGGCGGCACATCAACTCGTGGTCACAAGGGCGCAAAATCCCGCTCGGGCTATTCTGCCAAGGTGGGCTTTGAAGGCGGTCAGATGCCGTTGCAGCGTATCGTGCCCAAATACGGTTTCAAGAACATTAACCGTGTGGAGTATAAAGCCATCAACGTTGACGTTATTAACGCCATCGCCGAGAAGAACAATCTCGACAAGGTTTCGGTTGCCGATTTGGTAAAGGCCGGAATGGTTGGCAAGAAACAATTAGTTAAAGTCCTCGGCATGGGCACCATTACTCGCAAAGTGGAGGTTGAGGCTCACGCATTCTCGAAAAAGGCAGAGGAACTGATTACCGCTGCCGGAGGTTCAATCGTAAAACTTTGATAAGCGATGAAGTTCATTCAAACAATTAAAAATATCTGGAAGATTGAGGAACTGCGTAAACGCCTGATTACGACCTTCTTGTTCGTGCTGGTGTACCGCTTCGGTTGCTCGGTGGTGCTTCCCGGCATCCATCCCGACCAACTTCAGGCGATGCGCGACTTCACCAGTGGCGGTCTGATGCAGCTGCTGGATATGTTCTCGGGCAACGCATTCTCTAACGCCTCGGTCTTCGCTTTGGGTATCATGCCCTATATCACCGCGTCGATTGTTATTCAGCTGCTTGGCATGGTTTTGCCGAGTTTCCAGAAGATGCAACGCGAGGGTGAGAGCGGTCGCATGAAACTCAACCAGTACACGCGCTACCTCACCGTGTTGATTCTGCTCGTGCAGGCTCCGGCTTATCTGGTCAACCTGCAGTATCAGGTGAACGCGGCCCATGGTCAGGCGCACTTCAACTGGGCCACGATGGTTTATCTGTCGCTCGTGCTCACCGCCGGCGCCATGTTCATCATGTGGCTGGGTGAAAAGATTACTGATAAGGGTATCGGCAATGGTATCTCCATCATCATCTTGGTGGGTATCATCGCCCGCTTCCCCTCGGCAATCGTCAGCGAGTTTACCAGCCGTTTGAGCACCGCTCAAGGTGGTCTGGTGATGTTCCTCGTTGAAATCATCGTGCTGTTCGCCGTTACCGCCGGCGCCGTGATGCTCGTGCAGGGCACGCGCAAGGTGCCCGTGCAATATGCCAAGCGCATCGTCGGCAACAAGCAGTATGGTGGCGCCCGCCAGTATATCCCTCTGAAAGTTAATGCCGCAAACGTAATGCCTATCATCTTCGCGCAGGCGTTGATGTTCATCCCCATCACTTTGGTGGGCTTTGGCTCGAACCAGCAGAGCTGGCTGTATCGCACCTTTGGCGATATGGACGGATTCTGGTACAATGTGGTTTACTTCCTGATGATTGTTGCCTTCACCTACTTCTATACCGCTATCACGGTGCGTCCCACCCAGATGGCAGAAGAGATGAAGAAGAACAGCGGCTTCATCCCCGGCATCAAGCCCGGCAAGAAGACCGCCGAGTATTTGGATTCCATTATGTCGCGTATCACCTTGCCCGGCTCTATCTTCCTGGGTATCGTGGCGATTATGCCGGCATTCGCGCGCTACTTTGGCGTCAGCCGCGAGTTCGCGCAATTCTTTGGCGGCACGTCGTTGCTCATTATCGTGGGCGTTGTGCTCGACACCTTGCAACAGATCGAGACGCACCTGATGATGCACCACTACGACGGTTTGATGAAGTCCGGAAAGATCAAAGGACGTTCGCGTTAATATCTCGGTTAACTCATTGTTGAAACAACAGAAATGATTTATCTGAAGACCGAAGAAGAAATTGAGCAGCTGCGTGATGCTAATCTCGTGGTGGCACGTACCCTTGGCGAAATGGCCAAGTGGGTGGCGCCCGGGATTACCACGCGCCGTCTCAATCAAATCGCCGAAGAGTATATCCGCTCGCAGCAGTGCGTGCCCGGATTTCTGGGGCTCTATGGCTTCCCCGCGTCGGTTTGCATCTCGGTCAATGAGAATGTGGTGCACGGCATCCCTTCGGACTACGTTCTGCAAGATGGCGACATCGTCTCCATCGACTGCGGCGCGGTCAACAAGGCGGGCTTCAACGGCGACAGCACCTACACCTTCTGCGTGGGTGAGGTCAGCGAAGAGGTCAAGCAACTGCTTCGCACCACCAAAGAATCGCTCTATGTCGGCATCGAGCACGCTGTGCCCGGCAACCGCATAGGCGATATCGGCAACGCCGTGCAGCAGTACTGCGAAAAACGCGGCTATGGCGTGGTTCGCGAGCTGTGTGGCCACGGGGTGGGGCGGAAGCTCCACGAAGACCCCGAGGTGCCCAACTACGGCCGGCGCGGCACGGGCCCGCTCATCAAGAACGGACTGTGCATCGCCATCGAGCCGATGATAAATATGGGCAGCAAGAACATCGTCACCGAAGGCGACGGATGGACTACGCGCACTAAAGACCGCAAGCCCAGCGCTCACTTCGAGCACTCTATAGCCGTCCATCACGGCAAGCCCGACATCCTCTCGTCGTTCGACTACGTCAAGGAGGTTTTAGGCGACCGATTCATTTAACTGATTTCAACAATAGATTTATACGATTTATGGCAAAACAGAATGCAATAGAATTAGATGGAACCATTGTGGAGGCATTGTCCAACGCAATGTTTCGCGTCGAGCTTGAGAGCGGGCACCAGATTATTGCCCACATCTCCGGCAAGATGCGTATGCACTACATCAAAATCCTCCCCGGTGACAAGGTAAGGGTAGAAATGTCGCCCTACGACCTCACCAAGGGACGTATCTCTTTCCGATATAAATAACTCTTTTAGATAAAATTCTCACTATGAAAGTAAGAGCTTCAATCAAAAAGCGCAACGAAGACTGCAAGATTGTACGTCGCAAAGGTCGCTTATATGTGATAAACAAAAAGAACCCTAAGTTCAAACAGCGTCAGGGCTGATAACCTGTCAATAAAAATTTAAAACAAAAAAGAAAAGAATATATGGCAGTACGTATTGTCGGGGTGGATCTCCCCCAGAATAAGCGCGGTGTGATAGCGCTGACCTACATCTACGGTATAGGTCGCAGCTCTGCCGCCACGATCCTCGAGAAAGCCGGTGTCAGCGAAGACACCAAGGTGAAAGACTGGACCGATGCCGAGGCAGCGAAAGTGCGCGAGGTGATCGGCGAGAACTACAAGGTCGAAGGTGATTTGCGCACCGAGGTGCAGATGAACATCAAGCGATTGATGGACATCGGTTGCTATCGCGGCATTCGCCACCGTAACGGCTTGCCCGTTCGCGGTCAGAGCACCAAGAACAACGCTCGCACTCGCAAGGGTCGCAAGAAAACTGTTGCTAATAAGAAAAAAGCTACTAAATAATAAGTAATTATGGCAAAAAAAACAGTCGCAGCTAAGAAGAGAGTGGTTAAAGTTGACGGAGTAGGTCAGCTGCACGTGCATTCTTCTTTTAACAACATCATTGTGTGTCTCGCAAACAGCGAGGGACAGGTAATCTCATGGTCCTCGGCAGGCAAGATGGGCTTCCGCGGTTCGAAAAAGAACACGCCTTACGCAGCTCAGATGGCAGCTCAGGATTGCGCTAAAGTGGCTTACGACCTTGGCTTACGCAAGGTGAAAGCTTACGTGAAAGGCCCGGGCAATGGTCGCGAATCGGCTATCCGCACCATCCATGGCGCCGGCATCCAGGTTACAGAAATCATCGACGTCACGCCGCTGCCGCACAACGGCTGCCGTCCTCCCAAGAGAAGAAGGGTATAAGCGTAGTTTTGAGTGTGATAACTCCTAACTCCTAATTCCTAACTCCTAACTTTTAAAAAAAAGAATCATTCACAGTGATTGGATTGCAATATCTATCATTTATGCACGACCTCTCTGCAATCGCGGCTGCACTGTGACGGTTCCTTACCAAAAAAAGATTTTTAATTCATTAAATTTTTAGATTAAAATGGCTAGATATACCGGTCCAAAATCGAAAATCGCCCGTAAACTTGGCGAACCTATCTTTGGTGAGGATAAAGTCCTTTCGAAGAAAAATTATCCGCCGGGCCAGCATGGCTTGAACAAACGCCGCAAACAGTCGGAGTATGGCATGCAGCTCAAGGAGAAGCAAAAAGCGAAATACACCTATGGCGTGCTGGAGCGTCAGTTCCGCAACTTGTTTAACAAAGCCGCCGCTATGAAGGGTGTAACCGGCGAGGTGCTTCTGCAATTGCTCGAGTCGCGTCTCGACAACGTGGTTTATCGCTTGGGTATCGCTCCCACGCGCGCCGCT
>Ga0065711_1042899_pt1 | contig 15064 bp, 14 predicted proteins | sample Hoacrofraction12_FD_59098 | JGI IMG/M metagenome (GOLD analysis project Ga0065711, IMG submission 59098) | Hoatzin crop microbial communities from Cojedes, Venezuela - Epithelial fraction 12 v2 (version 2) | ecosystem: Host-associated > Birds > Digestive system > Esophagus > Crop | place... | reverse complement strand
CCCTTCGGCTCGGGCGGTGCGTGGGTGCTTGTGTTTTCCCGGCTGGCCGGGTTATTTTCCGTGGCTGTCCCTTGCTTGGAGCCCGGAAGGCGTCGTTCCATGAGCCCCTGCGGCACCGCGCAGATGAGCACCCGGGGGACCGGCCTGGCTCCTGGGCCGCGTTGGGTGGGCCTGAGCTACGCCGCCTTCCCCACAGGGTCGTTTGCAAGTTGCCTCTCAAATCGGGTTCCTTAATACGTGACTTGCCATGGCTGGCAGCGTAGTATCTTATTATTATTATTATTATGTGCTGAGTGCAACTGTATCTTCAGAGCCTGTTTTGAAAAGGGGGGGAGTAAAGAAAACAAACGAAAAGACTTCGTTTCTGTAATGCCGAGGAAGCTGCGTGGATCCTTCTGTCAGACCCAAGTGTCCAGTGCAAATAAAAAAAAAAAAAAAAAACCCAAGGAAATGTGCCGCTTTCTAGGCCCCAAGGTGCCGTTCGTTGTCGTGGACTGAAAGCAGCGCTGGCCTTGGGCTTCAGATGTGAGGGCTGTTGACAAGCAGCCGTGATGGGGTTCAAAAGTTGAGGAGCTGCCCTTTGCGCTTCCCAGGGACAGGGCACGGAGCTGAGATCGCTGGAAGCTTAGCGAGTTAAAATTATACCCGCTGGCTGACAGCATGCGATTGCTTCCAGCTCCCGTCTCAGGCAGGGCTTGCTCAAGAAGCTTTGGCTTGGGAAAGGCACTCAGTGATCTGAATGCATCGTAATCCAAACCGAACTGCGGGAAAGCAGCTTCTCGGAGGAGAAGGCAGGCTGGGAGGGAGCACAGGCTGAATCTTTAAGCTATAGGCAGGCCTCAGGGAGCAGATTTGGAGCAGGCCACTTGCACACGGATGCAGCGAGGGATAAGACTTTGTTGGGTGCTTGCATGTCCTTCTTCCCAGGGTCCTAAAGTGCATCTGGAGGAGGCAAACCCGCTTCTGCCTGATGGTGCTGCTCCTGGGACCTGGCTGGCTGCCACTGCAAAGTTTTTGGGAGAGGATAGCAGTGGTGTGGAGGTCTGGGCGAGGCGAAGCCCCAGCGCCGCAGGCAGGCTCAGCAGCTGAAGGGGTCTTGTGTTTTGACTTCTGCTTGTGCCAGAGGAAGCAAAACTGGGAAGTGTCTAGAACTGCTTTGCATGAAAACTACAGCCTCTCTTTTTATTTTTTTTTTCCACACAACTACACTTCATTATCCAGCTTCTTGATGCCTTGGCCGCAAGTTGGAGCGAGCTATCAATAGTACATTGTTGACTGGGGGGTGAGGGAAGGGAAGAACAAAGCTGCCAGCAGCTTTCTGGGGGTGGAGAGCTGCACAGCAAAGTGCTTTGTCATGTCTCTTGACATCCACTACTACTGAATACACACTGGTCCATTGATAGCCCCGGTCGTGCCGTGAGGAGGGACTGTATTAATGCGAAACGCCACTGAGCATGTGTGCGAAGGGGTCTGCCCCGAGACATCTTCGGTGCAACCACTTAATATCTTTTCCTCGTGTGTTTAGACAGCATTTTTTCTACGCAGTGTCTGCTGCAGGCCGTGGCACACGGGAATGCTGCTGAAGAGCTCAGTCTAGCAAACCTGGAGGAGGAGGAAGTATGTGGAGGGAGAATATTTGTGTGTTTCCTGTAGAAAGATTATTTTGGTATGAGATGGCAGGCCAAGTTATTCACAGATTCTGCCTGTGTCGTAACCATGTTGGCAAGTTAGTTTTTGGCATACAGACATGCCAGATTTCAGTAGCTTGTTCGCAGCCTGGTGTATGCTCCAGCATTCTGTGTGGGCAGTTCAGGTGATTCTGACAGTGCAGCTCAGTGCTTGGTCTTTGGACTCTTAAGCCTGTTCACCTGTGGAGAGGGATTAGAGTAGAAAAGCACTGTCTTGGGAGCAGCTTGAGTGAGAAGTGTTAGGACAGACAGTAAGTTGTTAATACACTTGCAGAGGCTGTCCCTTAGAGCTTCGTTCCTTGCTCCGTGTGTCCATCAAAAACTCCCAAATTCTCCTTTGTTTTGGTGGTGTTTACATAGCTTTGCACTGGTGTGTTTCATAATGGGAACACTGGGGAATGACTGGTTTCTCTGCATTGCTTTTGCAGGCTTTGTTAGAGGAATACCGCTGCTGTGCCGTGCCTCAGCAAAGAGCTTTTGTGGTACTGATAAAGGGAGCGGTGCTCCAGAAGTAAAATAATTTGCTTCCGTGAACTTCCTAAAAGCTAGGGCAGATATTGAAGCCTGCGTTCAAAGTGATCCTGAAAGACCGCATGTAGGACATCCAAACAAACTTAGAGGCTGCCAGGGGAACTTACTTTCTTGCTCCTAAAAGTAGATCTGTGGGGTGAACGTGTAGTTTTTAGCGTTTGGGTAAAGGATGCTTGTATGATGTTTTATTTGCGTGCGAAAATGTTGACTTGGACGTTGCAGAGCATGTTGAGTATGTGAAGAACCAGTCCTTTCACTCCTCCTGGTTTTGAAAATGTGAAACTTGAAGCCTCCTCCCTCTGTGTCCTGTTGATCTATTTGTAGATATTTGTCTATAGAAAATGTGTGCTCATCTGGTCATGCGTTTCCAGCCATCTGCTATTGGCAGTCTTCCAGGCGTCCCTTATTAGCATGAGGTTGCTCAGCACTCTCTGGGTTCTTGGCTGCAAAGCCCCTCCTCCATTGCTAACAAAACACCGCTGGCTTCTGATATGACTTGGGCAGTGAGTGTTTTTAATGTAGCTGTCCGGGCGCTAAAGCTGGAATTGCTGCCTCTGACGGGCTGTGGAGGAGCGGGGCTGTGAGTGGTTTGGGCTCATGAGAACCTGTAACATCCGAAATGTGATCCCTGCTAATGTAACCTGGTGTTCTCTCTCTTTTTCTTGCAGTAGTATTTTACCTTTGAGTAACTGTCCCCAGCTGCAGTGCTGCAGGCACATTGTTCCAGGGCCTCTGTGGTGCTCCTGATGCCCCTCACCCACTGTCGAAGATCCCCGGTGGGCGAGGGGGTAGCAGGGATCCTTCTATTTCAGCTCTGATCTATAAGGTGAGAAAGACCTGATGTCTAAATAATGACCTGTACCCGCGTTGCAACTGTGTTTGGTTCCTTTCGCAGTCTGATGGGAATAAATGCAACTAACTCCAAGGTAATAAGGAACAGTTAATTTTTCAGTGATCCTGTTGGCAGATCGCTAAGCTGCATGCAGCGCTCTGCTGCTTAAATATCACCTGCTGCTGAAGCAATGAGAAGCCTTTTCTCAAAGGTGTGCAGCAAATAATTCACTAGCCCCATTCCGAGAGGCCTGTTTCGGCTATTTTATACAGAGCCAGCACTATCAAAATGTGAAACAACTTCTTAAAAAGAGGAAGCAGAAAGGTGAAATGCAGAGAGGATGGTTGATAAGCTTCTTCCTGTGCCTTTGTCCAGAAGGTAACGCTGTCAGGGCCTGGGAGCTGCCTGAGCCGATGTACAGAGTCATTCCTGGCTTCACAAAACAGCGCGGTGGCCATCCACCTCAGAGGCGAATGTTTCTACAACACATGTGTAGGATGAGGTGAGGTCAGGAAGGCTTTGTGTCTGCAGACTTGCGTAGGAGCGTGTGGATCTGCCTAGCTCTCATTTTTTGTCCCTCTTGATTTTGTAGTTTTCCTCCTCTCGAACAAGGAGACCAGGGTGTTCCTTGCTGTAGAGCAGCTGGCACTCATGCAGCTGTGTGTGGGATTACAGTGGCACACATCTGTCTCTCTTCTGGGCCAGGGGCTGCTTTGCCACAAGCCAGGGAGCAAAGTGCTATCAGATGAGGTAGCTTAAATTTATGCTAAGCTTGCAAATTTGTCTGTTCAGTCAGGAGTGTTGTCATAGGTGTTAGACTTGTTTTTTAATTACCTCGTGGGAGGCACACAGACTTTGTATGACAAAGATACAGGCCCTTCTGGCTCACAGCTACCAGAGTCTCCTCTTGAAATTCGCGAGAGAATCACAGACCTCATGCCTGCTTTGAGAAGAGTTTTCTTTAATGCGGCCTTGGTGAATTTTTAGCATGTGCCTCACCCGCTTACCTTGTGAATAAATGCCAACCTCCGTAGCCTCTTAATAATAACGTGACATCAGCTTAATGCTATCAGGCTGAATTGTCACAGATGTTAGAAGGGTATGAAATCCAGAGAAGCGGCAGAGAGGTAGTGAAGAGCACAATGGGCTTCCTGTCAGATAAAGAAGATACATAAATAGCTTCAAGAGGGCTCAGGAAAAATAATGAATTCCCTCTGGGCAGGAGAGGATGAGAAATACAGGACCCTGCAATGTAAACTCCTGCAGGCCAGCTTTGCCGAGCCTTGCGTACACACCAGGCAAGGTCCAAAGGCAGAAAATGGGCTCAACGTGGAAGAGATGCTGGTGGAAAGAATGACCTTTGGAGGCTTTGAAGTGTTTGATTTCAGTATAGCCTCGAATTTACACAAAAGCTTTTGGCAGTGGCATGTAGGCAGGGGCTGCTGCCTGTGGGGACGTCATCTTGATAGCTGCATCCCAGAAATACGGGCATAATTCTTTCTGGGTTTACTGCTGAGAAAACCTGGCAGAATCTGTCAGAAAATCAGCCCTCTATGTAACGTAGCTCTTCCCAGAGCAGAGTGGGCTGTGTTGCCCAAGGCTTTAAAGTCCAGCCACAGATGGGCATCACTGGGACTCTCTCTGCCCCTCTCAGCTGCCCGTTCAAGCTACCGGTGCTGTAGTTACAGCAGGCTGAGCTTTTCGGCGTGACCTGGAAAGGCATCTGGACCCAAAAGATTAAGTACTTTTTCCAGCTGTATCAGCTGTGCTAGTTCAAAGGTTGACTTTTCTGAATGAGCCTGCCTCCTTGGGAGCACGCAGCACAGGGCTTGTGTACACCACCACTATAAATTAAGCAGCTGGGCTCTCTATAGTTGCTGGTATTTTTGTGTTAAGAGACTTAATACTCAGCCCGTCATCACAGGAGCTTTACTTGAGCTGGGAATGCAGCAGCGATCGGCGCCGGTGCTGTGCAGCCAGGACAGGCTCTGGCTAGCAGACTGGGCAGGAGGCTGCCAGTGTCGCACATGCCAGCAGTGAGGCTGTGACATGGCCGAGTTTCTCGAGTTGCTTGGCTGTGGTAGATCGTAACATCCTTTCTTCTCACGCTGCCAGTGCGTAGGGGCCTCCTGCTGTCCTGCTCAGGACATCTGAGGAGCGTCGCTGGGTTGGAAAATCTTGTGCTCAGTGAATTGTAACCAAGTGGAAGCTGGTCCTTGTGGCTTTACTTCACTGAAATGGAGCCTAGGGCTGGATTGCTGGTGGCTTAGGCAGCTGTGTATAAAAGATAGCCTGGTGGGGTTTCTTTGCCCGCAATAGCGTGGCAGGGGGATTTTGCAGGGGTGAACTAAAACCAAACATTTGTTGCGTAAACAGGATTTTGCTTTGAGCAGCTTCCAAAGAATTCTGGGCTGCTGCTTCACAGGAACAGCTTCTCTCCCCAGCATCTCGCTGCCTCTCTTTTGATGCCTAGAAATAAAATATCAGCTGCCCAAGACAGGCTGTGTAAAGGTAATTCCCGCTGAACCAGGGGAATGAGTTCTGTTACTCCCTGTGGTTGTGCTGCCTTTGTTTAGTGGGCTGTCGCATTAGGAGGCTCTTCAGTGGAAAAACCTCGCTAGGTTTGGAGTGCAGGGTGTAACTTCTGGTGACGGAAAGGCTGAGCCAGAAGCCTTGGAAAGCTTTTCCCCTCCTACTGCAGGCTCCTGCCAGTCTTCCCGCACAAATGCATGCGTGTGCCTCCCCCTCTAATGTGTCAATCCCAGCCTGCTTTTCTTAACTTCCTCACCCAGTTTTTGTTTTCATGAAGTATATGAAAAGGAGCATCTGCGAGCTTTTCTTGAGAAGGATCTTTCTGCACAGTAACAACTGTAAAGTCACTGGCGAAGGATGTGCATATAATCCCCCTGGGTTTTTGTCGTTTGTTTGGGTTTTCTTAATACACCTCAGTGGTGCTGGTCTCCCATCTGACTCTTGCTGCTGGCTCTGCAGTGGCTTTATCTGCAGCAGTCTGACTTAACTTCAGCAGCTGTCAGTAGGTTTTTTTAGCTCACTTGACTTAAAACTAGTAAAACCCAGCAGCAGGCGCAGCCATGAAAACTGCTTTCAAACTTGATGAATAAACTTTATTTCCTACAGGATATTTGTTCTGCTAAAATGTAAACTTGTTTTTCAGCTAAGCTTTGTGGGCTTTAAACAAATGGCAGCTTCCTCTGCTCTGGTCACCAAAGCCAGGCAGTTCTGGATTTGCATGCAGTGTTACTTTGACGCCAGTATTAACATACTCAATGGCTTCTTCCTTGTCACAACAGTCAAACCAAGAGGGATCTATTTTAATACACGTGGTAATAGGAATTGAAGCACTGGGACACAGGCTTGGGGAGCCTAGAGAGCTTCTCGGAGATGTTTTTGCTGAACCGCTGGTCTTTCAGTGATGCTTTTACCTTAATAGCTTAAGAAGATCTGCTTGAAAAGCAGCAATACTGAGGAGCCGTCCATCCTCTGACTGGCCACTGTTGGCTGCTGATGTGTTTGTGCTGCCCCATCTTGTAAATGCTCCTTTGCAGATCCAAACTGGATAGTTTTTGCTGTACTGGCTCTCTGTGTTACGGTCAGAGATGAGTATATCTCATTACAAAGCGTTTACTAAACCTTGTCTGGTCAGATGCTGTCTCTGCAGCGATGTCCCTGGTCTCGCTGTCAGTCCAGCTGATGGTCAGGGGATCAGAGCTCGTAATGAGCTGCTGAATTAATCGCCCTGTGAAAATAAAATGCCCAGAGACTGGATGATCACTCACCTAATGACCTGATGGAGTAAACCACCTCCCACCCCACCTGTTGGTGGTGTTGAGGAGAGGGGGGCATGTGGCCTTCCCAGGCACTCCTGTGACTTGGGAACAGAGCAGACATGACTTGTATTATCTGGTTTATGTCTGCCCTTCAAAGCTGTGCAAGTGACTTTGTAAATGTGAGGGAACTGGGATGCGTGAGCCTGTAACCAAGCAGGTGGGAACAGTTCAGCTTCTGCTGCAGCTGACAATATTAACTCGGGAACCTGATGAATTTCTTCATTGTTTCATTGGGGCTCTTTGTGGTGAAATGTGGAAATCATTATTGGGCAAGCCAGCTTCCCAGAAAAATTGTACGGAGAAGAGATGGAGTTTTAACCACGAAATTGTTTTCTAGGAACTGCTGAGGCGGTCTGCATGTTTGGCATTCTAGTTGGAGCAGTGCTGGAGAGGGACGTGTACATTTGTGGTCTCTGGAAAAGACCTCCTCGCAATCTTCAAATCTGTGTAGCTTCTGTCTGTTTTGGGAGTCTCTCTGCACTATGGATTTTCCTCCCCTATACGAGGAGGCAAACCATTTGCCATACCAATTGGTTGTAAAATTGGAGGAAGCAATTTGTGGTCATCCCTTAAACAAAAAGACTGTGGGGATTGGGGAGACAAGGAAATTAGTCAGACCGCAGCAGCAGATGCTCTTCCAGCTTGTTGGTTCAAGTTGTGTTCTTTGAAGGGTAGTTCATGAACTGCCCTGCAAAGATGTGGCTGGAACCTGCGGTGAATGAATGGACTCTTGCTACCCAGAAATTTAGTGTAACGTAAGTATGCAGAACTGCATTCCCTTGAACAGGAAAACATGACTAGAAAATCACTCTGAGATCTGAGTGCTCTTCGTGGTGTGCCCTGAGCCAGTGAAAGGGGAAAAGTATAATGTTCGTATTAGTAAAACTGTAATACCATTTATTCTGCATTTGCTCTCCCTATTTGTGCTCCCCTGGCTATTTAATATGTGGGACTTTACATTTTTGTTCTTTATTCTTGTATTAGGTTAGAATAAAAGCGAGGCGTTACAGGTAGTTCAGAACAATAGCTCTTAACCCCTCAAATGCTCGTTTAGAGCACTGAGGCTTGGCCGTGAGGTTGCAGACGGCCGGGCGTACCTTTATGAGCTGTGGTGAGTCTTAGTGGTGGATTTTAGCGATAGGCTCTAACTCTGGACACGCACCGGTGTATAAAGGCTGGTCCTTTGTCAGAAGGGCGCTCCCATTGAAAACACAGTCCCTGTGCATGCTCATGTAGGCATGATCTCTTGCGTTTTTGGCCTACAATCTCATGGATGGTTTTCTCTAGCCCTATAAAGCATGTTTCATGGGCTCTGCTCCCTCCCCTGTGCAGGACGAGAAGATCACTGTTAACCAGGATGTCCCAGTGCATGAAGGGAAGCCTCATATTGTCCACTTCCAGTACAAGGTCACAGAGGTGAAGACCTCCTCCTGGGATGCAGTGCTCTCTAATCAGAGCCTCTTTGTGGAAATCCCTGACGGATTATTAGCTGATGGAAGCAAAGAAGGGTAAGTTCAGGGTCCCAGCGCTGCATCCGTGGCTCCCCAGGGAGCAGGGCTTTGCTTACATGGGTGATGCTGTGCGTGTGGGGAGAGGGGGCTGTATGTATGGCAGCTCCGTTCCTGGTTTGTGTGTCTGAAGTATGCCCTTACTCCCTTGTCTTCAGAGAACTGTTCTCCTGTTAGTCCTCCATTATATATATATATTCATTTTCCCCTGGTGATGATTTCAGATGGGTTACTGGGTTTTTTTTGAGTCCCTATGCTAATGAAAAATAAGCAATAAATGAGCAGAGTGATTCTTTGCATACTTTGGTATGGAGAAATCTACAAGCCTTTCTCTTTTTTTTTTTTTCGTGCTGGCTACTTGGCAAGCTTATTTTGGCAGCCGTTTTCCCCTCTTTCATGGGGAAAAAATACTCCATTGTATTGATGTGCTCCTTCTCATCAGTAGGTGAATCTGCTCTCGGAGCACTGCCACGCAGGCGTTGGGCTCTGCCAGAATCTCCAATTTGTCTCTGTTGGCAGAATATGGTAGTGTTTTGTCCAGACAGCTCTGCTCTGGGAAGTTTGTGTAAACGCAGCTTCCAGAGCCGCTGCTTCCTGCCAAGTGCTTTGCCAGAGATCTCTGCTGGCGAGGAGCACTGTAGCGTAGATGTGGCTTCACTGGATTCCTCTGCGGTGTGCTGAGGTCCTCCCAAATCTCCAAGTGGGCTTCATCAGTAAATGACACAAGCTAATTAAGAAAAAAACCCCACCTCATTGGGGAAACTCACCTTCAGTAAGTGCTGGTATTCGTGCTGTCTCACACTTGTCTCATTTGACTCCGAGTCCAGATAAACGTTTATGTAATTTCTTCAGATGGCCTGTAAATCTTTTAGCTGTTGAAGTGCCCGCTCTCTTGGGAGCAGGTTCTGCTGGGAGGGTATTTATACACCTGCATCATCAGGACTTAAAGCGCGATTTTGTCAGATTAATTTTAGCTAGGTAAAACAGCCTGGTAGAGGCCATAATTAAAATAGTTCATTACCATATTAACAAAACCCTTGCAATTTAATCTCCCTTGCTGCACTCCAGTCTTGCTGACTGCTGTTTAATTAGATGTTGATTGAAGCCCTGTTTGTCACTGCTCTAGCAGCCTGCATCATAAGTGGTTGCAAGGCCAGCGGTGACATCGATGGCTCCGTTGTGCCGATCCCTGGGGCTCAGAGAGGGGTTAATGCAGCGCTGCTTCCAGCAAGAGGTGGCAGAAATAATTTAGCTGGAAAGCCAGGAAGCGTGGATTTGGGCTGTGTCAGCTGTGCCATCCAGCTGATGAGTTCAGGAGACAGCTTTGCCTGTGCACGTGCTCCTTCAGTGATGTTTTTCTCTTCTGCCTGGCATGAGCTCTTCTCTCTTTTTTTTTTTTTTTCCTTCTCTTGCACTTCCCATAAAGCGCAGAACTCACAGATCCCCCCGTGCGTGTTGCCAGCAGAGGGGATGTAGCCTGGCTCAGGAGGAGCTGCAATATTCGGCTTCCCACGTACGAAGGCTTCTGCACAAAACCCCTGGCTGGTGGGGATGGGTGCTGGCACGCGCTGGCACGCCGATGCCAAGGACAGGGCCTCGTCGGGTGGCTTGGTGTGAGGATGGCTCTTAGTTCTGCAGGGCTGCAGAGCCAAGCAGGAAGCCTATTGTTTCAGCACCCATTGCTCACTGGAAGGGGTCTGTAAACATGGAATCCTTCTGCCTGAAAACATCCAAACAGTTGGAAACGCTCAGAGGCTTCCTCAGGACAGGACTTCCCATAGCTGATGTTCTTTTGTCTTCCTCCTCCTTGGCAGGTTATCAGCACTGTTGGAGTTTGCTGAAGAAAAAATGAAAGTAAACTACGTCTTTATTTGCTTCAGAAAAAGCAGAGAAGATAGAGGTGAGAACTTGCCCCTGCTGTCGCGTTTGCTCCCTAGATCTAGAATGGTGCTGCTGAAGCTGTACAAAATCTGGTCATCCCAAGGCAGGGCTCCACGGGACGCTTCCTATTGCTGTAATTGTTACATGCATGATTCTCGTGGCGTGCTTGCAGATCAGAAATAGTTTCTTTTGGAGGAAATAAGCCCTTTCTTGAGACTGTGGGAGCGGAAGGAGTGTTTTGGTTTCTCCAGCAGATATGCTTTGCTGTCCTGCTGTTAAAGTATCACTAGGACTGTCGTGCAGAAAGCTGCTTCTGAATTACTTGAAGTATTTTCTTGTCCAGAAATTGGTTAGTATTTCTCCTTTGGTAAGGAGTGTGATTTGGAAGGAGAAACCAGGGAGGAGTTGTTATATGGGTGTCCTGGTTTCAGCTGCGATAGATATATTAATATATTAAATGAACACTTCCAGCTTGTTGCTCTGATGTTCATCTGCTTTTTAAAGATGTCCTGGCACTTGTGCCCTTCCTCGCCTTACAGGTAATCCTGACCCTGGCTATAGACGCTTATGGCTTAAGGGGGCTGCATTAGATCTAAAGATAGACATGTTGGACAAGTGATTACAGCACGGAAGTTTGAGGAGATTTGTGGTGAGGTACCAAGCTATGGATGTGTCACTTTAAATCTTACTAGATGCAAGATAGTAACCTAGCAATTGCCATGGCAGGAGTAATTCAAACCTTAATTCTAATTTTACTCTGTTGCTTCACAAGCTGCACTGTCTTCTCTGAAACGAAGCGTGTTATTAGAGCTCAGCTGTGCTGAGCCCAGGAAGGTCTCGTTCCATGCTATGATGCCAAGAATAATTTTCAGATTAAGTTCTTGCTATAATATCACCACCACTGCAGGCTGCATAGGTGACCTCCACAGTGGCTGGTTACAGGAGACATCTGATACTGGGGTTTGTTTATAAAAATGGGCAATGTGTTGCTCTTGGGCCTGGCTTACTTGTACGGGTTCTGGAGCGCTCCAGTTCCTGGGTGCTGGTCTATGCAGCTGAAGTTCAGTGCTGTCTTGCACATAGATAGGAGCTCCTCTGCATGACTGTTCAGTGGCTTCTTGAGGTCGATCATCAGAGGGTGCCCTAGAGATCAGATGCTGCACGGGGGTAACTTTCATGGGCCACGGGGAACTGATCGCTTTAGTAACAAGCGAGCGTGCATCCAGTCACCGTGTGACATAACCTTGTCTGATCGAGATGGGGTGTGGGGGGGCTTCTGGATTGACCCTGCTCTGAATCTCGGGGCGTAACCCTGGTGGCTTTCCTGGCGGACAGCACCGAGCTGTGCGGCGTTGAGTTTCCACTGAGCTCCTTGCAGAGACAGCACATTTCTGACTGGGCCCTGATAAGCAGACTCCTGTTTGCTGCTGTCTGACCCACTTTCGGGGCTCAAAGGGTGCTGGGACCCAGCTAAGTACAGAATAAACACTCTGATGTGCTGCGGGATGGCCACCTGCATCCTGGGAAGGCAGGTCTATGCAGCGGGTGCAGGTAGATGACCAACCATTGCCGTTCCTCGGAGGGGACGGAACAGACATAGGATAAACATGGAGGAACCTGCTCTGCTGCACAACTAAAACCCCCTTCATGCTTAGGAGCAGCTGTGATGGATGCAGAAAGAGATGAGGCCTCCGGGAGGGCTGTCACGCTAAAATGGCTCCTTTCTGCGCAGGAAGCTCTAGATGCGCTCACCGAGGGTGCTCGGTGCGCTTTGATACCCGTGGCTTCTAGGGTGACGCAGGTAAAGAGGATTATTTGTGGTGGTAACAGATTTCCTTCTCTTTGGTAGCTCCACTCCTGAAGACATTCAGCTTCTTGGGCTTTGAAATCGTGAGGCCTGATCACCCCTCTGTCCCGTCGCGGCCAGACGTGATGTTCATGGTGTACCCCCTGGATCGGAACTCTTCCTCTGATGAAGAATAGCTGCAGCAGGTGACTCCAGTGTGACCTGAAAATGCTGTTGAGGGGAGAGAGGGTTACATCTCCTTCCTTGAGGAAAGGGAAAACAAGTTTCTGTTGGACTGAAACTGCATTTCTCATTGTTAGATTGGCCTGTGTATCCTCAGAGTTGACTATCTCGTTGAAATGTGTTGCCTAGAGAACTATATATACACACATGTAATCACCAAATAGTAAATGGAAGATGTTTATGAACTGGCATAGGAGCTCTTTCCGTGCAGCTGTGTGGTGTTAGCCGGAGCCCAGGCCCTGCGTGGGGGAGCACAGCGGTAGATGCAGTATCGACTCCTGGACTGCTGTGAACCCGCGTTGGTCCTCTCCCAGTCATGTGACGCGTGCTCATATGACAGACTACCTTCTTGTTTTTCACTCAGACTCTTAAGCAGACAGCATGTTGTGAGTGTTAGGCACAGGGAGGAGACGTGAGCAGTTTAACCTTTAACACTACATTAAACCCCCGTGCGTCTCCCCTTTGGGGTGACCAATGCTGTTTTAACTGGTCTAACCTCTTTTTTTTTTTTTTCTCCCCAACTTCTTGCTCTTCCAGCTTTTGTTTTAAGCAGTCTTAACTCTGTTCACTGTTACCACTGCACTGTCACAGCGTTCAATAAAAGGGGCATTTAGATGAACTTCACACAGCTGGGGCTACTTACTTGAAGGGAACAGAGAGCCTCTGGTGGGCCTCGGGTAGTGCTGCCATGGTTTCAGGGCGGCAAGCAAGTGTTTGGAGCAATGGGGGAGTATTTCCTTACCTGCCTGCGGTGTGATGGTTGTGATGGTCCAAAGAGCCCACAAAGCCTGCGCCTTCAGCCCCAGGACGGGCGCAGAGCAGGCCTGCGGCTGCACCTGTTCCTCTTCCTCCCCTTTCCAAAGAGATGATCTCACACAGTGGCTGTATTCAAACCAAAGGGGGTTGGCCGTGGAGGCAGGCGTGGGATGCCCACCCTGCCCTGGGGCTTTCCTGGGAGGGGGCTGTGATGCCAGCAGTAGCTCAGTGTCAGCCCTGCCCCTTCTCATGTGGGAGAATGAGGTTGTGCTCGTCTTGAGGTTGTGCTCGTCTTTGTGCTGGCTTTCTCTGGAGGCCACCAAGAAGGGTGTCTTTATAAGGTGGGCCCCGGAGGCGGGCTGTGAGCTCTCCTCCAGGCCTGGCTGCTTGCGTGTGGACTTGTCTTTGTGTGCTTTGTTGTGCTCTCGCCCTTCTGGGGAGGATTTTGTTAAAAGCTGAAGCCGAGCCATTCCATAAACATCATGGTCAGTGTTTTCTGTCTGGGGGAGAGAGGTGGGGCTGGGATACAAGTTTGTGTGAATAAATAATCTTAAAGTTTGTGTCTCTTTTTCCCTCCTTCCCCTCCAATGAAACGGAAGTGTTGGTGGCTCTGCTCCCTCTTCAATGGGGCATTAATCCTAAATCTGGTTTAAAATTAGAGGCTGGGCTGTGCTGCTGGGAGTATCTCTGCCCTGGCTTCTACTGTGGGGCCATCAGCCCCTCTAGTGCTGGCCACGGCTCTGCAACAGGCAGTGCCCCTCCTGTCCTCGCTCTAGGTCCAGTGTGGAGACAGAGGAGACCTTGCACATATTCCCTAGCTGAAAGAACACCAAATTCTTAGTTCTGGCGTTTGGAAGGCCAAGTTTTATCCCTTCTTGTAGCTGGAGGAGCTCCACTCCAGGGCTGTGCTGCCCCCCCCTCCCATGGTGCTCCTCCACAGGTGCATCCCTGATGTGATGGGGTGGGAACCTCTTTGCTCCTTCCTTACTGATAAACTGCACAGTCCTGGTCACAGGAGCTGGGAGTGAAGGTGATCTCCTGAGCTTGTTAATGAGCTGCAGGTGTTAGGCTGTGTTTCTCTGACACGTACCAAATGCTGGCCTGCCCTGGCTCAAGCAAGCGTGGTCGAATGTAAAGGTTCTCAGACCACTGAGCGTCTTCAGAAATACCCTCTCAAAAGCCTACACCGTGCTTCTGACTTCTGTGGGTGCTGCACAGGTCACCTCCAGGGCCCAGCAGGGCTCCCTGGGGCAACGGAGAGGGGCTTGCCTGGTGCGGGGCAGGGCCCCGGCAGACCGCAGGGCAACTGCTCCTTGGTGGTGCTCAGGGAGTCAAGCCTGGGGAGTTCTGACCCCAACTGTCATGGCCGAGCTCGGCTGCAGAATCCCCAGGGTCTGCTTGAGCTCTCTCAGATGGGGCCCCCCCACCCCCTGCCCAAAATCACTGGCCACGGCTTTTTGGGACAAAGGACCAGAAATCAGGGGAACAGGAAGAAAAAAGCCACCCTCACAGGTTTGTGATTGTCTCTTAAAAAGATTTATTCTCTCTCCTTGCCCAAATGTACAAAGGCAAGAAGAGTACAGTTTGTATATATATATATTTATATATATATATAAAAAAACAAGGAACTTGGTAATAATGTACACTTTACAGAAGGGCAGAATCAGGAAGACTGAAATGAAACCCAACACAGCAACGCCAATGGAAATGAGCTATAAACACCAACGGTTTGACGCCCTGGCCGGTCGCTGCAGGGCCTGGTGGGCAGGGGGGGACCCCAGAGGCAGGGGAGCGGCACCGCCGTGGAGGGCTGGGGTGCCAGCCCCACAGGCGAGAACCAACCAGGAAAACCCAAAAAACATCAAACCTCAAACCTATTCTGCTTAAACTGTTGTTAAATCTTTTAACACCTAAACAGAGATTCAACTGGGACCCAACGGGCGAAGCCTGTGGCACCCCCCACCCCCCCCGACACCCCTCCGCCCTGGAGC
>Ga0065711_1042895_pt1 | contig 15064 bp, 7 predicted proteins | sample Hoacrofraction12_FD_59098 | JGI IMG/M metagenome (GOLD analysis project Ga0065711, IMG submission 59098) | Hoatzin crop microbial communities from Cojedes, Venezuela - Epithelial fraction 12 v2 (version 2) | ecosystem: Host-associated > Birds > Digestive system > Esophagus > Crop | place... | reverse complement strand
GTGCTAAAGGGGGGTGGAGTATGATAATGAATTCCTAGAAATAATTACAATAGTCCAGCCTACTTAGATAAGCTTTGTAATAAATAGGTGCATGCTTTGTGACTCGGTGTGCAAGTTAGGAGGAGAGATGCCCCTTGCACCCTGCGCCGCAATAAACATACCTGCTTTATAACTCTCTGAGTTGTGAAGTTTGATTCCGCACGTCAATGGGCAGCCTATTCCAATGTCTGACCACTCTTTCAGTAAAGAAATTTTCCCTAATATCTAATGTAAACCTCCCCTGACGCAACTTGAGGCCATTGTCTCCCATCCTATCGCTAGTTACTTGGGAGAAGAGATGAATGCCTGCCTCACTACAACCTCCTTTCAGGTAGTTGCAGAGAGCGAGAAGGTCCCCCCTCAGCCTCCTCTTCTCCAGACTAAACAGCTCCAGTTCCCTCAGCCGTTCCTCATAAGACTTGTTCTCTACACCCCTCACGAGCCTTGTTGCCCTTCTCTGGACACACTCCAGCAACTCAGTGTCTTTCCTGTAGTGAGGGGCCAAACATGGACCAGTTGGAGTGGGTCCAGAGGAGACCGCAAGAATGGTCAGAGGGCTGGAACACCTCTCCTGTGAGGAAAGGCTGAGAGAGTTGAGGCTGCTCACCCTGGAGAACAGAAGGCTCTGGGGAGACCTTATCACAGCCTTCCAGTACCTGAAGGGTCCTACGAGAAAGCTGGAGAGGGACTTTTTACAAGGACCTGCAGTGATAAGATGAGGGGTAGTGGCTTTTAACTGAAAGAGGGCAGATTTAAATTAGATATAAGAAAGAAATTATTTGCTATGAGGGTGGTGAGGCACGGGAACGGGTTGCCCAGGGAAGATGTGAATGCTCCCTCCCTGGAAGTGTTCAAGGTCAGGCTGGACAATGCTCTGAGCAACCTGGTCTAGTGGGAGACGTCCCTAACGGTGGCAGGGGGGTTGGAATTAGATGATCTATAAGGTCCCTTTCAACCCAAACCATTCTATGATTCTATGATTTACATGAGGAACATGGCAATCATGACTCATAACCCAAAATGGTGTGTGGATCTGTAGGGGTGGAGGGGGGAGTCAACTCAGTGCTCTGTGACTCGACACTACAGCCACGCTAGAAAGATTTCATTTTGGAAACTTCTGAGTAAGACAACAGGCAAGGGAGACTGCATTCTAAATAAATGTGCTGTTTTCTCAGATACTTCTCTTTGGTTGCATAAGCAGGTGAGGGCTTTTGGATGTGCCAACTCATCCTGTTGCCAAATGGAGGGGTTAGTAATCTCCCCCAGAACAGCTGCACAAAGAGCAATATTCAGCATCTTGAAATGTCTCTGTTTCATGGTGCCCTAACAGCACAGTACTGCTCTCTAGCAGACACTCTGCCTTCATCCATAATCACATTTAACAATTAAATCTATGTCAAGAGTTGAAACCATGAAGAACTATTGTCCACTTAACATTTCTTGCACAGTGAAGACAAACAAAGACAGGAAACCAAATATTTTGAAAGACTTGAGGAAATTCTTCCTAGGTATCTCACTGCACTTTGAACAGTAATAACCAAAAGGGGGGGGAGAAATGTGATTTGCGGATTTGCATAAATGTCCTCCCTAGAATTCCAAGTGGCTCTCCTGTCAAATTATGCAACACCTTCTGAAATCTTTGCGTATTTTAAAAATATAAAGTGATCTGCTTTGTAACACTTTCTGACTAAACGCACAGGCACTACCTTTCAGAGCACACTTCTACAACCTTATCAGGCAATCGGGAGTGTTTTCCAGAGCAGCAGATAAAAAAAGCAAGTTACTACTCCTTTACCTTCCTGACCATTATATTTTAGGTTCAATGCCACTGTTGAGTTTTATCACCTCCTGCATCAAGCTCATATGGCTGAGATGCACTGAAAATATTAAAAGGAGAGGGAGGCAATTAATGCAGAGAAAAACCTCAAACCTTAAATAAAACTATTCCACTTTCTATAGCTTTGCTAAAATAAGCTTTTTGGCAGATACTAATATTCTGAGCTGGCTGGCAGCCTGAAATGAGTTTGTGGGAATCAGGTAGCACAGATGGGTGGCTCGGAGAGAATGTGAAGCCTCCTGCGAGGTTACTTAACAGTTTTCTTTATGTCCCAGGTGTCCACAACAGGCCAGTGAAGATACGATCCTTACTCCCAGAATGCAAATCAGAGCAGCAATGTATACTATGCAAAGTCCAGGCATCACGCAGAGTGTGACAGCCAGGAACAGGAATCTCGGTACCATCAGCCAGCGCCGCCACTCTTTCCAAGTGCACAGCCTCCTACAAAATCCAATCCATGAGAAGATCATTCAAGGGTTGGGAGCAGATGAGTCACAGGCATCTGGGGGGTGACATTATGTGGGCTCTCATTTTAACTCTCATTGTTTTTTCAGCACACAAAATATACACAACTTAAGCTAATTTTATTGAACGCTGCTACAACAAATCCCTCTTGTCGACTGCTCTCTGCAGAGGGCTTTATTATATAAGTTATTTAACTTTTTTGCAGCTCAAAGACTGCAACTGAGACTGAGCTTGATTAAAGTGTAGTTGTTTGCTGAATATAACTTTGTTGTAACTGCTGACTTCTCAAAATATATGCACCTCTAAGAGCTGTTGTTACATCTCTAGTGGTAATAGCATATGTTTGTGGTACTGAGTAGTGCTGGGTTCCCTTCACTAGGCTCTAGGTCCCCCCGCGGTACTCAAAGGTTTAGACCAGTTATCCAGCTATAGAGCCTCAGGCTCTATACAGCATATGTAGCGCACTATTTCAGATCAAAACAATGACCAAGGTAGTAATTTGGGCGTGCGGCAAATGTCTAAAGATAGGTTTGGAGTCCTAAACTTCTATGATTCATAGGTGGGTATATCAGCCATCAATAACTCTGCCTTTATTTTCTGTAACAGCTCCCAGAGAATTAAATATAGATCTAGGAGTCTGCAAGAATGAGCATTGTAACTAATTATTAGAATATAAACTATGATGGAAATCTATGTCATGTCTGCCATCACCAGCGAATGCAGGATGGCTTATCGCTCACTGAGAGAAGGACGACGAGCCTCATCCTTACCACAGGGTGAGATAATTCCCAGGGCCAAGCACTGCAGTGGAGGTAACACACGGGCCAGACCCTCACTGACCTTTCCATGACCTATCAGAGCAGCCATATCTGACACCAAGTGTCTTGTTTCAGTAAAATATGGACCATGAGATCTAGTTCCAGGTGACCTTCCAAATTTTTTTCAGAAAGGGCAAGACGTGTCTCTGAGAGCATCTAACAGCATAAACCAGTTGTGCCTCCTGCGTAGCATATTTCCATGTTTTCAGTGCAGTGTACAGGAAGGAGGAATACCGCTGTCATATAACACACATGCCCTCCTTTTTACCCGTTAATTATTGACAGCAGTTCTAAACTCATTTTATGCAGACTGTGGTTTATATTTATGTGAGATTAACTTGACCTTGATTTTATTAACTGTGGAAATATCACAAACCAGCCTACACCACCACTTCTCAGATGTGTTTGTAGAGTGCTTTAAACATTTAGAGCACACTAAATGCTGAATATTAAATATCATGATGTCAGGCGAGGTGTTATTGGTGCAGTAGTGAAAGTGGCAGCATTATAACATTCTCAATGTACTGAAACCAATCGCTAAAATATGCTTGTTTGTGTCCTCATAGCACAACTAAAAGCGACTGGCAACACACAGATGCATCTAGCCCAGAATTTGGGGAATAAAGACAAGTTTTTCTAATTCCTTCTGACTTCAAGTTTCCATACTCTGGAAAGTTTTCTTCTCTGTGTAGTACTAAAAAATTACATGCCGTGTTAGAGGCGACAGGTAAGCCTCTGTTACTGCTGTGCGACACAAATCAGAAACAATGAGTTTTGCTTAGTACTTCTTTGTAATACTGCTTACTCTGCTTCAGATTAATTTGCATTTAGGTGTGGGAATTTTGCAAATGTGATATGACAGCTCAAAATATTACTTTTCCCACACGGACAAACGTCAGGAAAATTATCCATTTGCATTCAGAACAGCACCCAACTGCACTGTTGCTGCCGATGAGATGGTGTCTGATGTCATTTAAACAAACATAAGCATTCATTTCTTTCCCAGGATGAAACAAAAAATATTTGTAAGTGACAGCATATTTATCACTCTGCTACTGCTGGTTTCATCCTTGTATCCTATTATTTTTCTCAAACTGTTCAGGTACACCAATTAGAAACGTTGCTCAATAAATACCTACTTTCCACCCTGCTTAATCCATCCAAATATTACTGGAGTCTTCTCAAGGAATTTCCACAAGAATTAAGTAAATGGAGGAATCGCCACAATATTATTTATTTATTTAACATGCTAAGAACACAGCTGCCCTGAATTTGATCAATAATAATTCCTTAATGAAAATGCAGGTCACAAACAGAATGCCCAGTCAGAAACCACTGCCTTCTAAACTAATCTGCCTTACAGATGAGTAAATTCACTAAACAACCTGTTAAACAAATACTATTATGTTTACTCTTCACACCACAAGAAAGGCAAAAGCTGAGAAGCACTCCCCGGAACAAATAAAATTCAGTAATTACTTATTTAAACAACTGTAAGAGCAATAATACAGTGTTTTGAATCTTTGACTACCTATACTGAGCAATTAATGGTGCACAGTAAACTATCAAATAAATATTGCAGATTATTTGCTGCTGTTTATGCCTGTGCAATGCAATTCTGATTCTCTGCGTATGTCCCATTTCATCAGGTCATATCAACTCATGTTTTGTCAGTGTTTATTAATTCAGCCTAAATTCCATCACATGACACACACTTCAGTGGACTTAATATTAAAAAACACTTTCTGTAATTCCGGTTATTTTAAAATGTGAATAGATACATCCCATTACCCAGTGACTTGCATGTCAAGTTTATTGCATTTCAAGAATTTTTTTACTTAAGGTGTTGAGCAGTCACTTAAAATCCTATTCCCCTTTACTTTTAACTTGCAACGCCCAAACTAATGAGTTTATTTCCTCTCCTTATTAGAGGAGCAACTTGAGCTAAAGCTCATGGGAATTACTGAGGTGTACCATTAAATTTTAGACAACCTCAAGTTTCTAACAAGATGAAGAAGTATTGCTATGCCACTTAGAAACTATTCTGCAAAAAGTAAAATCTTAGCAAATGAACATAGGTAATTTTTCCTTCTGCTTTGCTGTGATTTAGTCTCATTTCAGTTGTACACATGGGACAACAAAGAATTAAATAAGTACATTATGTTTTGTAATGATGGTTACATCCAGAGAAACAGGGTGTGGGAGAAAAAGGGGATGAAGAAAGAAAGAAAAAAGTTAACTGGTTTACCTGATACTGTACAACACTTTTCCAGTTTTAGAAATCCTCAACAACTTGTTGTCTGTTGTGACATCGTGGAAGTTTGCTCCCTTCTCATTGGCAAAGAATAAATCTGGCTTCCAAATAGAGTCCAACATAGAGGGATCCAAATCCAGAGAATCATCAGGATATTCGCTGTAAGCCAGACGTGAGTCATTCCACTGCTGTCTCAAAAAAATGTTCACTCTGTAGTCCTACAGAAATGCCATGTGAAAAGGTTACTAAGACTCTTACCAAAACTGGAAACCCGCTTTAGCTTTCTTTATGCTCTTAGGCTTACTACAGTGCCAGAGTTACAGCAAACATTTATGTTATCCTTTGAACATAGGAGTTGTTGTTTGAAAATAAAGCAGTTTAAACCTTGTATTGAACCAAACAAACACAACTGGTACATTTTCCAAGTCAACATTACTTCAATGTTGAAAAAATATGAAGTATAACCCCCAATATTACATATAACCTGCTTTCAAATGCTATGGATTAACTCAGAGGTACTTAGCCAAAAATCGTTGCAGCTAAACATATACAATTTCAATAAAGATTCTATAAAACTACTAATTTAAATAACTTTCTTCCAACTTGTAAATCAATTATTTCTAATGTACTGATGAATAGTTGCTAATTCCACTGAAGCCAGATTTGTATAGAAGAAATTAAATCAGCTGTTCTTATTTACTGTTTTTTCCCTTTTTCTATCTACCGTATGCTTTTCTCTGTATGTTCCTTCATTCACTCCTCCCTCTCTGCATCCCATTAAAATTGTTCTAATTGCATTCTTTTGCTCAGTGGTCTGCTAGTAACAACTGGGAAAGGCAGCAATTACTTAGAGGTTCATTTAGAACCAACATTAACATTGTGTCAAGAGCTGGCTATTAAAGGGGAATGTGAAAAGAGCTTGTAGGGTCTCAACTCTGCAGAGGGAATGTAAAGATAATAATGTTTATTCTCCTTATCCTGAATTTCCAGAATCAGCAAATAAGAGCTTCATGTCTCCCAGCTTTCCCTGTTATTGTAGAATATTCACCTGAAATTATTACGCTTAACTTGCTTGTGAACATCTACTCTTCCTCTATGTTATCTGAAGGAATATGTTATCATATAATTCTGCTAATTGTACAAACCCCTCACATTTAGGATTTTCTTCATAGTAGCGACAGTGCATCAAAATGGCAGCACTGTGCTTTTGACTTAGAAAATGTATGAGCTGACCTGGCTCTAGCTAGGCCACTGAATTGCATAGTCAAAAGAACTTATCACCTTTGAAATGTAAGTAAATATTCTCACTCTTATTAGAGCCGCAGGAAGCAGCTTGCCCAATATGCAGACTCTGTGAATGAGTCTCTCCAAGCTTCAGCATTTACCACCCTTCATTCAGTAGATTGGTGATGAGGTGTGCTGCTACCCTGACAGAATATTTCTAACACCCAAACTGATGCAGTTTTTTAACCCAAGAGGAAGATGACTTACAATCTCACTAGGAACGTAATTTTTCTTACTTTCTTTATTATTTTCATTTTGCAGTAGGGTAGATGTGAGTCAAAACAGCAATGTCTACTAATCAGAGCAAGACAGACCTGAGCGAGGTCTCAAGAATAGCACATTTATTAAAGGTACTTACAAAAGCTTGTATCTTTTTCAGAAGCCACTATGCTTTTAATGGTGGTGTTGTTTCATACAGTTAAAGATCAAATAGCTACTTGCAATTCTGAGCTTATAAAATGTCATCATATCTTGTGAGGATACACTAACCCTAAGCATACTTTCCTTTGTTTCTTGTTCTTAGAAACAGAAAGTGTCTTGTAAGTTTATAGGGGACAGTTTTAGTTTCAAATCCAGGAAAGCACGTGATTTACATTCTGAAGAAAAGAAGGCAGGACTTGTCACCAGCAATCTCTGATATAGTAAAATTGCTATAACTAGTTGTGCAACTGCCTTTAATTTGTATTTTGAAATAAGATATACAAAAAAGTTTATGAAAAGCAGGATTTCCCCCCCCCCGACATAAGAATCATAAACAAGTCAAATCAGTAAATTTTTTAGAAATATCTAAAAATAAATGTACTTTCGTGAATGTCAGTAGTTGGTGATTTAGATAACAAATACCAGCCTGAAAAATCCTTGTTCATAGAAGAGCTTGCATATGATGATATATATTATACCAAAAGCATAAAGAGTGCCAATAGGATTACATATCTTTTTCAATGTCTACTTTCATAAATATATCAGAGTCTTTACACCAGTACACTTAGAATTGCTTTCTCTCTGCAAGCTTTGTCATCAGAAGCAACTAAAATGTTTTTTTTTACGTCTGATAGGCTGTCATATACATATAGATATTTTAATATGACTTAAAAAAGGAAATAAAACATGCACATGACAAAAACGTCATTACTTTTTTCTCCTGTGCTTGTGGTATAAGCAGTTGAGAGAGATGTGTGTCCACACAGTCCAACTTAATCATGTGCAGAATTTTGAATTTACTTTTCCTGTGCTAACATTGTAACTATCTTCTGAATCAAAATTCCCCCGAGAATGGTATCACAACATGGAGCTCAGGAACACTACAGTGTGTATTTTGCAAGTTCCTGAGGGTAGAAGTGGGTGGACTGTAGTAATGCACTCCTACACAGCCATGAGTACACCTGCTCCACAAATAATTTCTGACAGCACTAGCGCTCTGAACGCTGAGCATGGGCCTGAAGATTCAATCTCAGTTGCAACACCAATGCCAGCAATAGCTCAAGGCAACTCAGATAAGCAGTTTTCCTCTTTCCTCAAGCCATAAGGTCACAGTAATACTAAGATACTAAAGGAATATTCATCTGATTAGTTTTAGCAAATTAATCTGAAGATTTAGGGACTCAATCTACAGATATACTTCATTTGTGTTATGGGAATCTAGATAGAAATGGTCTTTCAGCAAATCCACGGCCTCCAGATTCACTGCCCAGAGCATCAACAAAGCTCTGGGTCCCTGTGGTCTCAGGTACTGTTGAGTGATGCAGCGGCGGCGTGCAGGGGAGACCCGCTCCCTCTTCAGTGCTACTTTCTGTCTCTGAACTGATGCTTATCTTATACCTCAGCCTTCTTCCCATCTTCCCCTCCAAGACCATTGATTGCCCAGGTGTCGAGTTAGATGTCTGAGGCAAACAGCAGACTTTGCTGGCTTTCCATGCATAGGAAGGGCTTGCCAAAAAGACTGCTCTCTCTTTCTGAATCCTAAACATAAATGCTCACTGAGAAGTAGTGGTTTAATGACCTGTTTCAAGGCCATGCGACAGAAAACTCTTGGTTACCTAGGCATCCAAGCATGCAAGATGTCCCCAGTGGCTTCAGTGGGAGTTTTTATGCAGTTAAAACCATACACATGAATTAATCGGGATCTAACAAGCTGATTTGTAATTATGTTTTTTTCTAGTGGGAAGATAATATCATACAGCCAGCCACAGCCAAGCTTTTAAAATAAAGGAATGGAAATTTTTTCCGGTAACGTAAGTACTGAAAACACAACTGGAGTTAGATCCATTTACGCCAACAGAGAACCTGCTGCATAGTGTCAGTCATTGATTACAGGGCATAACGGCAATAATAACGTCCTCACAGTCAGTCATTTCTGTAATTAACAATTAGCTTGTCAATGTACAAACTGGTCTTAGCTTCTCCTACAGCTGATAGCTAAAAAAGTCTGGTCATTAGCAACACCGAACATCTGAATTCTTTGGGACTCTGCCCGGACTGATGCAGATTACTCATCTGTGATACTCAACTGCAGTCACGCTGTACAGTGAAATTTCTGCTGAAGGCTGCATGTGTGAATGTTTCCAAAAATAGACACAGAGTTTAGAAGCATAACTGCTTTATCCAGTGAAGTTACTCAGGAATGTCTTTTTCTCTTTCTTTGCAAGGTAAGGCTTAAATGAAAGACAAATAAATCAATGAAGAAAATTACCAACAATTCCATCTTGACTCTGGCCTTTTATTAATATTTTTATTTTGGTATAATATATATCATTCTAATATGGAAGAAAACCATTTCTTTTGGAGGAAAAAAAAAAATCAGTAGTGATGCTGTCGCTTACGTGCATTATAGTGCAGAAAGTCTAATACATATGCATTTTGTTTCCCTAGATATTTGGGAACAAAACTCATGAACACTCTATGGAATTCATCTGTTCGGAGACAATCAGCACAAAATCCTGTTTTATTTCTGAATGAAAGGTTTTAGCTTTTAGAAGAATACACTGCACAGAAGAGTCGTGCTGGCCTTTCACACAGGGATGAATTTCATCCTAGTGTCTGTCATCAGAAAACAGAAGCTACTCCTGCTAATGTTGTTGAGAACCTGACTTACTGAATTTAGTAGGTCTGGGACTGTAATCCTCTTTGCCATGTTTATTTCTCCTACTGAGAGATTCTCTAAACAAGTTTTCATGTCCCAAGTTTCCAATGAGCTACTGTAGATCATCGAAGTTATATTCTGATAATGTCCCTTCAGTACATATACATGGTTTCACTAAGTATTCTTATCCTCTGAGACAGGAGTGTCTCTATTGAAATGAATTGTTTAGTTTTATGTCAAAAGCATCAAGAGCATTTTCTAGGGAAAAATGAATCCTAGGAGTCAAACAAAACTCCTTTTCACAAGGGATGCCGAGATTTTTACCATATGATTACATCTGTTTCAGAAAGGCAAAGTAGATGGCACAGTAATTGATGTCTGCCTCTCAGAGCAGTTTTAAAACATCCTAAAACTAGTCACACTACTCGTTAAAGAAGTGACAGCATTAAGAAAATCAATATCAAACCATTGAACAGCATTTAAGAAAAATCTTTCCACACTTTTGGCAGATATTATGAACAAAGCAAAATAAGAAAGCCAATAGTCTTTGTTTTCGTCTACTTGAATGCTTGGCTATTTTCAGCAGAATGTGTTAATGAACATTGGAAAGGTGCACATTAACATACTTGATAGAAGGTAAAATGCAATGAGGGGATTTAATCAAAGCAATGAAGGAGTCTAATTAATGCAATCAGCATTAGGTCGTGCAAATATTTTCATTGAATGCCATCTTGTAAAGCCAGTGACGTGCAGAATTTTTGCTACTTAATGCTATGCTGATGCGTCTACATGCTAGGATCAACAGACATGTCTGGGTAAAAAAGGCTACGTTCATAGACATCTTCTCAGGATCCTTTAAATACAGGAAAACAAATGAAGTTTTCCAAAAACCTGGAAGTTAAGTCTGTTGATAATTATGTTATGTCAAGATATGTTTCTTCCTGTTGTTTTTAAGTTGATTTTAGTTTTATTTTATGGTATTTTTTAAATATTACACATACACAATCTAAAGCATTAACTTATCTGTTTATTATTTCATAGCTCTGTATATTATAGTCAGTCATTTATACAAGAGTCTTTCCCACACTATTTAAGAAAGCAACTTCCCCTAGCAGTAACTTGCCCTTTATCTTTAAAAAATGTTAAATAACAGTGTGGTTTTTCAAGGAAAAATATTTAGGAGCAGAAGATTTTTGATCCTACATTACTTTGGCACCACTTTCTAAAATGATGGCACAAATTGCAATCGAATTTAAATGAAGAATTTGAATATTAAATAAAATAATAAAGATGGGCTAAATATACGCTCTTCCTTCATAATGCAAGGATCACCAGGCAGCATCTATCCCATTAAAAAAAAAATAGTCCTTTGGTATACCTTAAGTCCTTTTGTGGGTAGCAAGTTCATTTTTAGTTACCAAGAACTCAGTCCTACAGGATGCTAAACACCTTTATTGCCTCTGGCTTCAGAAAATACAGAAAGACCTGGACACTGTGTAGGAATCCCTGGAAAACAGAGTTGTGAAACTGCATTGCAATTGCTTCAAAAATGTCCGTAGCTGTCTATAGTGACCTGAGGCAATGAAAATAACTCTTGCAAAATTTCAGTGAAGGTTAGAGCACCCATTTTTAATTTCTGTTGTGGCAATGGTAACATGAAGAGTTCAAAGTCAAGCTGAGATTTATCACTAGACCCTTTCTAGAATGGGTTTAACCCATTTCTTGTACAAGAGCACCTGATAATTATTATGGGTTTATCACATCATTATAAGAAAGCCACAAAAAGTCTCTCTCTGGACTAACCCCAGTAGTCAGATGTATGTATGCTTGAATAAACAACTAACCTTTTTTGTTCATTTTTTGAAAAACAATATTGTTGCAGCATTCCAGTATTATTGTAAACCAGAAGGGGGCCTACGAGAAAGCTGGAGAGGGACTTTTTACAAGGGCATGTAGTGATAGGACAAGGGATCTTTAAACTAAAAGAGGGTAGATATAGATTATATATATAAGGAAGAAATTCTTTACTATGAAGGTGGTGAAGCACTGGAACAGGTTGCCCAGAGAAGCTGTGGATTCCCCCTCCCTGGAAGTGTTCAAGCCCAGGTTGGACAGGGCTTTGAGCAACCTGGTCTAGTGGAAGATGCCCTTGCCCATGGAAGGTGGGGTGGAACTAGGGTATCTATCACGTCCCTTCCAATCGAAACCATTCCATGATTCTATGAATAAACAAGTTTTAGTATCTTTTTCAATAGACTCAGAAAAAAATATTATTTTTTCTTAGCAAATATTAAAAAAAAAGAAAATTCACTTCTAGACTAAAAAAGAAAAAAGCTGATCTAAAATTTTCCTTTCCATTTTTTGAGACTGACTTCATTAATCCTAAATTTTAGCAATTTTTAAGAGAAAAATCTCATCTTGAAAAGAAAAAAATATTTACTTTTTAATATATCAAAATTAAAACTCTAACATTTTCATTTTGGCCTTGTTTTTTTGACTGATAGCATTCTTTGAATTCAATCAAAATACACATTACATCAGCTGGAATCTCATAATTTTCTAGTACCAATTTAACCCTCAAAATACCCAAGTCTCCTTATAGCCAAAAGTTTTAGTCTTTTAGCTCAAGTTATGCATTCGCTTCTGTTACTGATGTGGCTGCAACTCACAGAAATTTAGCGAAGTCAAACAAGACCATTCTGGTAGCTCTGTCAGGACAGTCTGCAGCAGCAGATAATTCAGCATGTGGTGTAAGATCCACTTAAATTATGGAGTACTTGGCAGGGAGCCCCACAGCTCAGCTCCAGCCATTGTGCTTCCTCTTCAGTGCTGACAAAACCTGAGAAAACTGGTTTGCACACACCTGTACTTGCTGCTGTTGCAGTTGATACAGATGATGGTGCAATCACTACATATGTACTTTCAGACTTGGTAGTAGAGTTTAATGATTCATATATCTCTTTATGTAGTTATTTTATATTTATTTTAAGTCAGCTGGTAGGTTTTTAGTAGCTTAATAACTTAATAAATGTCCCCATGTCCTGAGCATCTCTATTCTACATCATATCGCACTCCTTCACAAGATGGCTTCAATGACTAGTCCCACTCACCATTGTAGTTTCTGCTATTGAACCAAAGCTGTTGATAAATATGTTGCAGGTAACATTTACAGGAGGACCTGCAAGTTGAACAATAAATAGAAAAATTGACAGGTTGTGTTCATGACATATATTAAGTATTGCTGTTCTCTTGCCAATGGCATCATAGCACTTACCATTGTGGTTTCTGTGACTGATCCAAAACTGTTGATAAAAATATTGCAAGTAACGTTTACTGGAGGACCTGTGGAATGCAATAAAAATGTTGCAATATACATTGAAACAAAAGTACAGATCCCTCAGCCTCCATAAAATCTGGTACAGATGTGGCTAAAAACAAGTAGAAAGTGAGTTTTCCCAAAGAGATAATGTAAATATTGATCAAAAGAAAAACATTCTCACCACTAATATGATTGACTTAGTTTCATTGAAAGCTGTTATATAAATACACAGAACTATATCCTTGCATTTAAGGGTTTACGAGAAGAGTTGAGTGAGGGCATAACAGCTTTTTCTTCATCAACAGTACCAGCGCAGAATATGCTTTAGCATTGCAACCACTCCTCTCTCCCTTCCTTCTCAGACTTAAAATTGAAATACTATCTCTCCACATCAATTCCAGTCTGTATGCAAAGGCTTGCCACTGAAATTCCCAGCAAGCGCCACTTTCCACATTGACTGTAGTCCACTGAAAACTAACTTAGGCGAGCAGCTCTTTGTGCACCTCATCTGGAGATGTCTGTCTTGCCATAAACAAATATTTTAGCAATATCTGCTCTGACTTGACACAGCTTTCATTAAACCGCTATTTGCAATCTCCCCCCCTCCCACCTGCTTTCCTGCTATTCAGCATTCACTGATGTGTAGCAGAACGAATGGGGACTTCATATTTAATTAGTTGTCTATTAGCCTCCTAGCTGTTTTAGGTGTGATGAAATAAACAGAGGTTCTCAACTGAATCAAAAAAGATTAATGGTAAATGCCTGAATTTTAGTGACACAAAAGTTGATACAAGCATGGAGTATCAAGTACCTTTTTCTCTCTTTTCTCGCTATTTTTTTAAACACATAAATTTCCTTATATTAAAAAAAAATCAGTGCACAGAACAAATATTTACATTTGGTTCCATATTTAGATCTGAAATTTCTTTACTATTACTTTCTTTTTCAAAAAATATTGTGCCCAGTGAAAACCAGTACACTATCAGCGTCCTGAGTGCTACACCACCCACATTCAAGGAAAGAAACTTGTTGGTTTTGGGAAGAAAACCCACGACAATAGTATGTTTAGAGGCTTTTAAACTCCACCAAAGTGTGTTGTCCAACTCAGTTTTTGCAACAGTTGTTTTTAAAAAACACCGCCTTTTTACATCGTAAATGTGTTTTCACTTTCAGCACCAAGCTAAAACGAGCCAAATAGTCTGCTGTTCTCACTCCATAATATCATTTTTTTTCTTTTTTACTTCATGATGTTTCTACTAGCTGGACAGCTTGACCAACATACTGTATTACATCTGAAAAAAAACCAGAATCATTGAATCATTGAAGTTGGAAGGAACCTCTGGAGATCACCCAGTCCCAGAGCTAGGTCAACTACAGCAGGTTGTTCAGTACAATGCCCCATCAGATTTTGAATATCTCCAGGGATGGACACTCAATAGTTTCTCTGGGCAACCTGTGCCAGTGCTCAGTCACCCTCACAGTACAAAGTTTTTCTTCAGTTTAAGTGAAATGTCCTGTGTTTCAATTTGTGCCCAAGGTTCTTGCTCTGTAACTGGGCACCACGAAGAATAATCTGTCTCCATCATCTTCTTTATTTACCCCCCATTAGTTATTTACGCACATTTTAAGAATTTCTTCACTCTGAGGGTGAAGGAACACTGGAACAGGCTGCCCAGAGGGGTTGTGGATTCTCCTCTGGAGATATTCAAGACCTGCCTGGACAAGGTCCTGTGCAGCCTGCTCTTGGTGACCCTGCTTCGGCAGGGGGCTTGGACTAGGTGACCCACAGAGGTCCCTTCCAAGCCCTAACACTCTGTGAAGAAGACTCCACAACCTCCCTGGGCAGCCTGTTCCAGTGCTCCATCACCCTCAGAGGGAAGAAGTTCTTCCTCATGTTCAGACAGAACTTCCTGTGCTTCAGTTTGTGCCCATTGCCCCTTGTCCTGTCGCTGGTCACCACTGAAAAGAG
>Ga0065711_1042893_pt1 | contig 15064 bp, 4 predicted proteins | sample Hoacrofraction12_FD_59098 | JGI IMG/M metagenome (GOLD analysis project Ga0065711, IMG submission 59098) | Hoatzin crop microbial communities from Cojedes, Venezuela - Epithelial fraction 12 v2 (version 2) | ecosystem: Host-associated > Birds > Digestive system > Esophagus > Crop | place... | reverse complement strand
CCAAAAAAAAAAAAAAAAAAATCAAATCTGAATTGTTTCCTTTCAAAAACAAAGTGTAACTTTGCCTCGTGTTCATGCCGTTTCATTTGCCCAAGGAATCAAAATACTCAACTCTTTCCAGCTCTAGACTAGCAATTCAAGTGGCATGTACCAGGACTACAAAGCCTGCAATGATGGCATGTAACAGAAAACCACACAGCATTCCCTTCCCATTCCTTGTTGGTTTTCCTTTAGACTCATCTTCCTCTACTACTTAAAATTACTGAAAGGGCTTTAAACATAGTTCATAGTTTTCTGAAAAAAAGACAAAGAAAAGACAAACTTTTCCTGAGGGTGTTCTTATTTGATGGAGTGAAACAAAGAGGAACCATCTTGGCACTGCCTGTGGTGGGGAGGTTTATCAAAATACAGCTCAAAAAACCATTGAAGTCTTCAGACATCTTCTAAAGATGACATCAGTTCTCTGTTCATCTTTTTAAGAGGTTTTCCATAATAGGCAACAGGTCTTCCCTCCAATTTAGCATTTTCCAGCTCAGACCACTCCTTACCATGCAGGCAACATAACCCAAGCGTGAACTAGCCAGCAGAACGTAAAACACATTATCAGCCACTACTCTCTAAAGATGTGCAAAGTGAACACAACTGATAACTCTGATAAGTTAGCCACTGTACAGGATAGAAAATCAAACAGGAATAGATGAGAGAAGGGTGTGAACAGGAGAGTGAAGAGATGCTAGAGCAACAGCTACAATGATATGAGTTCTCTTTAAAAAAGAAACAGAATATTAGTAATCACATAACAAAGAAAAGAGCAATAGAAAACAGTTTTGACATATTTCAGGTAGGTAAATGCTGTTAACCTACAATAGGGCACAGCACAAAGACATCCTTCAGTTTTTATCGACAGGTTCAGGTAACTCTCTTCTAAATGGGTAAGACGCTTTGGCCATTTTGTGTGCTGAATCCTGCTGGTACCTTGTTTTCAGGAGTACACAATGTATATTTACAGATTCCCTTCAGGCTAAATAACTACTGTTTAGTAGCAAATATTCTTGTTCCTAACGAGTCAGCAGAGCTTTTAGCAGTACTGTTTTGACTCCAAAAGTATTGCCAGAAGGAATGACAATCTCCATTTTAATTAAATGTTAAAGGTAGAAACACTGAAGGGTGGGGGGGAAATATTAGGGATTCAGCAGAAGCGTGCACATCAAAACTTATTCCTCAGTAACTTCCACAAGTTATTTAAATTTTGGTCACAGGTCACAAGGATTTAAGTTATCAGTAATAATGAAGGAAACAACAAATTAACAATATTTAAAAAGAATTAATGCTGCCTAAGATGGAAACATTTCAGTGACAGAACTTCTCATCTTCAAAAATAAGCAGCACGCTTAAAAGAGCTGAAATATGTACCTCGCTGCAGATTTGACAAGCTCCAACTGAAAATTTCAATAAAACCCAAATATTTATTGAAAACAAATTTAAAAAATACATACATTTTAAAGAATTCTATTTTATCATGTTCCCACAAAACAAGAGAAAAGGAAGAAAGCTGCGTTCCAGATCTCTTGTAGAGGCTGGGGTAGAGGTATTTTAAGTTCTTTTATGTGGTTTTCTTATTCATTTCAGTGTTCTGGTTCTTCTTATACTGATCTACACTAATGGTTTACAAATAAGTAAAAACTTGTATTTCTCACTTCTCATGAGCTTAAATACGAAGCTGTATGTGAGATAAAGTTAGAGGCGTTCCCTGTGCAGCAGAAATAGGATTTCCGTGCTAAGCCTCAAATCTTCTAAACTTCAAATATTCCTTAAATCCTCCCCAGTTTTATAAACTTGATGCTTCTAAATGTCACCTTTCAAGGAGGACGCAATGTAATACTATCACCCCACAGGTTAGCTTTAAGAATCAGTTTTGCATATTTTTAAACACTATTTTCTAGACTAAACACAAAATGAATCTGCTGAAAACACAGGTTCTGCTGTTCAGAGCAATTTGTGGACTGCTCACCACCAGAATCCACCCCTATTCACAAAGAATAATACCGAAGAGTGATAACTCTGAGGCTGAGCAGAATCAGAAGTAGTAAATACCTGTACCTTCAGCCACCAGAGCGGTGGCATAGTTCACTGGTGACTGGTCTAAAGACAGGTAAGATCTGCACAATACAGCACTAAATCCCAAATACACAGTAAAAAGAAAGGAACAACCAGAAGGGAGTAGCTTTCTTGGAACAATCTACAGGGAAGGAGTGGGTACCACTTCGTGTTTCTACCAAATAACGGTGGTAACTCAACATGAAATAGGGCTGTTGTCCCCAAGCAAAGTCCTACTCAATGTCAAGTAGAGAGCTCAGCAACTGTTCCTTATCACACAAAATGACAGGTTTGCATTTCCTGCTCATACAACACCTAGCATTAAATTGCCAGAGTAGTGATGGGGAGAATTATCCAGCCATTCCCAACTGGTAGAGACTACTGCGGTTTTCATGTTCCCTCTTGCAGGGAAAGCATTTTCTTCTAGGAGCACCTGGCAATTTCTGTTTGACAAAATGCTCTGCTAGTGTTAAGGAAGGACAGACAATGTGCTTCATCTGTCGCCCTATCTTCCCGTAGCATGTCACATCTGTGACTTCTGACTTTTGCTATTTTTGTTAGAGAGCCAAGAACTGTTTTGCATCCTTGTCAGTACAAGTAAGGACTCCACACAGTATCTGTACAGCACCCAGTTTTCCCAGTTAGGAACTCCAATAACCCTCCAGTTCTGAGTTTCCAAGTAGTGATTTCCCCTAAGCTCTTAATGAGGAACTCCTCTTTCCCCCATGTTTGTATCTGGTGGAGGAAAATATTTGAAAGATTCAGGTTTCTCTACCATACATAACTCGCAACAACATTTCAGGTTATTTTCTAATCCTAAACTACTTTGTAGAATGTTCAGGCTGATGTAGGATATAAAAAAATACTTACTTTAATGTAAAAAAACCCCGAAACAACAAACTTCACAGAGCTCCATCAGCCTTTTATATATAACTAAACATAACTATAATTAATAGGATAGAAAAATAGAAGTGGCATGATAGCAATCTTCTCTCTGATTCAGGTATAAGGATAGAGTCTGATCACAGGACTTGATCAGTGTGATCAGGAGGATAAAAATGCCACAAATGATGACATAAAAAGCAGCGTTCCCAAAAGGAAAGAAAGAGAAAAGACCAGGAGATTGCCACTGACTGGAATCAAGGCCTATATTCAGGAAAAAAGAAGGGAAGGGAAATGGAGTGTTTTCAAGCACAGCAGAGTGAGTGCGCATGGCACAGCATGAAACTTATGTAAAAAGGACACCAACAATTCCAGGTGTTGACCCCAGACAAAAAGCAACAAAAATTAAGGAAGGTTATTTGCACTGACTACCTTTTGGTCCTGAAAATTTGAAGTGTGGACCACCTTACACAGGCTTCCTCTACAGCCAGTGGAGAGACACAGGCTCCTCTAAAGGAGCAATGATTTGAAGGACACCTAAAGATTTGGGGTTTTTTTATCACTAACATTGAATAGAGATTAGAGCAGAAAAAAAAATTGTTACACGTTCTGCTCTTCTAATTATGCTAGTTCTCCCCCCCCCCAGTCAAGGCAGCTGGCAACAAGACTACTTGGACAGCTTCACAGAGCTAGATGCTTAGAAACTAGGCAATGGGAATATGCCCCACTTGTTAAGTTTCAAATCTACCATACAAGCAGAACAGATTCAAATAACACAAAATATAAAACAGGCTACAGAGTGCTGATTTTAAACCTCTGAAAACTAACCCATGGTAGAAAACAAAAGACTTTCACTTAATTGCCGTGCCAGTCAAGCTAATGTCCTTTTAAATAATTCCCTAATTTAAACTAATGACATTTATATTCCGTAATGGACTTCAGGTGGAATTCATCTTCCAAATTTAGACATCTATCTGAGGGTAGATGAATCATGCAGTGAAAGTGCTCATTTCTCTCCACTGACTGTAAAGGCAGCCTACAGAACTAGCTTAAGTATAGGCAGCCACAGCTAGCATTCACCAACCTGTCTCCTGGTATCTAAAGCTCACATTTACATTGCATAGCACGTCTAAGGGTCCCCTTCTGTTAGTGAATCAAAGAATTAGGCTAGAAAGGTTTTCTTTCAAGAAGGTGAGAAGTGGCACTACCCTAAATCAGCTTAAGTTGTAAGTAAACATTAGCAGTCACTACATTTTCCCCTCGCACAACGGTTAGAGGTCCATTTGTGGAAAAATAAGCATATATTCAAATAAAAACCCCATACATCTGACATCTTTGTACAAATTATAGCACCTGTTGAATATGAAAGAACTATTTTAAAATAATGCCACTGCATATAGAAAGCTATTCAGAAGTCCGTATCTTCATAAAATGGTGAATAACTGGATGAAAATATATTACTAAGCCTAAGTGCCTAAAGCCAGCCTAAACTTTAAGGATGTCTCTATAGAAAGCAGGGACTTGGATTCAAAAATTGCTGACACAGTAAAGTATGCTACTAAATGAAAATAATCAATTAAGATTAAAACAAACAGTAAAAATCATCTGTGATTTGCACAGCTGCGACCTTAACAAAACGAACAGGGCAGCCATATTAAATAGCAGCCTCTTGTTTCAAATAGTGTGAATCTTCTCAAACACAGTATTTCCATCCAGCACAAAGTATGCCCTCATAATAATACTTCTCCATTTACAAATAGAGAGGTCGCTTGGTTATTTCAATAGTCACTACAGACAGAAAGAAAGTATATTTTTATCGATAAGTGGGTCACATACAACAGAGAGATGGAGGCTTAGCATCTCTGAGGGAGGGAAAGGCAATACAAAATCGCCGCAAAGGAGTCTGAGGGGAGAGCAGAAATAACCAGCCTACAGGCAGCCCAGACCATGCATTTGTTCAATCAATACCCACTCAAAAATGCCTCCTCCTTAAAACACATCTTTCCCTAAAGTGTCTCTATTGTGCAAGGGGCATACAAGGGAGATGTGATTGGAAGTACATCCATTACATGACCAAAAACGTACTATGCAGCAGCAAGAAGACAAAATCATAGAAAATTCAGCCACCAACTGACATGTATGTGCAGTCCTAAGCTTGCCCTGAACATGGCCCTTACTTCATGGAGATTTTATATTTTGGTGGCACATACAAGGTCATACAAAGAAAAGAATATGTAGCCAGCGACCATAAAACACCCCCTGAACAGGTTAGTGCCCCATTTTGACCCAAAGTTCGAGTGCTACTGGTAGAATGAATTCTGGAAAACAAGTAAGAGAAATCAGAAAAAAACCAAGGGCGGGGGGGGGCGCCAGGCTTTACAACAAAGAAATGGCTGTACTGAGCAAGACCAAAAGGTCCGTGCCCACTCAAATACCCTAACAACAGCCAATACTACAGACCGAGTGAAGCATGGAAGAATGCAATAGATATATAGTAATACTTCCCAGAATAGTCCCTGAGCCCCCAACAGTTTGCAGAAGCAGGATTTCCTGAACAAGAATAGGTATCTGCATTTGATGATTCTTCTTCCATGAAACGGCAGTTTCCCTCTGCACTGATGTAATGTTTAGCTTCCTTAAATTCCTGAGGCAAGAAATTCTATAGCTTAATTACACGTTCTGTCGAGAACCACCTCCTTTTGTCTGTTTTCAATTCATCAGCTGCTAGTTTCATTAGATACTTCTCAGTGTGTGCGCACTAAAAAAAGACAATGAATAAACACTCCCTATTTATGTCCTGTTGGCTACCGAACACTTTACAGGATTCTGTCACACCACTTTTTGGTTGCCATTTCTACCCTAACAAATTCATGTTGCTCCTCTTACAGAAATTGTTTCATATCTGCTCTTCCTTAAAACTTCATCTACCTTCTTTTTGAGATGGTGACAGAGATAGAGGTAAGTGGGGCAGAACTACATACAATAATTCAATTTGGTAAAATTTCTTTTCTTTAAACAGCATAATCGTTACTCTCTCTTTCCTAACCATTTCTAGTGGCAATAGTCAGGCTCTGAGCTCCTTTCTAGATGTGAAGGTAAGCTTGCTCCTCCCCACCTCCAAATACACCACATGAAGCTGTTTATGGGAAATTTCATCTGCCATTTTGATGTCTGGTTGCTGAGCACTGTCAAGTCCTTGTGCAATGCTAGGGCCTGCCTTTGCATCTGCTACCCATCAGCAAAGTCTGTGAGCTCACTTTTCTTCTACATCCTTTACAAAACTGAACGTTCTCCATTAACATAACCCTGGAGAACTGTTACACGGGAGCCCTCTCTATTCACTCCAACTCTCCCTTTCTAGCATTTTAGTTATTAATTTAACCACATAAAGTCCTTTCCCCCTATCCCATGGCTGCTTTGTTTGGCGGGGGCCCTTGTCAAATGCCTGCTGGATACCCAAGTAAACTACTTCTGTCAGATCTTACTTATCCATGTGCTTGCCTTCCAAAAACCACCAGTGAGTTTGCAAAACATAACATCCCTTCATAGCAGGCTCTTAATTCTTCCTCAATACATCATGTTCATCCATGTTACCTTCATTATTATTTCAACTGATTTACTCCATACAGTTGTCAGACTTACTGATCTGTAGTTCCTCAGATCGCTCCTGAAGCCTTTTTTTTTCTAAAAAAACCCAAACCAACCCAAAACACCAAAAACAAAACAGCATCACACGCAGATTAAGACCTTACAGACCATATATAAATGAATTTATATCTTAACCAAATGTTCTATTTGTTGCTTACTGTCTACAGTACAGTTATCCTTGCTTCCTTGCTGTTTGGAAAGCTGTACTACTTCTAAGTGCAAAAGCAAAACTCCTGAACGAGATGTGAGCATCGTTTTTTTCCTTAAAAGGTTTAAGCAGTGTATTTGGGAAGGTCAGGACATTACAAAGATTTACTGTAACAGTAATACTACAAACATTTTGTTTTATAAAAAGAACTCCCTTATATTTCCAATTTGTAAATGATAGTTCCACAAATATATGCTCCTGTGCAGTAGTAGCCATTCAACTGTTTAATAGCTGTCCTAATTACCAGAGAACACAAATGAGCTTCTGAAAACACAGTTATTCATTTGCAAATGAGACATTGTTCGAAGGGAAGTATAACTTTTAACATCTTGATAGAAGACTGGAATTGAGAACTTCTGCAGAAATTACAACCAACAGCCAGGCAACTTGAGAAAATGACAAAACCAAGCCAATTTTCAATATACACAAGTATTTTTATCCGTACCAATTGTGTGAAGTTGCAGTTTTGTTTCACAAGGTTTCTAAGTGCCCTCTGAAGTTCAAGTCCAAGTTCAACCAATTTTTCTTCAGCATAGTGTTGACTATTTATCTTATTTTTAACACTCAAGTCCAAAGACAGAGTTGAAAACTACTGAGTCCCACCTTCCTAAACTGACCAGGTGCCTTTTTGTGAAGCAAGCTCAAATGCTAGGTTTCGTTGTGACTGTATTTCTATTGGTAAGAGATTAAAGATAATAGTGTGTTTAAATCCTCATGCAACTGTTTCAGCTCCTTTTTCACCTCCATGTTTTGTACTAGTCTAACAGAAGTTTGTAGTTCTAACACCAACAGAACAACAGCGTGGATTCATCACTTCAGTACATTTAGTCAAAGGTAGGGAGAAAACTAAAGGCAACACCTTATCACCACTGGTAAAGAGAATGTTGGAGCAAGTGCAGCATTCACATCCTAAATTTTTACAGCATTAAAAAGAAAAAAAATTAGCCTGAGATGTTGAAAAAACACGTTTCCAAATATGAGATGAAAACATTTCCTTGACTTCAAAGCCTCTCTTGCTGCTCAGTCTTCCAGACAGCAGAGAAGTTAACAGTATCCTCGCCACTGCTGCCATGAGAGTGGGGAGAGGACACAGCAGACAAAGCCATACACAGACTCGATATCAATAGCAAAAAGCAAAGAAACCCAAGAGAACAATGCCTCTGCAAAGAGTTATCTCCCCTCTTAAGCTGTCACAAGAAAGAAGGTAGAAACAAACAAAAAATCCCGGGTTCCAAAACAAACAAACAAAAATATTCTGCCTTTCAACACCTGTGTTTTGTTTCATTTCAGCTACCACATTTATTGTTGTGGCCCTCAACTCCTTTCATAAAAATCACAGAACAGCTGAAGCTAGAAGTGATTTCTGCCAATTCCCCTGCTCAAAGCCATGTCAATGACAGCAAGTCGCCCAGGGCTGTGACCAGTTGGGATTTAAGTTATTGCCAAAGATGGAGACTGCACAACATTTTTTGACCACCTGTTCCAGCATTCCATCACCCTTACATTAAAAAAAACACCACATTTTTTTCTAATGTTTAAATGGAATTTCCTGTATTATAATTTGTGTCCATTGCCTCTTGTCCTGTCAGTGGACTCTACCGAGAGAAGCCTGGCTCTGTCCTCTTTATTCCACCCCATCAGGTATTTCTACACATAAGATACCCCTGAGCCTTCTCTTCTCCAGGATGAGCAGTCCCAGCTCTCTCGGCCTTTCCTCACAGGACAGGTGCTCCAGTCCCTTCATCATCTTTGTGGCCTTTTGCTGGACTCTCTCCAGTATGTCCACGTCTCTCTTGCACTGGGGAGCCCAGAGGCAGATACAGCACTCCAGGTGTGCCTTCACCAGTGCCGAGTAGGGTGAAAGGACTGTTGTCCGAACCAAGCTGTCCTGAGACACTGTTGCTATAGATGTCCATTGTATAGCCCTACCCTTGCTGGTTTAAAGCCAGACAAGAAATTAATCTTACCTAAACGATGTGCCTTTGTCTAATAAGCAGGAGACGGTTGTTGAGAGCAGAACTCGAACTGATGTGTTACTAGCCCAGCTAGTAAACCACGAAGAAACGTTTAGACTTGCCAAAAGAAACAGGTAACCTGGGGAAAGGTAATTCCAACAGGCGGAGATCGCAACCACCGAGTCACGGACCACCTACCCCATTTATAGCCCAGACTCAAAAGATGGAGAAAGTGAGCATGTGTACCAATATGCATTCTAGCCAAGAAGGTTTTAACCAATCATTAAATAGAATAATGATGCATATGTATTAGGAAGATGAATTTGGTAACGTTAAGTGCATAAATGACTGTCAATTTGTGAACAAGGTGTGCTGTCTTGGGACAGATATCCACATCTGCATTTTGTATCCCACATCAGTTTTGTATCCTCTGCAAACTCGCTGAGGGTGCACCTCTGCGTGACCACCTAGGTCAGTAACGAAGATGTTAAATAGAACTGGCCCCGGTATCGAGCCCTGCGGTGCAACACTAGTGACTGGCCTCCAGCTGGACTTTGTGCCACTGATGACAACCCTTCCAGCCCAGCAGTTCAGTCGGTTTGCAGTCACTCTCACTGTTCACTCATCTGGCGTGTACTTCATCAGTTTGGCTATGAAGATGCTATTGGGAGATCGTGTCAAACGCCTTACTAAACTCAAGATAAACAACATCCACTGCTCTGCTCTCATCCACCCAGCCAGTCATCTCATCCTGTTCTTCACCTTTTCCAATCTAAATATTTTTTTTTCTGATGCACACAATACACTTAGTAATTAATAGTTGCGTATCTACTAATTGGGATGTCCTCAAAGCAACTAACAATCTCACGGCACTGCTTAACAAACTACTTATTCCAGCCAGGCACTGAAATAACAATGGGGTTTTTTTCTCCACAAATGTATCTCAAGTAGTAGTAATGTTGTTGCAGCTGTAATGGCCTAATGATCTCAGAGAAGCAAGGAAAACACCCTCTTCCCCGCCCCCGTATATACTCAGTACTTAATGTTGGGAAAATACAAGTTTACCAGGCATACTGTCCAACTATCATGCCTGCAAGAATTTTAATCTCCTTTAAACTGGTCATTTTGTTAATAGCATCCTTTTTACACATCTAGTTTAATTCCCGTATTTTCTCAGGCTCTTGACAAAAGTAACTCCTTTCCCCAGATTTCCTGGCCTCTGTAAAATAGAAGCATCAGGAATTTCAGGGAGCATCTTCTCCACATGTTTTTTCCTTAAATTTTTTCACCTTCTCTCTTCCCTTTGGAAGTGCAGTGAAGACACAGCACACCGCAAATTATGCTAAGAAAAGGCCTGTGCTTACACTTGCTAGGGAAGAAAGAATGCACAGCACCAAACCCTCTATATTCGTGTGATGGTGTACCTAAAAAGTAACCATCCTTTCAACTTCCACTAAACATGCATCAAAAATTCCTGGCGAGCAAAGCAGCGATGCAGTTTTCCTAAAATTCTGTCCGTTTCTAAACATTTCCAGGTAGGGGATAATCCAATAGCTGGTTTGGCTAAATGGCAGCTCAGCTCTGAAAATCTTACAGTCATGGCAGGCTACAGTCGTGGGTTTATACTCTATTACACATCCAACTGTTTCAAACACATGCTGTGGCATTAAACTAAACTGGAAAAGCAGATTACAAACACGAATCCCGTATTCTTTCACCAATTTAGTGATGTGATGCCAAAAAGAGTCCATTTTAAAGGCCATGTTGTACATTTGGCCAGGACACGTCCACTGTAGTTCCGACAGACCAAGGACGATCGTCTGACGACAGTTTCTGGGGTACTAATGCTCTCTGCAGCCAAGTGGTTGACTAAAATATTTTAAACAAATTTGGACATACTCCCAATCAGATTATAACAATTTCCAGGCAGCTGAAGCCCTGGGCCAACATTAGTTGACATCATCCATTTAAAAACTCTTTCACACTTGCACAAAGTTAAATCAACTTGGCACTCTCTCTGGTAGGCAATTGTCTCCTTAAAGTATGAGCACTATTCATCCAAGTGAATTGCTGCATTAAGGGGACAGTTGGCTGGCATGGGGAGGACGGGACTGACTGACAATGCGCCTTAGTCACAAAGAAGTTGCAGCCAGAGTTTCTAAAAACCAAGAAGCAGTTAAGGCCATGAATAGATGAAGCTAGCTGAAGACGACAAAAGTACAGGATGTTTCCGGGAAGATGCTGGTGGTTCTATAAGCTTCCTAACTATGACCAATCTTAAAACAGTTCTTGTGTCTTGTTTTGTAAATTTAGCACCTCAAGTGAGAATTTCAGTTTACTACTTAACCCCTTAACACCAGCTAAATATTGCAGCAGAAGTTATTTGGGGATGTTTTTTTTTTGCAGAGCTACAGATGCTAAACAGCTAAGAGCTCTGTGGATCTGCATTCTTCCCAGGCAGAGGATTTTATTTCATATGTTAATAAAGAAACACGAAGCAGCATTTAAGAACTCATTCTGAAATTATTCTAAGCAGATTACAACGTTCCAGCCCCCCTTCCCTTTGTGAAAACTTCAAAGGGAAAGTACAAGAAAGCCATACAGCGCTTAGCTCAAAATAATCACACAGACTGTTGAATTAATTCATGATCCCAACAGATACCAGAAGCACTGAAGGAAAAACTTCATACGCGAGAGTGACAAACAATAGGTTTTACAAGTAGTATAACACAGCATTACGTAAGTAATCACTGTATTTGAGTTGATTTTTCAAATACTATTTCTTGATCGTTTGTGTCTGCAATACAGACACCACTGTGTAAAGCATAAAAAAAGATGCCGAAAGTGCTAATATCTACTGTGAGATTACTCCAGGCACCACTGGCAAACACACAGGATAACACCCAGTCCAACTTTCAGTGTAAATGAATTACCGTCTTCCCAGCTCAGCAAGACTACAGAAAGCCACTCAGCACGCCAGCCTCATGCTGAAAATACAAACCCAGCCCCCCAAACCCCACACAACTTGTCACATAAAGCCCATTAAATTTAAACAGTATGTGAATCCCTTTCAGCTACTTAAGGATACACTGCTTGAACATTTGCCAACAGTTTAAAAAGTGTATGAGTTTTCTCATGATAATTCTTGTGCCACAGAGACAAAAGAGTTCATAAACAGATTCTAGCTTCTGTAAAATACTTGTAGTCAAAAATAAGTGACATCTTATTCACTCCTCAATGCAGTGAATAAGTATATCTGTACAATCTAATTGGAAAAAGGAAAACTTCTTTGATCCAATTGCTACATTGACCTAGCTGTTTGAGCTAACAGATCCAATTTCACTGCCTGTAATGGCAGGCAACACTTCTTTGTTTTCATTTCATATTCCAGTGAAGTCTGCTTCAATAGAGTTGCCTCCACTTATTCCAGAGGACAATTTGGTCCTTTTGTGTAAAGCTAATCCAGCTCTCCCTGAAGTCAAGAGGAATCTTGCACTTGACTTCAGTGTGAAAAAGGATCATGTCCCAGAACAGCAATGCTAAAATACCTGTGAATAAAAATAGGTTCAGATTTTTCCACTTCCTAATGAGCTAAAAACAAGCCAACAAACAAAGCCCCACCCCAATCAATTTGATGAAACAAACAATTAAAAAATGGAAAAAAAGTATAATTTTCATTTAAATTTAAAGCATGTGAAAAGTTGTTTTACACGGCAAGGTTTGTCAACAAAGTATATAATCCCATTCAAATTTTCTGACTGTAAAACTGTACAGTCTAATGCATCTGCCTCGCCTTTTCAGTTTCAGAGGAAATGTGAGGGAAAAAGTTACAATAGCCCAAGTCTAGGAAAGACTTTAAGAGAAGCAACAGTTTAATGGCATGGTTTCCAAGCTGTAGAAATCATGCAGCAATAACACAATCTTTTCAGCTCCCTGTTGGTGCAGTTAGGGTTTCCTAAAAAGTGTCTTACACTGTGATTAGCCCACCGGCTCAAAAGCTTTGGCAGGCTACTCTGTGGGCCTGAAGATGATTTGACTCAGACATCTAAATTACTTGGTTACCTGGGTATAATACACTACATATAATGCAGTAAACAATGTCTACTTCTAAGTGTTTGTGTAACAGCAAAAATAAAATACAACAGACCTGCACACCCAAATTAAGTCACATGCTAACTGACCACGTGCCATGTAATAATGGAAAGTTACCCTTCTGATGGCATTTTTTTAATACTTAAATTGGAGGAAGAAATCTTTTTTAAAATTGTAAAATCAACTTACATAAAGACCTAAATTTACTGTTAGGATAATCTACATTAAATTAAAAAATTATTTAAACTATGTTGTTAGCCACAAAAATTTTAAACAAATTCAAACCACCGAATCAGCAGAGCTCATTCATAACCACCTGGAATCAGAATTCGAACACCTAAATACCTAAAGTAACATACACTGTAACAACTGTATAAGATCTCATCCCCAATTAATATTATTTAGATATTGCTTCCTTAGAATCTGAGGAACATTTAGACAAGATACGGTTAAAAGACAAAGGAGACATTTTTGTTCATATTTTCAAAGAAAAGAAAAACTTGCAAGTAAACACCTTAGAGGTTTTGGTGACCAAAATTAATTAACAAATTAAAGCTAATATTCCCTTTTGTAAATGAATACATCAGATTTAAAACAAAATGTGTCCTGCATTTAAAATTGCCTTTTATATCCTTACCCAAAATGCAACATATCATTAACACTTACCTCACAATGTAGTGCTGGTTATTTACACAAATTTCAATCAGACTTTCTATTCAAATGCCACTGAATGCAAATTAGGAAGAAAAAAAAAATGTCCTGCATATAATTTGGGCTTTCATTCCTTAAATAATTATATATATAGCTTAAAAGAATTAAGATGCTTAATTATTACATTAAACACAGACGCAGAAAATTCATGCCCCTGGCCAAAAGCTAACAAGATTCGTGTAAACCTAATACATAGTTAGAGTCAAGCTATTTTACTGACTCTGTAAACGTCTCTTTCTCCAGTAAATGAATGAAGAAGTGCAAAGCTAAGTTAAAATAATAATTTAAAATAACCATATAAAATCAAGGTGTCATGCTTGTTAATGTAAGTCACTTAGTATTAACTTAGCTACAGTTTCACCATGTATGCACCAAATTTAAATAGTATTCTGAAGGTATGTCAGACCTTAGCTAAGTGGGGGGGGGAGGCTAAGATAATCAGAGACCTCTAGATTTAATAACCAATACAAATTAATTCCAGAATATTTAAACACACCTACTTTGTATGAACAAGTCAAATGTTTCCAGGGAAATCATTTTTCATCTATGAACTATCACTTGTCTCATCTTACATACATTGTGATTGCCTGAATCAATCAGTTCTACAGGTTTCTACAGCGTACAAGCTAAGAAATATTTCCTAAAATGAAAAAGGAGATTGGTATCTTTAGCAAATTACATAATAAATGTAATTACTCAGCAAGCTATTTTGAAACCTTATCACTTTAAATAACCTCAACCACTATCATTTATGAATTGTGTTTTAAGTGTATAACTGTACTTCAAATACAGTACAAAACTGTACTTGAAAGTTAAAATTGCATCTTAGCCTCTAAAGCCATACACAAGTCAGCGTTTAATTTTTGTGTCTTCTAAAGCTTAGAATTTTGTACTTGCATTTTGCTCGCTCACTTGAAAACCACAGAACTAAAAAAAAAACACCCCAAAACCCCACCCAACAAGCCCCCCCACACCAAACCACAAGCCAAACCATAATCCTTTTTGCACCCCCTACAGAATATTAATACAATACTTGCTTTTCAGGCTTGAAAAAGTGTGGCTGCTGAGAAAAGAAATTTTACTCAGTAAAATTTCCCCAACTGACTAGTAGTAACAGCTCAGGAATTATCCTGGTTTTCTCTTCTCTTTCCTCCACAGGTAGTTGTTTTCAAAAGGAATAGTATTTTGCTCTACGATGTAAGTGTTCCTGAATAGAGTATTTAACTTTGCTACAAAAGCATAATTAAACATGGGTGCCCACAGTGGAACTAGTACACTCTTTATTGCTCTCCAGTGCATGATTTTCAGTTGGGTACGGATGAGCTGATCTGGCTAATACTATGACAACCTTTAACAGTCCTTTAAACAAATATTTAACATCAGTATCAGTTAAGCGAACCCCTCCCTCTACTTTCAGGACTTCGTCATTCTACCAATGCATCTTCTACCTAGAACTTGGGGGGGGGGGGGG
>Ga0065711_1042904_pt1 | contig 15065 bp, 6 predicted proteins | sample Hoacrofraction12_FD_59098 | JGI IMG/M metagenome (GOLD analysis project Ga0065711, IMG submission 59098) | Hoatzin crop microbial communities from Cojedes, Venezuela - Epithelial fraction 12 v2 (version 2) | ecosystem: Host-associated > Birds > Digestive system > Esophagus > Crop | place... | reverse complement strand
CTCCGGCCGGCCGCCCGCACCGAGCGCGGCAACGCACGCAAACTAAGAGGGTAAAGAAACGCAAGCCCGGAAAGCAAAACAACGTTTCCCAGCCCCGCTGTGAGGCAGGTACTAATTTACAGCGGCTTCACGCTATGTAATTAGCCAAGGAGACTGTACTTTACTTAAAGGACGGCAAAATTCTCCTTTTATTAATCCGCGATATATTTGTCAAATAATTTTACGGCAGCTGGCTCTGCTTGAATCCGTTTCAAAAGTGTGATGTAAACACCGTCTCACACGGTTTTGTTGCCTATTAGGGCTTTCGGGTAGGTGATACGACTGCGAGTAAGGAGAACGAACACCACACGTTTCTTTTTAAGATTATCGCCGCCAGCGATAAAACTTCGGGGACGAAGCGAGCACGCATCCCCTCCGTATGCGTTCACAGCAAACGTATGCGGGGCAACTCGAACGCAGAAGATACAACTGGCAGACCAGGCACACGGCAGGTACAGTTTGGGGCATTTTCCAGATGTGTTTAAAAGGAGTAACAAAATTCCCAAATTAAATCACCCTATTTACGGCAAAGACAAAGGGCTTCACACAGCAGGAGGATGCACTAAAGAACTGGGTTTTTTTACCGTTTCCTTTGCAAGGGTTTAAGTACCTCTATCCATATCTTGCTAGTAATTCCATATCCGAAGTAATTTAGCACATAATTACCATGAAACAATAGGAAGAGTGCAAATAATCGATCTGGGATTCAGTCCGTTTGGATTTTTCAGCACTAAAATTCTGAGATTCTAATTTCACTCAGCAGATTCATATTTAAGATCAGTGTCAGAGGAAAACTGAGGAAAACGAACACCATACCTAAGTAAAGTATTCATCACTGGCGTACTCACTGTCCACACACCTGGATGCAGCAGGCACCAGTTTCCATCCAACTTGTACAGGCAATATAACACTAAAATCCAGGAGGCAGTGACTACAGGATCAAAGCTTTATTTCAGCTGGAACACATTATATCCGTGGATTATAATCCTCAAGCAAACTGAATATTACAGTAATGAAGACCTTAGCATTACAAATATGTTAAAACAGCTTGCATTTGGGGTGATATTTAAGGTCAAGTTGTATCTGAACACAGCTATTAAAATATTATGAAAATTACCATTATGGAGCAAATAATGTTTTCTTTCAGATGTAAACCCTAAAAGTACATTCCATTTCAAATTTGGTTTTCCTATTTTTAAGTACCAACAAGCTCAAACTGAGCATCTACATCCCTGACCTGCTCTGTGTGAATGAAAAAGACAGAAATGAAGAACTGTAAGCTCAGCCTAAAATCTAGCTCCCAACTTCTATGAAAACATGACCCTGAATAAATACAATCAAGAGAATACCACAGTCAGTATCAAATATCACATCTCTAAACCCTCTTATTATTACATATGTACTCTCAAAGGAAATTAATAGGCTTGAGAAAGATTCTGCAGAGTAAGAAATTTCTTATCCTAGGGAAAACTAACATGCCTTCTGCTACTGCCCCCACAGCCAGAATAACTGAGAAAGTAAAAAGCTCCAGAATGTGATGGCAGAGGTGACAAGATGGGTGAACAGGTTGTGCTCCTGGGTTAGTACTGTGGTTACTCATCTGTGCATAAGCCTAAAAAAGGACGATTAATTATTTCTTCTTGTAAGACACTAAAAGATTAACTTAGAAACAGGCAAAACCTTTGGTTTTTCTTACTGCTCTTCTCTCCACTGCTTTCCCCCACCCACCAGAAAAGCACAAAAAGCAACAGGCTCTTAGGACTATTGCAGCTTACGTACACATACATTTTAGCACAAAAGGGCGAGCAGCACGTCAAGAATGCAGAGTAGCAGGTGATGTTCTGGGGGGGAAAAAATATTTACTCAAGATGGGTAGGAAGTTACATAAGAGATATATAAGACATAGATGTGATATATATATTAAATATATATATATATGAAAGCTTGGGGTGAGATAGGGGATAACTACATAGAATCAGTATGTTTGAAGCAACAGCTGTGACTTGGTGAAGAATACCCATTCAAGACCTCATTTAAAGGCGATACTAAACCCAATTGGTATCAATCAGTTTAGGGGATTTAAAAAAAAAATTTTTTTAAACTCACTTCAGTTTAACTAACATTTGCTTTCTCAAATCTGTGTCTAAAGAAAGGCAAGTGGGCAGCGAGCTCAGCCATAGTAAAAACTGTGCACTCGACAACTCCAACAGGAGACAGCACATGACGATGCTCTGGGCACTGCTTGCCCCGAGGCCTGTGGCAGAGGAGGCAGCACTGGCTCCCGCACCTCAGCGGCCCTGCTGTCTGTCTCCCTGCCCCTACTGCTGCGCTGCTTCACGGGCGTATGCAATTGCATTTATTTAGATCACACCACCGGCCAACTTGAAGGCTCTTGTCTCTGAAAGCAGTTGCCTATACACATTCCTGCTTTAAATATTTCTCTTCATTTTTTCCTTTTCTGGACATGTTCCTATACAATTTTCCACGCACTAACTCCCCTATTGCTTCTAAAGCTACGCTGCAGGAAATAAAAAAAAGTAATTTCCTTCTTTGAAAAGACGATAATTTAATTTTAATCTTAATCTCTTTTCCCAATAACAACAACAAAATAATCAGAAACATAATATCTGAGCTGTGAACTGCGGCACAGAAACCATCACTGCTCGCAGGTGCCCCTCAGATCACGCTCCCAGACCCTCAGCCAGCCAGCCGCCAGCCCTCATCATCCACACACCTCGCTCTCCTTCCACGGGAAATCAGAAGGGGCAAGGAGACAGTCAGCATCTGCATCCTGCTGCTTAGGCAGAGTTCAACGAGATAAAGACCCAGATTATTCACACCTATGAAGTACTTAAGGGCTCAGATATTAGTTTAAGTGATTTCCCTTTGGATGCAAAGGCCAGTACGAATACTAGTCTTTGTTAGCAACTAACTGCTCACCCATCCCTTCATTTTGGGCATCATGTGTAATAGCTTTTTCCTTCTTGTCCGATCAACCGATTCCAATTATTTGCTTTTTAAACGTAAGCTCTACAATTCTAAGATCCATACAAATTCCCGCTAAATCAGGTTGAGAACCACATTGTGATCTTACAGAAGAAAATATTACCAAGTTGTCTTTGTGACAGAAGACTGAGTAGGTATAAAATTGCAATGGTCTCCATGCCAGGTTTTTTTTAAGCTCTCTGCTTGTAAGATGAAAGCCTAATTTGATATTTTTGTAGTTATATAACAGTTCTAATATTTTGTGACATTTTGTATTGTGACACTATAGATGAAATTGTCATCGGACTGACACCCTTTACTGTTTATTCCTTAATTACAACTGTTAACAACACTGCAGAGAAGCGTGCTAATCTGCCATCACATATTATGAAAACAACGTTATTGTTACAAACACCAACACCCACTCAACAGGATATTTCTAAGATGGCAGTTTCTGTAAAAACTTATCAGTTTAATGGACACTTTAATAGAAAAAGTTTTAAATGAACTCTTAATATTCCCGTTGAAAACATACAACAATTTTATACCACAGCTGAAGTTTTGATTTTATTATGTCAGTGATTCTTCAGTTAATTTAAATTCAGACAAAACTGAGTACCTAATTTCACAGAGAACAGCATCTGCAGATGTTGGTCCGTAAAGACTATACAGACTTCCTCCAGTTTTTAGCTAGAAGGTAGTTCTCTAGTTCTGACTGGACCATAAACTCCCCACCAACAGCTAATCAGCGAATAACTTAACTGTCTTTAATTAGCTAAACGAACACAAACTTTTAGTGGACAGATACAAGGCAGTCAGGACATTTATGAGAGATGTTAAAGTGTACCTTGGTTTCAATAAAAGTCACTAAAACATCCCTACTGTTAAAAAAAAAAAAATTATATCTCTATGTAGCATGGAGATGCATAGATCTGTTCACTAGCAGCCTAACAAAATTTGTAATAATTACATTTTATATCCTCAAACACTGGCAGAGGTAAATTGTTTTCTCCTACTTCCAGGTTGGAAGAAGAAGTATGTTGTTCCATATGAGATAAAATTTTAAGAATACATGGACTCAAGTCCAGGCTCTTAATTTCATAATTTTTTTTTTTTCCTTGGCTTCCTTTGCTTAGGAAAGATAAAATTTCTGCAGGCCAAGTCACACACCTGGAAGGATCTTCCACTAAACTGATACCTTAAAAAGCACTGCACTAGAGCAGTGAAACTTTCATACCAAGTTAGCCCACTGTACAATCAAAATTCACTGACACTGCACCTCTGTAGGAGGAAGCTAAGGAGCTGTTCACTGGCTGAAAATGAAAATATTATCTCCTCGGCTTCTCTATATACTTGGTTCTTGGACAGGCACTGCCTGTCACCCTTCACAGTTTGATTCTTTCAAGCTTTTAATGCCTAAGCAAAAGTTCTCGCTTGTAGATTATGTCAACATAAAGAAAATAGCATTAAGAGCAGCCTAGAAGTAGCAACCCCCCTTAGAGATTTGGCTAGTGATAGAAGGGATCATAAGAAACATGAAACTATAACAAAGAAGCTTTAATATTTTTGGATCTCCAAATCATTAGTTTTTCTTGTCTTCACCCACCCACCAGGCAGGCAATACAAAGTAGGCAGCAGCAGGTCAGGAAAAGCAGCAGTGGTTACTGGAGTTAGCTGCTAAAGCAATGAAAGTGGCATTGACAAAAATCAGGGAAAGCAAGATGCGGAAATTCAAGGTGTTCCTTCTACAACTGCTCTCGTGAAGGTTTTCACACAGATTCCTGGTGCTAAACCAAGGCCAGGCTGTCTGATGCAAACAGCCTGCCTTTCCTGTTAACGGTAAATTCCTCCTTTCTCCCTCACCCACAAAGAGACATCAGCACAGATGACTGCAGGGAAGAAAGATAATGCATGAATCTGTCTTTACTTATCCCTCTTATATGCAGAAGCAGAGGATTAAAAATAACCTAAAACTCTTCTCATACTGAAAACACAATTGCCTTGGGTTTCTACATACCAGTGTTTCTCACTTTTGATCCTAAAAGCCCCTTTGAGGATTGCTTCTTTGCTATCGAACAAAAATAAAGAATTGTACACAATGCAACAGCGGAAGCAAATTATCCAATATAGTTAATCTTCATTTAAATGATTTAGGTGACAATATAATGGCACGATATTCTGTTGCCTGATCTGGATGATCTTGTCTGCTAAAGCCATAAATTACAAAACAAAATGAAACTAGAGTGTTTATTTTTGTGAATCTTCTTCTGGGTAGCTTGTGTTCTGTTTTGCAGTTTTCATTTTCTTAAAACCAATAGGAATTTCTGCTCTTCCTAAAAGAAACCGTTCCCACTTGGGAAGAGATTCTTTTATTGATGCCCAATAGAGAGTCTGAGAAAGACATAAGAAAAATACACTTAATTTCAAAATCCGTGTCAGCCCGTTTAAAAACAATACAGATATGCAATGCATTATTCAATCTTGCCTTATGAGTGAAGCAATTCAGAAAAGAGCAACGTACTTATACATGAAATTTCAACTTTCTTTATGATACTAAATACCAGCCTGGAAAGATTTCATTCTACAGCAAGAACTGCGAAGTGACTGAATGTGCCCTCTTGTGGTAAGCAACAAATTACTTGAGACCCTCACAGTACCTTTAATAAAGCATTTTTCGTGATGAAAAGCTTTTCAAAAAGCAGCTTTTATACTTGAGCACATATGTTAGTGGAATTTAATTTTGAAGTAGAAAAAATTTGTTGAATGTTATAAAGGAAAAGTGCTACATAAATCGGTTACCCTAAAAAAGTTTGCAGTAATGTAGTTCAAAATATTTGAGTAAAATTTTACTTGTGATAAATTCGAAGTAACCAGCTCCAGTATTTGTATCACAAATAAAAAAAAAAAAAAGAAAAAGAAAAAAGAAAAAGCTGTATTCTTATCCTGCGGTTTAGGAAAATCACTGTTGATTATCTTACCCTTCCTCTGCACCACCCTGTGCCTCTGAGTAATAAATTTAAGGTCTGTTTTCTCTGTAGAACAGACATACCATTCATCATTTTTGTGCTGGTATCCTAAGGATAACTTTGTTGTTTGCAGGACTCTGAAGAAAATTTTAAGTGCCACGTATCATTTTTTTCCACAAAATACTGTGATCAAAGAACTGTATTAAGCCAAGACTTCAATCCATCCATCAGTGTAAGCTTTTTTAGATACTGAAGTCCACTCAGAAAAAAAGTAATTTTGTAGTAGCAAACACTTAAGGTACTTCTGTACCAAGCTTTTTTTCTTTACTTGTTTAAGCATATAACGTAGAAGAAGCGTACCACAAAACTGAACATCTCCCTGCAGAGTATGAGATTCCTGGCTAATCATTTTGATCCTTACATGTAACTCAGATATAACTATGGCTCTTGCAGATTTACAAAAATATTTTCTTCAACAGATTTACTCAAAGAATCTTTTTTGACAAGCATATGTGCTGTCACACAAAACTACTCCGACTTAGCAAGCTGGAGATCCATTATAGCCATAACTTTCAAAGTATATTAATACAGACACATATATGGCTGAGAGAAATATGCTCAGAAGCGTTTTGGAACAAAGCACGCACAAGAATTTTGTACCATGAAAGAAAGTTTTCTTTTTCCCCTATTTATAGCACTCTTCTCTAGAAGTATAAAAAAGGCGGAAACAGGATCTTCTCCTTCAAACAGTAACTCTGTTCTCTCTTAAATTCAACCGCTGCTACAGAGCGTAGACATCTCTGCAGCCACAAGTAATTGCTTTGCATTCTCCAGTTTGTGTGGACTTTGGTCTGCACATTGCAAGCATCTTAACACAGGACAGAGGGAGAAGCAGTACAAAACTGAACCAAACAACTCTAGAGGTGCTTTGAAAGTCCTTGAGGAGTCTAAAACTACTTCTGAACACAGTCCAAATAGGGGCAATATTAGTAGCTTGGCATCTTTCTTAGCATCATTCAAGATATGCAGGTATCTAGGAAAAAATGCACCCTTTTGCCTAAAATATCTAAAAAAAATTTTTTTTAAATCACTGAATGGCATACTCGGCGTGCATCCTGTCACAGTGATAGGAGTAGCCTATGTACAAAACACAACAACAGACAAAAACCTGTTGCAGTAACCACAACAAGAAGTGATGCCTCTCATTTCAGTAATAGCCTAAGTATCACAACACTTGCACAGCAGGTGTGAAGCCAATGTACGATACACCTATCTTCCCGGGCTGACAGCGGTAAAATCTATACCTTTCCCCTCCTTTGACAGTGCTCTAGCACATAAACTAGTGTGGGACACTCTGTGCTACTATGCCTGTGGAAAATAAACCACCATACAATGAAGAACCCACAAAACACAGGTGCAAGAAACACAAGTGGGAATCTGACTCCGTGGCCTTGTGGTTAAGATATCACTTCGCATCGGGAAGAGCTGTGCTCCTGTTCCTGTTCCCAGGACCCTTTCTATCCTCATCATTCCCTCATCACTGCGTAAGACCGATGAAATAGTTTTGATACCAGGGAATGGAACCTTTCTGTCCTCATCATTCCCTCATCACTGCGTAAGACTGATGAAATAGTTTTGAGACCAGGGAACGAAACTTGTTATGTTGTATCAGGATAATATTTAGTTCTCAGAGTAACTTGCTGTTCAGCATCTTTATCTTTAAATAATGCTCTAGGGACTATAGGTTGAGAAGGAAAAATCAAGTGTTCCTGCTGTAGCAGTACTTTTCGTAAGCTCCCATACAACCGTAAAATAACTCTGAGCAGTGAAAACTTCTCTGTTCATGCTGATAAACTGTTGACCCTGAAATGTAAAGATCACAGTCTGTGGCAAACTGAAAACTGGACGACCATATAAACAAAACTAAATAGCTCTAACATAATAAACACAGTAATCTTCTGATATTCACAGTATTGATTTTTATATTTGACTTCATTTTTCAATAGAAGTTTGTATAGATCTGAAAGCTGCTAAATATTTCCACCAGAATGCTCCAGAATCTAGAGACCTTGCCCCAGAATTAAGGTTCAGCTTGCTACACAGTACACAGGCCTTTGGCTATACCAGTCACTGGATTTTAAAATCAATTATTTTCACTTTAAGAACATGCTTCAGGGGGGAAAAAAAGCAAAATATTTGGTAAACAGCAAATGAAAAGACAGAGTTCTGGGACTTACTTCTAACTTAACAGTATCGGGATGTGGAAGTAAATACATTCTTTCCTGCAGCTTTTTTTCTGCTGCTTCTATATCCTAAAACACAGGTAAAAGTACATTTTAAAAGCAAATACTGTGAATATTAAAGGAAAATGCACACTCAAAGACATTTAAATTAACCACATAAACCCATTACAGCTAACCAGCATTCAAATCACAACACTGAAGTTCAAACCTTTCTGTTTAGTCATTCTGAAATCCAGCTTGTACTAGTAAGACTAACATCCTACAGTTTCTAAATATGTTTGCTGTACCTTTTTGATACAAGATTTCATGACCACATAAGACTGTTGCTGTAAAACACCATTATTCTCTCTGGACACTAGGGTAAATTACAGTTAAATTCTGTTCTATAAAACTTAAGGTGACAGAGGGGAACAGAATGGTTTTCTCTGTGCTGCGTGAAGACTGAAGTATGTATTCTAGCTACTGTAAAGTAACTAGGCAAATTATGTGCAAGATCTTTACTCCCCAAGACAAAGATGACTTGCTAATATGCATGCATAACATGTGCACAAAAATGTAGAGCTGCAGCAAGCTGTTCACCAGACAAACTTGGATGACAATGCACCTCACACAGCTTTTTTGCAAAAAATCAGTATTTGGGTTTCTGCTTGTCCAGTGGACGTGTGCTGGATCCACAAAGGACTAAATAAATTTTTTAAAAAAGAAACAACCGAAAAACAACATCAACAAACAAATCAAAACATCCCCCCCCAAACTAACCGCCCTCCCCCTTTAAAGTTCTGACCCGTTCTTGTGGGCTTAGTTCCATACCCAAACACTGAAGAGATTGAATGGTGGGCAGATGAAGAGAGACAGAAAGGGACGTGGGAGTGGGGTGTGAAGAAGCCAAAGCTGAACAGAGTGGAGGGGGAAAGAAAGCATAGCAGATGGCAGAGTTGGGAGCAGAGAGCGGGTGTGAAGAGTACAACAGAAAAACTAAATGAGAGAGGAAATTCCCCAAAGGGACTTCCCAAATATTCACCATCACTGCCGCTGAAAAGAAGAGTGAGATTCTGGAGGAGCATATCCACAAGAGAGACCAAACATGATTACTCGTGTTGAATAATAGCCAATATGAATACACCAATACGTAAACAGTGCTCGACTCCAGTTTAGTTTGAAAAATATGACTCAAATTCAGTAGAATATGATTAACAAAAGCAAAAAACAGCCTTACTGTTAGCTGAAGGTCAAATTAGTGATACAGATACACTTGGTTCATTCAGTTCACAGTGTTCATCTTATTCTATTCCGTTAATTCCTTTTAGAGCATGACTGTATCCTCTCGTATGTAAGTACAAACAAAATCCAAGCAAAGCTGTTCTCCCTTTTCTACAGCAACATGCATACCCTTGCAGGAAGCTAAAGGATGTCTGAGAAAGAGCAAACTAAGTCTCAGATTTACCAAAGTCCTTGGAAGTAGCAAGTGGCTTCCCCTTTTCAGGTGAGAAAAGACTGACAGGGAATGAATACGGGCAAAGATAGAAGCCACTCGAATTCACAATGTCAAAATAACAGAGGACGGCACAGACTTAACTAACCTAAGCATGGAATTTCTCTGTTGCATGTACCTAAAACAGACACATCACAAATAGCACCAAATGAAACTCATATCAGTTTGACTCAGATCAAGTCTGGAGAAGTTATCACCATACTGAAAAGAAGGATCAATCAGTAACATTCACTTCATATTCTTCCACAGTATTTTCCTCCTTTCTGATTCCTTCTTCCTAATTCCTGTAGGAATTGTCACAGGAAGGAAGGATATCAAAAGATCATTATTTCTTTATACACTCAGCTAAGTCATCAGAACGTTTACGGTGATGGGAAATGAGTGTCTTTCAGGCAAGAAAGGAGACAGCAGTTGTGCAGATATGTTTAGTAGAGAAGGTCACTTTGGCATAGCCTAGATATTGGATGTGTCTTTTTGTTGCTTGCTCTAGTTTGTATGTTGTGCAGTCTATTGTCATTCAGAATACTGATTTAATGACAGACAGTGAAAGAAATTTTTGCTGGAAGGTGTATCATGCTTCAGAAAATAACTGGAACTACTGAAAGATTAGATGGCACTTATTGTGTGTGTATACCACTGGTAAGCTTTATATGAAAAAGAAAGCCCCGTCATCAATATACATATAAATACGTCAGCAGCGTAAACTTCTGGGGAAAAACCAGCAAATCTAATATGTCACAGTACTGAAAAAAAGAGAGCATCTTACAACGCTTCCCCTAAAACCACAAGGACTGGAACAAAAACAATTCAAGACCCTTCCCCAGAGGTAAAATGGAATGCATGACACATGCATCACTTTTAGGGGACCAAATTCAGCTGTCACTTATATTGATATCGGCCTGACAGAATCCCACTTAAATTATTCTAAAATTACATGCCTGTGAAGGAAATTAAATTTGGTCTAAATTACCTTCCCAATACTAACTACTATGTAGCACATTCTTTATTTTCTATTTCATGTTATAAGCTGTTGCACAGTAATACTTTCTTCTAAACACAAGAAATATTGCTGACAAATGTCACAAATTAGATTATAAATACTAGTCTAATTTCCGCTTGTATTACAACAACATCATGTAAGTACCAAAAGACACAGATTTTCTTAATATGCAGTGTCCTTCTAAAGACATCAAGGAAAATGCTCCGGCAATTATGTTAAAACGCTGAACCAGTGCTTATAATACTGAAATTTCAATTAAAAATACGTTTAGTTCCTTGCTTCCTACTGATTAGAAAAGAAATTAATTTTGAGATGCTTTCCTGTGCATAAATATCAACCAGCAAGAGAAAGAAAAATGTCTTTTGCTATGATCGCATACTGAAAACAACTGATTTTGCTTACATGCAGAAAACCAGAAATGCAAATAAAAAAATAACACTTCATCATGTCCATGTATTTTTGAGTAGGCCAAATCAACAACTCTCCACATGGTAACTGTGAAATGTACAGTGCCTGGTATCAGGAACAATATTCTGAAGCTGGCACATTAATCAGTCTTGTTTTCAAGCTTCTCATATATTATTCTGCATAGATTTTTTTTCTCCTGTTTTCTTCTGTTATCAGAAAGCATCTGCAGGAGTGCATGCCTGTTAAAACTAGTACAAAATTAATAGATTTAAACTGATTTATGCTACTTTATCCTGCAACAGAATTTGTTTTGATACGTATGTTTTTGCTTTTTTTCCATACAAACACCAACATTTTTGACACTTGAAAGGAACAATTTTGAGGATGTGACAGAAGATGGCAAATATCTGTTTAACTGCAAAAATATTTACACTCTGTATATGTCTGAGCTATTGTTAACATTTCCAATACAACAAGCTTTCAGCATGCAGAAATATATCCTGCATTTATTAGGAATGCCTGTTTATGTTAACTGAGAATGTATTTATAAAACACAAATGATTTATAAAAAATGTATTTATGAAATAAAAATCTATTATAAAACACGTATGGAAAATTGGAGTCATAATGGCTGAAATTACTAAATCAATGGAGCACGAACTATGGAAAAAATAAACAAGCCATCCACTTCTCCCCAGCCTCCCACCGAAGCATCTACACTTGTCTATACCTGCTACAGAGGGGTTTGATTGCCCCAGCCCAGAATGCACCAGTTTACCAGAGTCCAAGCTGAAAACTCTTCCCTGTCACAGAATAGTAAAGAAGGCATCCCTGTTCTGCCTTCTCTGCCACTCCCTAAACATAACTCCTATTTAAATACAAAGAGGGCCTGCAACAGAATTATACCTACCTGAAATGTGAACATTTTAAATCTTAACCAGGCTCTGCATGAAGAAACAAAAAACTTTGTGACACAAATTAATCTTGTCATTTTCTAGAGTAAAACTTACTGTTTCAACAAACATAATACATGCAATATGGACCCTTTATGATTAAGAGTTTAAAGAAAATGCACAAGAGGTATGTTCTTCTGCTGTTTCCCAAAAAACAGGCAAACATTATTCAACGGCATGCTCATATTAGTGGTCAAGTGCAATCTCTTCAAACGTAGATGCCTAGGCTAAGGGGTCCAGAAGAGGTTTTGGCATTCCAGTCCCTGCCATCAAACCTAGATCTTTTTAATTGCCCATTCTTGAACGCCTGGTGAATTTACCTTGGAAACACAAATCTTACCTAAATGTGACAACAATTATGTAGAACAGCTATTAAAATTATTAATGGTATCACCACCAGGAAGAGCCAGAAACATCAAACACTGGTTTTACAGACTTGCAAGTAAGATTCTTGAAGTCACTGTACACCTCTTTGAAGCAAAACACTAAGCTGAGAACTTCTTCCACAACTTCACACAACCACAGTGGGAGAACAGTTCCTACCCTGGAGTAAAAGCATTAGAGGCTGGTCAGCCCCTCTTCGCAAACATACCCCCGTATCTTGAATCAAAGTGTAAAGGTGCTGTGAGTCTTGCCAGACTCTTAAGAAGACACGTAATAGTCTGCGTTGCACCTCTACATGTACTTCAAAAAAAAAAGAAAAAAGACAGTAGCAGCTGCCACCACGAGGCTCACATAAGAAAGGCATGGGAAAAAGGTAGCAATGCCATCAGATAATAAAGACTTTCCATTTAATACTTTTGATCAAGTTCCAGAAGAGCAAACTGTATATAGGAGAACTCAAATGATAACTATAGAGCAAACACTTTTTTTTCCTAATTCTTTAAGCTATGCCACCATGACATTTCAATGCGGTCCCTGGTAGTTGCAGAAACTTACATTTAAAAGTGTTGCATTCCTTTTACGAGCTGCATCAGCTGCTTGAGTTTGCCATGTCTTTTTAGTCTTTTTGTCTCCTAGATAAGTCTCCATCTGCTGTAGCAGCTCTGATCTCCGAGACAGTCTACAAAGGAAAACATTTTGCTAAGTGGGTAGAACATTTTGCTCAGGAGATAGAAAATAACCTTTTTACCTTACCCAGTTTTCTCAAAACTATGGGGCTAATTAAGCCGGCTGTAGGGTGGGTGTGCTGGGGGAGGGAAAAGGTACAGGCAGACACCACCTGCTGCGCTCGTACGAAGCTATAATGCTGCAATCAGCAGCCCTCATATGCCAAGGTGCTTGGAAGTACTGAGCCTCCCAGAACAGGAAAGACAGGGTGGGTTGGGGTGACTTGATCAGTACTACTCTTGCTCACTGGCAAGTACTAGTTGTTATAAGAAAAGCAGATTTTTCTGAATCATTACTGTATTTGCTTCACAGTCTGAGTTTACAGGGTAACAAAGAAGCAATTCTATAATTAAGGCATAGAGTGAGAGAATCCAATTACCTTCCCCAAACAGGAATTTAACGGTGACAGGAGGTTAACAATGGAGATCTTAAACCACTACCACCATTGGAAGTCGAAAACCTCATCAACCTAAATACCCTACACGGCAACCAGTGATGCTAATTCCAATAGTTCATGAAGGAAGAGTGCCACCTCCTGGAACACCAACCCCGCGTTGTAACACCACTGTGCTCTGTACAGAGCTGGCACTCAGCGCTCACGGGCGGGTCATGGGCAGAGAGGGACGTCTCCAAGACCACAACACAAACTGCTGTGAGGCAGGCCGCAGCACTGGAACAGTTACTTACATCTCTTCATGTCTTCTAGCAAGGTGAACCTCCTGAGCCAAATAGGATGACATTCTCAGTTGCCTGCCCCAGTTTTGTCACTCTATTAAAGGAAAACCAAGTGAAATTAAAATTCCAAAGACATACATCAACACATATTTTCCAGTATTAAACAAGTCTGTGTTAAAAAGTTGCCAGCATGATATTTATGTATCAGCTATCTACACAAACCCTGCTTATAAATTTCAATATTCACCAAAAGACATTGTTACACTATGCTTTGAATACATGCACAGTACTAATGTTCACAATATGTTTTGGGAAAAGCTTACTGAATTCTAATCATTTATGAAAGCACTAAAATTTGACTTTCGAGTTTCAGATTTCACATTAAGTTTTCCCAAAGTCTCAGATGCTTACAACCACACACGCAAACTACGTGCTTGCATAATTTATGTGTTACTCTTTACGTTAGTGATGTCTGGCTTCTGTCATGTTACGCCGGATGCAAAGTTATACTTGTAAATATCATTTATAACTACACCTCACAGCTACAGCACCCTGTTCACAGGAACCTGTATATAAGTACAGGCACGTACTAAATAATAACTTCATAAACTTAATAAATAACTTAACAAAACCAAATAAGCTACTAAACCAGTTTAAATTTCTGAGTGCTTGAAAAATTAAGTGGAAAACTTCTTGAACTCAGCTCTTCAGTACTGTAACACAGCACATGACGTAATACACAGCTTAAAACTGTTTAGTGATTGGGGTTTTTTTGGAGATATGCAGGAAACCAACTGCCCACCACATGCAGACCAAAATCCTACAGTGCTTTTCAGAAGGCTGAGAGTGGTTTACAGGCTAATACTTTTTTCACCTCAGAGGCGACGGCGCAGTTGTTAAGCAAAATCCAAGAAAATAAAAGAACCTATCCGACGTTCACAGCGTTGAAGGGCGGGGGCATGAGAGGGTCTCATCAAGATATGGGGGCATTAGGGAAAGCCTCCTCTCCGTTGAGCTCCCCGCTCCTCAGGCCCCGCGAGAACCTGGCGCGGGGGGAGCGCAGCCGCACGCACCTCTCTTTCGGGAGCCTGACTTACAGACAGCGAGCGGGTACCCAGCGTGAGCGCCCGCAGCACCGCGGGGCGAACGCTTCACACACGGCTGCCCCGGCGTGAGGCGAGGCGAGCGGGGCTG
>Ga0065711_1042903_pt1 | contig 15065 bp, 12 predicted proteins | sample Hoacrofraction12_FD_59098 | JGI IMG/M metagenome (GOLD analysis project Ga0065711, IMG submission 59098) | Hoatzin crop microbial communities from Cojedes, Venezuela - Epithelial fraction 12 v2 (version 2) | ecosystem: Host-associated > Birds > Digestive system > Esophagus > Crop | place... | reverse complement strand
AAAAAAAAAAAAAAAAAAAAAAAAAAAGTTAAGCAGATAATCTTACTGGTGTGAAGACACATAATTTACATACATTTGAGTTGAAGATGATTTTGGTGAAAAATAAGAACAGTTTGTAACCCTTTCTACACTCTAGTAAAATTGATCAGAATCCATTTAATGGATTTTGTAAGGATTTAGCCAAGAGGAAAACTGAAACTATAGGTTTCAAAATTTCAAACAGATTTCTGATGTGTTTACCCATATAAATGTGTGTGAGGGTGGCATTTCAAGGCTTGTATTATCAAGCAGGTCTTGCATCTTCTTAGACTATGCTTGAGTAATGCTAGATTAAATGTTCTTGTCTACATGGATTTTTAAATGTTATTCTTCAGTGTGTAGAAAAGTACTGAAGCTCTTTGCCAATTTCTCTTCCCTACGATGGTGCCCCATGACAGTCAGGAATAAGATAAAGATCTCTTAATCTGGACCATAGTTTTTATGTGTCTACATATTTAGTGGGGAAATAGGCTAAAATATTGGTCTGTGCTTATATAAACAGATACACATGTATATGTGCTTTTTGTTTTAATTATTTTAATGATTAATATGAAATTGTGAAACAGGAAGAATGACAGTTAGCTTCCTGGCCTCTCTGCTTTAATCTGTAAACAGGGGTGTTGGGAAGGAATGTCATGCAGGATGTGACAGTCTGAAGCAGTCATTTTTACTAACAGTAGTAGAGCCGCTGAATAAATATAAAGTATGTCTTAAAAGATTCCAAAGCATTTGAGGCATCTTGTTATTTAACTGAGTAATCAATTTTAAATTCCTCTATTTGTGAACTTTCTATTAAATTCCAGTTTGCATTCAGATGTGTTCCTAAAGTATGAATAGACAAATAAGCTAGCAAACAAGAAATGTCCAACAAAACAGGACAAATACTAAGCTTAATTATTTTGTAAATGCATGTAGATATCATCTAGGTTTTTTGTTAATGAAATGTTTAAATTTAATGTTTAAATGTGAACAGTGACTGAGGATTAGTCTTTAAACTTGATCACCAATTTAAAAAACATTTTTGTTTAAATTATTCTAATCCTGTTTCACAAAAGACTAACATTTACTAAGTTTAAAATCTGACATTTCCTTTATTAGGGCTGTCAGGTTAGAGCCAATTTCGTCCATTTCTCCTTTCCTAGTGAAATTCTAAAGAATTCAGGACCTGAAAATTGAAGAACATAAGCTAGTGAGCGATTGTATTATTGAGCAGGTGAAGAAATCCAGTGTTCCGTTCTGCGTTCTACACCAAGTCAGAGGCTGAGTAGCTGTAGAACCTGTGCAAGCATCTAACTACAAGCGTTGAGATGTTTGCTGGTGCCTACCCAACCTTCTTTTTTGCATGGCTGAAAGGCAGCTTGGCATATGTCTGGGTCACTTTCTGCCCTCTTTGGTTCCCTGTTCTCTGAAAGGGTGAGTGTTGGTGGAGGGGAGAAGTTACAGTGGCGTGGTATGTACTTTATCATTCATCCTCGCCCCCCTGCCTTGTGTTAGAAAGCTCTTTTTCCTTGTTATATTGTGCCTTATATTGCGTACAGCAAAAGGCTGTATTCTAGTAAGGACGTGGGCACCTTTACAGAACACTAATTCATGCATAACTGGGTTAATGAAGGGAAAGTTTCCGGAGTTTTGACTGTACCGCAGCTTCCAGTTGGAGCGTGGTTCAGTGAAACTAGTAGCAAATCACTGTCATGGCTTTTTTGGCCTGTGCTGTTCTGGCTCTCTAGGTACAATTTTCTCTGCTAAAACCTTTCTGTGGTAGTAGTTAGTGTCATTTATTAAATAGAGGCTTAATATGGAGTTGAATTTTGTGGTTAACTGCAACTCATTTTCTGCCCTTTGCTCAAGGGAGAGCAAGTAGGCGGCTTCCTGCCTCTCTTCCCGGTTTTACTGCTGATTAGGGAAACTGAGACTATAAAAGTTGGCTTTTTTCTGCTGTATAACTTTGTGCAGCAAGGTATTAACAATCTTTCAGTTGTGCCCTGGTCTATTAGCAGGAATATACAGTGGTGCAAGAATGAATTTGTTTAAAATTTTATGCCTCCATGACCTATTGTAGAATGTTATCCTGCTGCAGTGTTATTAAGTCATTTTTCATCTCCTCTTAAATTAACGTTGACATTCTATTACTGGATTTGTTCTTGTCTTCAGATTGGAACATAAAGGAAAAAAATCTTATTGCTGGAATATTAAAATTAATTGTTTGATGAGCAGTACCTTGCTTGAAGTAGAATTCTCCTAGGAAGAATATAATGTAAGATCAATTTCTGCTTTAGATTTCCTTTCATGTATGACAGAGTGCTTTTGGAGCATTCAGGGCATCAGGAGAATGCAGGAGGTAAGGATGAGTTGATATCACAGTGAGAAAGGGCAAACTGCAGAAGATGATGCCCATGTCTGGCCACATCGATATTGCAAGAGGTAGTAACTCTTCAGAGAGTTCTGCCTTTAGTAAGCATTATAATGCCTTTTCAATAACTGCCTTGTGACACTGTTTGCTATTTGGTGATGTGAATTTCATGTGATGTACAGAGCAGTGGGAAAGCTGTTTGAAATTAAATGTCAGTCCTGGTGGTTGGGGTTTTCTTGTTTGCTTTGAAAGAGCCTTTTTGCAAAACTGGGTGCAGGTTTGGAGCAGGCAGGTTTGGAGCTGGCATTTTACAAATGCTTTCACTATAGATTTTCAGTCTGATTCAACTTGGGTCAAATGTAACTAGAAGTTATTGATAAGGAATTTCTGTTTGCCTATGAAATACAAATTTACTTTATAATCTAGTTTCTATTTAATACTTTTATCAATATTTCAGAATACTCCAGATGTAGCATGTGCTTTTAACTTTAGGACGGAGGTAGACCCATAGAGAAAGAGCTGGAGTGCTCAGCATGACCCAGTAAGAGGTTGGGTTTGGGGAAGTGGAAAGACGTTCTTTGTTTTGCTCTTAAGATAATTTCACCACCCTACTTGGAGACTTACAGTCCTTCAGACAAAGCTCAGGAATAAATGTAGTGAGCTGGTATGTGACAGAAGTGGTGGAGCACAGACTTCTGCCAAGAGGGATGGCTGTGCAAGGAAAACACTCCACGCTTTCAGAAAAAAAGGTGAATGGCAAATATTTCACTAATTAACAGCCCTAGACAGAAGTACGTGGTTTTCTGAGAGTTACTTTTTAAATAGATCATTTCAGAACCTGTTATATTCATTAGGCAGGTGATGATTTGCTTTTACTGTTTTGTGTTTGTTTTGTTTTTCTCCTGGTGTGATGGCCAGCAACACATGTGGGACAATCGTGTCTTTCAAGGAGTTTTTCTAGTGTCTTGACTTCTGCTTGCTCTCTTGTAGAATGGCAGCAGAATCACTGAAGACATATTGTTGATGCATTCGGTTAATGTTTTCAAATTACGTTCATCTGGCTCATATAAAAGTAAAGCAAATGTAAAGTAAATTTCAATATTTTTGTGCCTAAAACATTTTAAATTGCTGCAAACTGCTGGTTAAACCAGAGTTATGCGCTGACCAGAGAGATAGGTTGAGATATGAAAACTAAGGTTAGAACTAGCTGCTTTCTTCTGACCCATGTTGCCAAAATTTAGATCACAAAAGGGGCAGCTGGAAACTTTTCTGCCAAAAGTTTGAATTGTATGTATCATCTGGTGGAACAGACTCTTGCTGTAATAGCATTTATGAAGAAGAAAGCTTTGGTTTGTCAGAAGCCATGAACTAGTGTAGTAAAACCAGTTTGATCACCTAGTCCACCTGCAGGTGATACAGGATTTCTGGTCTACTTTTGGCATGTGATGTGGGCTACAGAAATTGCTTTGAGGATAAAAGGAGAATAAGTTAATGGAATTGCTTCATCTTTACAAAGAACAAAGGAAAAATGCTCATTTCCTTGACGTTTACCGAATGAGATATCAAGAAGAATTGAAATACATACACTTAAAATCTGAGTATTGGTCTGCAAGAAAATAGTATTTTTCCCCCACTATTTTTATGTCAAACACTGTGATATTTTTGCACTTGAGCTAGATTTGGTTCTAGAGGCTTTTAGAGAGTTTGTAAAATAAAAACATTAGGTTTGTGCATATGCTAGCTTACCAAAAACAAGTGCAAGACACAAGTGTGAGCTTTCCAGGGTTACAATAAGTGAGGGTGACACTTTTTTTTTTTTTTAAGTTCCTCCTTCCTTCTGAAGCAAGACCATCACAGGATGTCAAGTGTAGTTTGGCTCCCAATAGGCATAAAGAATCTGAGGCATACCTTACTTCGAAGCTGCATTTTTCAAAGATCCTTGTACCGCTGCCAATCTAGCTTAGTCTTTTCTAGCTTGACCTCATAGGCTACAGCTCCTGCCTTAGGCAGAGCATGCTCATGATTGGTCCCAACTGAGAATGGATCATTATTATTTTAATTTTTTAAGATTTGTCTGAAAGTTCAAATTATTCAGTTTGATCTACAGAAACTCACAGAAACAAATGGGGAATCTGTTTGAACAGAAGGAACTTCATCATGAGATTGTGAGTTTGGGATCTCTGTGTTCCCAATGGCAGTGGTTTGTGCTGCTGCTCACCAGGTCTCCACGTGTCTGCTGGAAACAGCTCTCTTTCACTAGACAGTTCTTTGTTGTGTCCCTGTCCCCCCACTTTTTTTTGTTTTCTGGTTTGATTCAGAAAATGAGTGATAGATATGCATCTGTCAGTGTGCTAATACCTTACAGAATGCAGTAGAAAAGGTTAAAGTAAAGCATCTGTATCTCTGATAGCTTTCTGAGGAGCAGTTTTAATCCCTCGAGTGTGATACATTGCCTGTCTTGTATGATCAGTGGTAAGTGTTCCTTACATATCAGGCCTTCTGTGGCAACCTCCTTAAATTATTGAAATCAAACCCACAGTGTTCAAGAATTGTAAAACCAATATTATGAAGCTTCTCTAAGATGTGCTTTAAAATGTTAAGCAGCATACTCCTAGTGTTTTTCACTGAGAGACAAGAAGTGAAACGTTAACAGTTTTTATTCTTTGTTAATGTGAGAAGTCATTTGTGATAATGCTTCTCCCTTCCCCCTGTCATCATCTTCTGTGTAGATATAACTGGTGAATGTGAGCTGCATTTTTGAACGAGTTTTCTGCATCTGTGCTGTCTGATGTTTAAATTGATTGGGCCTTTGATAATGAGGTTTCAGAACTGTTCTAGTTTCTGATCAGGGCTTTCAGATATGTTCATGCTTGAAATGTACTGGGCTATGAGTAGCGTAAAATTTTTTTTCTATATGTAAGCTTAATACTTTTCCAAAGGAACTGAAAATTAATCTAAACTCTAACCTGGCAATATTGTATGTGTTTGATACTGGACTCTTTCGTGATTAAAAATGTAGGGTAAGGTTAAGTTACTAGGTACTGACAGACAAATTGTGAAAGGTGTAGTAGCTAACTGGAAGAGAATCCGTAGAGAAACTATGCTTACTTTTGAAAATTTTAATTTTTCTTTTTGTTCAGTAGCTTGTATCTGGCTCCCCGGTGCAGTTGGGGGAATCATAGCTGTAACTTCTCTTAGCCAGGGAAGAACTCCATCCGTAGGGCAGAAGACATGAGAAAAGTGTGTAAAATAAAGAGAAAAGTTTGAGAATTCATGTTGAATCTTAGGATTCAGTCTAAGCATCTTAACAAACATCTTTGTTGTTTATTTACAGTATGCCGGAATGTCATGCCACTTGTGCCAAATTTCTTGAAAGCACTAAACAATAATGCTGCACTTATGTAGCGTTGGCAGCTGGGTTGGAAAATCAACACTACTCTTTTGGAACCCATCAAGGCTATTCAGTAATTAATAAATCTAAAAATAATTGAGTCTGCGTGAGTTGGTGGTGCTGTGTGGTCCCACTGGTGATGAAAAATTATTATCAGGCCTGAAAAAATTCTTTACTCTGTAGTGCTCTAGTCACCATAATAAATCTTCAAGATGAGCTTCAGTAACAACAATGATAAAAGCTGGATGCTACTTTCAATTTCGTTTTATAACAACAATAGTGTTTATGGAGTTTTGTTGTGTGGATTTTCTACTATTTAGACAATTTTCTTTGTAATTTCCATGTGCTTCAGTCAAATACAGAGCTGTGTGCTCTGCAAATGAAAGTGAGGATTCACAGTCTGAGCTCAAGTGTGACGGCTAGGAGATTGGCAGTGTGCTGGGGAGGCAGAGGCCACAGGTAGGAGGAACTGGCAAACAGGGTCCTTGTGAGGGCAAAAGTCCTGTATTTCTTGAGATTCTTTGTTCCGTGTCAGTGGCAAAAACTTCCACGCATAATAGAGTTCTGAATGGTGCATTTTGAGTTGAATATTTAAAGTTTTTTTAAAATGAGTATATCTAAATAACTAATGAATCAAAGATACGTTGGCATTTTTAGTGAAGAATATTCATATAAGGAATTTTTGCCTAGTTCTTGTCTGCTGTGGAACATAACTAACTGAATTATATCCACGTTTGGGGTTCAGAGGCACAAAGCAGAGTTCCGTAACATTGAAAGGGGGAGAGGAGACAGGTGCTTCAGCAGAGCTCGGTCTGGAGATCCACCTTGCTTTACAGACTGTTCTTCTCATTGGCATGGTTCAGTGGCCATTGATCTTCTCTTGGATTGTGATCCTGAACAAGCAGTGTGGAGAAGGGAAATGCGTAACTGAATTGACTGCATGGAAAAAGATTTCTTTTTGAAAGGACGAGTTCTGCTTCTTCCCCTCAAGGTGGAGCTCATGTGGGCTTTTAAGTGGAGTTTGCATGATACAGGAGAGCAAGGTCAGTTTTGATCACAAATGTACGCTTGGTTTGGAATACCACCCTACAAAGAACTGCCTGTTTGTAAATAGAACTAACATTTTCTCTCTTCCTCTTTAACTTCTGCTGTCATACAGAGGAACGATGTATAAAAAATGTGAATGCAGGTTAAAGCAGGACGCAGAACTCGGTGATGGCTCTGTAATGGACGCAGAATTTTTACTTGTGAGGTAAAGCCTGGAATGTTATGAGCAAAAGCGTTCAGCTAATGCTCCTGAAGTGTATAGACATGTACACATCGGGTTTTTTCTTGATTAAATGGCCCCATATGTAGCATATTTTGGATTCATGCAAGTAAGCTGGTTTAAAAAGAAATAGTCCTTTACTTGCTTTCTGAACAGTAGGTCCTTTAGTAAGTGTTCAGATTTTCTGGCACTCACCAAAGCAAGGACTTGTCAGAGAAATGGAAGTGCAGGACTCTGTGTAGGTGGCAAGGGGTCAAGGGGCTCTGCCTGAGGCTGTGAAAGCTGTCCTTGCCCTGTGGAGCCATACAGGTTGTAATAGCTTCTGAAAACACGGAAGGTGGCAAACCATTGCGCTTTTTTCCTTCTTAGGGCATAATGTGTAGTTTTTTAACTCTGGGAGCAACTTATTTCCAGAAACTGTTCATTTGTTGTGATTTGATGAAGTAGATTTCTTTCTGGTTTTCAAATGATACTAGATTGTTGTGGCTTAGGAAAGATAAGGAAGAGTGTATGCGTGTATGTACATGCATTTTTTTGTATTTGTTTCCCTCGCAATTGTATAGAAACATTTCTCAGGTCCTTTTTTCCCTCTGCTTTAGCTATGTTTTCATAGAAATAAGTGATGATTAACCCAATTTCAGTAGAAGGAGGAAATACTCCTCATTTAAGGTTCATTCCTTGATTGAAGATACTGTCCTTTCTAGGAGTAAGTACTAGAACATTTTCTTCTTGTTACCTATAATTGCGCTTTGCAGTAATGAGAATTTTTTTTTTCCAGTAGAATAGCTTTTCATCTGCTTTCGAACTTATTTTGAACAATATATACAAAACATTTGACAGAAGAACAAAATGTGTTTGTAGTTCAACTCTTACTGGAATTCTGGGTGAACTTTTGCAAGAGGACATTCGCTACTTTATAAATCTTCTGTTCTGTGCCATATGTCAATACATATTTTATTTTATTTTTTTTCTCCTGGCAAAAAGCTCATCAGAAAGGTTTGTATGTCATGCAACTGTTTAAAAAGGGAGTGGAAAATGCATTGAGCACGGCCTGAAAGGTGTCCTCTGCTACTTCAACAGTTCAAAGTAGAAAATATCTCTCTTACTGCTAGTGAGATAAGAATTGATCAGCCTCATTGGATGCGACAGTGAATGAATGGGAGAGTGAGGGGTGAAAACAGAAAAGGGAAGGTGGCAGCATCATAATGCTGGAGACATTCATATAAGAATATTAGGTCTATTGATGCACTGTCCTGTGTCAGGGCCATAGTGGAAGCTATTGACTCTTGCACAGAATCCATTAACCAGATTTTTCTCAATTTAGGAAGCTTCTTAGTAGAAATTTAATTTGTTAACCTGACAAAGACCTTTCCCTTTGCCACTGTTGAATTGGTGTAAGGAAATTAATTTGTATCAGATGCTTTATTCAGAGTTTTAGTTCAAGTTCTTGGAAATAAATCTCTATTTCAGTTGCCCTAGGCAAATCAAACTAAATTTCTGCAGTGAGTCCTGTTCGGTGCTGTCTATCATGTGTTCATTCTGCTGTGTGTGAATGTACATCCTAGCTGCTAACAGGTTTTCTCTTCTGGAAGGTACAATTCAGATGTGGGATGTAGAAAATGGACCTTACAGATCTGTTTAGTGAAACAGTAAAGAGAAGAAAAAATCAATTCCTATTTGCATAAGAACCTCAGCGTACAATATTTAAGTTGGACTTTCATGCTGTCTTGTGAAAATCACCTATCTGCAAGCATACATAGGCATAGTTCAAAGCAGTTTCCCGATGTTGATGATATTGTGATTAAAACTACATTTTCCGTTTTGAGCAGCAGATTAAAAAATATAAACAGGCTATTTTTAGGCCATTTAAATCTGTTTCGTAGTACTTAAATATTCTCATATACACACCATCCATTTGTTTTTGTATCCTCCTTTTACTCTGCTGTGGATTTGTCATTTATATAATCTAAATCATCTATCACTTTTTCTTCAGTTCATGTATGGTAGTTGTCTTTGCTTTACGGATTGCACAATACAAAAATTTTAACAGAGAAGAATTGCTAAAAGAAGCTAAGAATTACTAAAACTGTACGGTTATAAAGTGTTGTTCGAAAAGTGATATTTTCATTAGCTGAAAGATGAGAATAGTGGTGGAGAAGGTGGCATCAGTCATGGTCACCACAGATGCAATAAATCCCAAAGTAAGACGGTAGCTCCAAAGAGTAATAATGGAGTTGAGTCTTGCTCTGAACTGTGAAAAAAAAAAAAAGAATGTGTGGTATATATTAAGTATATCTGTAAAATATATTCTATGTCAAGAAAACAAATGGTTTTGCCCATTTTGAAGACCAGATTCTTATACATACATTTGCTTTAATGTATCAGTTGCCATACGCCCTAGTATTGAATGTAGATGTAGAATATGGGATAGAATACCTGTTGTCGTGAAGTGTAAACATGCAAATACTTGTTCTGGAAAAATCCTTCAAATCTTACACTTTTCATCCATAGACTTTTAGTGCTTGTCCATATTACAAGACAAAAATGAGAGTTTCTGGTGTAATGGATGTGAAACAAAAAATACATAAAATTCTGTTTTAACAGGAGAGTATTTGTAAGCAGAAGGGGAACAAGTTAAAATTAATGACATAAATTAAACAATATTACATGATGTCTTTGAGAAAAATCCAGACATTCTTTAAAATGAATTCTCTGTCAATACTAAAGTATTTGGATTTTTTTTTTTTTTTGGTACTGTCATCATTTAGTATTGAATATTGTAAGAATTACAAATACTCCTACCTGAAGTGTTTGAAGTATGTCTGTCTGCATTTAAATATCTACAGAATAATGCTTCCAAGCTATTGGAAGCCCTTGATGTCAGTGTTCTTCTCAGCAAGAGCACAGGTGCTCTCTTAATTCACTGTAGCACTGCATGATCTTCTAGAGGATATTGCGTTCCAGTATAGCTACTTTTCTGTTTGAAACATAGTGTTTTCGTAGTGTCCTCGGCTTCTAATTGGGTTGGCTCAAATGTGGTGTTTTCTAATAAATTTACCTGCTTGGCATGGGTTTTTGTTTCGTATACGGTTCTCCTTATTGTAATGCCTGAAATTAATTAAGCAATGTGATTAACAGCTGTTACGGATGGTTTGTTCTTTCTTTCCCCAAGGTAAATCCTTTAGGGCTGTTGTTAAATATGTCATTTTATTCTCTGCTCTATTTATGTTAGTGAAAGCCAGATCACCAAAGTATACCTTGCCTTTAGAGAAGATACTGATAATATTTGCAGCAGTTTTAGTTGCTCTAGGAATTCATTACGCGGAATTGAATTGACTGTGGGGAAGAGTCTGTGCTATGCAGGTGAGCTTCACCCTTGCTTTAGGCAATTTGTGGTGTGTCAGTTCACTGCATGGTTCTCTTCAGATGCCTTCTAGTACCATGTTGGCAGATAACTGGTTTTCACAAAGATAAGATCTGAGATCTCACCTGAATTTCCTCTCTGAGAAGCCAGTGTAGAGGTAGGGACAGGTTTCACGTGCTACTTGCAGTGTGATGGCAATAGCTATGTTCAGCCCTAGCTGTAGTTCCCTGAGGGTTCGGTCTGTCAGCATTGCTGTAGATCATCCGGGATACGACAGAGCTGAAGGTACCTGAGACCAGATCACCACCATCAAATGGGATCCAGCTTCTCCTAATACACCTGTTTCTTAGAGATCACATTTACTTGTAGGTGTTGGTATGTAGATCATTGTCTCCTGTAAGCTGACATTTCACAGAATCACACAGAATCACAGGATGATAGATGTTGGAAAGGACCTCTGGGGATCATCTAGTCTAACCCTGCTGCTAAAGCAGGCTCACCTGGAGCAGGCTGCATGGGACCTTGTCCGGGCAGCTTTTGAATATCTCCAGAGAAGGAGACTCCAACCCCTCTGGGCAGCCTGTTCCAGTGCTCTGTCACCCTCAAAGTAAAGAAATTCTTCCTCATGTTCAGCTGGAACTTCTTAGGTTTCAGTTTGTGCCTGTTGCCCCTTGTCCTGTCACTGGGCACTGCTGAAAAGAGTCTGGCCCCATCCTCCTAACACCCACCCTTGAGATATTTATAAGCATTTATAAGGTCCCCTCTCAGCCTTCTCCAGGCTAAACAAGCCCAGCTCCCTCAGCCTTTTCTCATAGGAGAGATACTTTAGTCACCTGATCATCTTCGTAGCCCTCTTGATTTCATGTTTTACATGCTGTCCAAGTATTTTGTTTGTTTGTATTCTCAAACAGTAGCATCAGGAATACAGTCTTCGTATTGCCAGATAGCTCTTTCAGCAATTAACAAGAGCTGCTTTACACAGAGAGGGATTCTTCATCATTGGTCAGGCTGCTGCATATTTTGCAGAATCTCAGAAGGGCTGAGGTTGGAGGGGACCTCTGGAGGCTGTCTGATCCAACCCCACTGCTCAAGCAGAGCCACCTAGAGTTGGTTGCCCAGGACCACATCCAAGTAGCTTTTGAATAACTCCAAGGATGCAGACTTTGCAACCTACCTGGGTAACCTGTGCCAGTCACCATCACAATGAAGAAGTGTTGCCTGATGTTCAGATGGAGACTCCAGTGTTTCAGTTTGTGCCCATTGCCCATATTTGAAAGAATATGGTTGTCAGAGAAGGAGCAGGATGAGCAAGTGGTTTAAGTAAGTGTTCTTTCTATTCCAAAATAAATATTTGTGAAGAAGGAGGAAAAGTATAGTAAGATTTTTTTAATTGTTCAGGTTGCTTCAAGGAATATTTATTACATTCTTGGGCTGGTGTGTGTGGAAGCCATTGCATTGAAAGAACAGTGTTTTCAAAGTTCTGTTTGCTTTGACACGGTCATGTATCTGAATGCATAATGGTATACCAGCCAAATATGTCCCTGAATCTTCTTTCTAAGCTGCATAGCAGTATTCCTTTTCACCGAACTTTCTGTGTCTTGGAGCTCAGTCAAGCAGAAGTGTAGTTTCTGGTTGATGGGAAGTTTGTCTGTTCTTGGGAGTTCAGGTGTTAAAGACCACATGATAGGAAGCACGGGAGAATTTGTCTTTGTACCTCCCAAAATGCAATCATTTGAAGCAGGAGTAGTTTTAATAATAACAAACAGCTTTTCATCCTTTATACCATTTACAGGGATCTGAATATATTAAATCAAATAATTAGGCTAACTGTAGTGATGGATTTCAGAAGTCATCTTAATTTACATACAATTATTTTGATATACATGGTTAAGAAGTTGCAGCTTGCCATAAGGCAAGCCATTATTTTGGGTAAAATCAGTATTTGATGAAGTTCTCAGTATTTTAATTATTTCAGGCAGAGGATTAAAACCAGTGGCCCAGTATTGGATATTGTCGCTTCCAGGAGCTATTGAAGCTTGTTTATAAGAACAGGCAAAAGTGGTCATGTAAATTCGGCACAGATAGCAACAGTGTAAAAGAATACTTCAGCCTTTTTCTCTCCTCCTGGTGCTGACCAGGATTTTCAATTCCTGGGTTCGCACGATGTGTTTCATAGTACCTTAACCTGTCCTGTGCTTTTTTCTAGTGTTTGTCGTAAAGAAACAATAAGGTAGATGACTGACACTCTCCAGCTCACCTACTAAAGATGTAACTGTAAAATTTGACACTAGAAGAACAGCTAATATCATTTTAGGTTTGTATTTGAATGGCTTTGAGCAGGAATGTATCACGCCCTAGAGAAAGGTCAAGTTAATCCTGTGCATTGTGGGTATGAAGTAATTTATATAGTGTTTCCAGTAGAAAAGCAGTTTAATGGACCTGCAGGTAATGTTTAATGACTGAGAATGTAAGTTAAATTGACCATCTGTTACATGTCTCTGCACTTGCTGTAGTGGCATGTGAGCTGGTGGAGAAATTTCACACTCATTTTGTTTTGAATTATTCTAATTGTTTCTTCTTCATGCAAAGCATGAAAAGGCGCTTGTGATTAAGAGAATGCCCTCTCTAAATTAAATGTAAACCCAAAGATTTAATCAAACTAATTTCCAAAGTACATTCACTCCTCTTCAGTGATATGCCTTGAAGGGACGGTATGTAACTTCACAGCTGAGTTGAAACAGGACGTCATTGCAAATGGTGCCTCTGAGGCGCCTGCTGAGTTGCCTTTCTCTCATTTCTCGACTGATTTTCCATGGTTAGCAGCTTACAGTTCGTCCTGGATTGTTTTACTTTGGATAGTTGCATAATAACTTGTGTAGATTTTCAAAATCCTGGTAATTTGCATTGCAATTTGCATTTGGGGTTTTTTTTGGTGGTGGCTTGTTTTTTTGTTTTTTTTTTTTTTTCCCTGTCCTCTGAGGTCCCAGGGCTAGCCTAGAGGTTCTTGGAAAGAAATCAACAGAAAATGGAATTCAGAAGAATTTTGTCCGTATACAAAATACGGTGATGGAGTTGTTAATTTCAGAGACTCTAAATGATTAGGAAGTGGTACCATCCCTGGGTAACTCTTGTATTCCTCAGTGGACAGCAGAAAGGTTGCAGCATATGCTAACGGAATAAATAGCACTTCCTCATTATGAGAAGCTGTAGCATCTCAATGACAGCTAATTTGAAAAATGTCCAGAATGAAGTCATGCACCATAAATGAGAGCCCTCTTGAGAAGGTGATTGCTAACTGTAGTACAAGAACACATTCTAAAAATCAAAGTTACTTCAGGGATCAACATGTTAGTTGAAAAGTGCCCTCAAGCTGACTTGTATTGGAGGGGAAATCAATGTTTTAGCTACAAAGTCTCTTTGGAAGTCTTATAATCAAAACAGTGTTCACTTCTTCTGCGTACCTAGAATTAAATGGAAACCTGTCCATACATATATGCTGTGAGCATAGTTTATCTTATCCAGTGTTGAACCTGAGCTATTAATGGTTCAAACGCATGCAAGCAGACTATATAAGGGATTGGTATGTACAGAAGCTGGCCTTGGCATAAATGTGAATTGAATTTTCGGGAATGTTTCTCCTTTTTAACTGTCTACGTGGTTTTAGGTGCTTTGTAACTGAGAAAATAATGTTTTATTACAATGCAAGCATGCATTTTTCTGTTTTTCTATATCAAGGAATTAGGAGGGGAGAAAACAACAAAAAAACCCAAAGGCCGTGTTCTTGGTTGAAGTATTAAATAATTCTTATAGACTGTTTTAACCTAGTGGTAGGTTGGTCAAATGATGGGTGAACTGGCTGCATGATATAGAAAACTGCTCCCAAATCAATTAAATGTTTTTGGTATTTCATTCAGAAACACTGAAATTGTAAGAAGAAAATATATTTAAAGCATTCTCCTGGTTTTGGATGAGCAAAGTAAAGGTATCTTTCATTTAAGGATGTCAATTACTTTGTGAGTTTATATAAATACGATTTTATTGCTGTTACGCGTTCCCCAACCCCCACCACAACAGCCTATTCAAGTGATGAGTGACAGAAGTTGTAATCTTTTCCTACCTCAGTATGTACCTGAAAAACATTAAATTCTGGTTACTGTGCATTCCGTACAGGAAGGCACTTCCAGCAGCGTGGGGCAGCTGTGCCACGAAATAACCACTGCTGTGGTGGGTGGTGTGAAGTGTTAGCCTGCGCTGTTCCTAATGGCAAGGTGATGTGGTGTTGGCCATTTCCCAGAGAAGCTGATGATTGTACTGGGCATAATCACTTTCTTCCTGAAGGAGGAATAGGAAGTGTTTGTGCTGGTTCAAAGCATGTGCCAAATCCTGTGAGTGGGGAAGTCCATGCTACATTTTTTAAGCCGTACCCTGATGCTGTATTTGTTCAGTTACTTATTTTGTCTTCTGACTGAGCAGAATTGCAGTACAAAAGCATCTTGAATTTGTTGGATTTACAATATTTAAAGAACAGAAATACTTATCAAGAAGCTCAGATGCCATCTGTCAGTCCTTTATTTTGAATTCTGTTTGTGGAAAGTGGTAGGATGAAATTCTCAGGTGTGTCTGTCTTTTTTTTTTTTTTTTTTTTTTTTTTTTT
>Ga0065711_1012998_pt1 | contig 15065 bp, 14 predicted proteins | sample Hoacrofraction12_FD_59098 | JGI IMG/M metagenome (GOLD analysis project Ga0065711, IMG submission 59098) | Hoatzin crop microbial communities from Cojedes, Venezuela - Epithelial fraction 12 v2 (version 2) | ecosystem: Host-associated > Birds > Digestive system > Esophagus > Crop | place... | reverse complement strand
GGCCAGACGAGCCCCACGGCGGCAGCCCCCCACTCACCCACACCGTCCCCTCCTTGGCACTCCAGTTCCCCCCAGCCCCTCCATCCCAGCCAGCTGTATTCATGGGATGCTTTCATCATCATGATGTATTCATGAGATGTTTGTTAAAGCTAATGAATCATTAAAAAGGACAGCCATTCCCCGAAGGTATAACTGGCACGAAGAGAGCTACAGGACTGGTCATGCTGATCTAACGTGATGTTCCCTGTGAAGTACAGGCCGGTTACTAGCACGCTGCTGCTCAACTTACATCGGAGAAAACACCTGCCCTGGCTTTCCCAAGAAATGACTTCCCACCCGCCACAGCCATCACTGGAACTAAAAAAAAAAAAAACGCTCACGGTTGCAAACTGACAGCAAAAAACCTAAAAGCCAGCGTTTCCCCAGAAGTTACCTCTGACGCAAAACCACATCCTAACACTATGGAAATTCTTGCCTGCATCCTGCATTGTAATTCACAGCCAAAGCTGAGATTTCTAAGGGTTTGTTGTTTTTTTTTTCCAAGCCTCTATTCAGCTGGGTTGGGAAAGGAAGATACCAGAGCACATTTGTTCAGGACAAAAATGAGGTACCTTGCCCACACATGACTGAAAACCGAGTTATGATGGGAAGCATCAGCCAGCTTTGTGTGCAAGTGGCAAGACTATTTTCTGCCTCAAATACGCAACCAGTCAAGAACCCGCGCCATGTGACTAGAAATCCCCTGCGCGCAGCCCGTGTCAATGCCCCACACGCAGAACCAGCCCTACACAGTGCTGACTGCATTTTGCACCTCCTTCGTGTAAGGTCCAAGCACAATATTCCAGAACCTGTTCAAGTCCTTTCTTGATAGAGTTGGATGCTTTCACTAAAACTTTCTCATGTAAGGGCCAAACGACAGACAGAAGGGGCTTCACAAGACAGGAAGAGGGGCACAGACAGATGAAGTCATTTCCCCAGGGTTAGCCCAGAACCTTTGGCAGAGCTTGTGTGGCCAGAAGACCAGGCTGCCCAATGCACGGTGAAACCATCCGCTTCCAAACGGAAATAGGCAACACCAAGCCAGGCAGCCGTGGATCACCCTCGTTAGGCACCATCGTCACTGACTGAGATCTGGGGTTTAGCCCCCCAGTTCCCAGGACCTGCAGGGCCAGAGGGGGACCTTCGAAGCACGCAAGCACAGGGTTAGCACCCCTTGTCCTACCCACAGTGCCGAGCTGTTCCCGCAGACACAGCCCTGGAGAGCCCCCGCCATCCGGACAAGCCAGCAAGCCTCTAACTGAGCATCGGATCCAGAAGTTTCACAATCAAAATAACTTCCTGTAAGTCTTGAACTGAAGACCGCAAGACCATTGCATCCTCTCAACCCTGGTCTAAACCAGCAGTCCTTCACCACTCCCAGGCAGCTTTAAGGAAGAGCTTTTATGTTCCCATAACAAAAGCGACTTTTTTTCCGAATGAGTGAGTAGACTGAACACCTGAAGCCCAGCAACAGCACCAAAGCTGCCGCCTGCAAGCGCACCAGGCAGGCACCTTCCCCTTTCGGCAGGCTAAAGGACAGGGGGAGGTGTTCCCAGAGGAGCAGTACTGGCTCTGCCGACCAGAGCCCCCGGAGGAACAGCGTTCTTGAGAAATGGGCAAGGTGCCGGACCTTGCCGCGGTTGGGCGAGATCAGCCTGACCCCACCCAGGCTGCAAAATGCGATTCCCCAGAACTGATGCAGAAAAGGAAACTGTAAAGGTGCCTCCAAAAAACCTGCTCCTAAGCAGTGCGACAGCACCGACTGCAGAGACTGACATTCTCAAAGCAAGTCCAAAGGCTAACAGGGATTATCACCACCTACGCGCAGCCGACTGATAGGCAAATGCAAAATTAATGCTTTCTTCTTAAGAGATCGATACTGTCTTGCTAACATTAACATGCAGAGCCCATTTTAAAAAATAGAACGCGACAGAAGCAGAGGCTGAACAACCAATTTCAGACTCTTGATGCTGGAAGACAAAATGTTGCCTTCAAAAAGTCAGACCAAATGAAGAGCCCAAGCCACAGAACCTCAGCTGAGTTCAGTTACTCTCTAGCCCAGCCCTCATATCTGGAATAACATGTCCAAAACAGCCTGCCAGCATCATGAATCGTCACAAAGAAAATAAACATTTACTCCAGGAACTTTTTTCCGTTTTATGAGCTGCAAATGCATCTACAACTCCACACATACATACAGCGCAGGGCAAACGCTGAAGAAGAGGTAAATTTCCACCTCTACCTTCTGCTGCCTTTGGAGACACACACAATGAATCATCTGCTGCAGATTCAAATCAAGAGAGTGTTCAAAAAGGGGCTGTTCTGGTGTTACGTTGCTCTTCCGGCTCATCTCAAAACCCAGCAGCAATGCCTCCTTTAAAGCTCTAATACAATACTGGAAATCTCAGCATCTAACAAGCCTCCCACAAGTTTGGTGACAAGAGTCCCCAGTAAGGGATCTCCTCTGATCCAAGCCTTATGTGGGAGCGTGTGTTCACACAGAGCGCCAAAACAATATGCAGATACACATCATATCTGCAGGTCGATTCTCCAATTCTGACCTCAGGACACAACAATTTCCATTCAGAACTTGTTGTAGGCATCCATGGAGTTATGTCAGGAGCAAATGTGGCCTGGCCTCGGATAAATTCTCACCTGAAGACGGAAGGGCCAAGATGCAACAAGCTAAGCTTGTCCAGACCCACGCTGCTTTGGATGCCCATGCGTTCCTGCAAGAGTTCCTGCTGCTCTCTAGCTACCCCATGGTCTGGAAAAGTATTAATGAACATGCTCACGCTTTCCCTTGGCCACTGGGCTTCTTCTCTGCAATGACTGCAGGAGGGAAGAGCAGAAAGCCTTGCAAAGCATCCTCTGCATCTGATCCAATCCTACGAATGGGTGCAGTAAGCGCACTAGGACAACTGCTTCCTTTCTCTTGCTCAAAGCATCTATTTGGCCAGAAGTACAATGTTACTGACTTAGGGTAAAATTCTTTTCACTGGAGCTATGACAATATCCACCACCTTTTCTCAGCCTGTTGTGTAAATAAGGGACTTTTGTAATATCCTGTGCAGAAGCCGAGCATGGGAAAGCCGCCCTGACATAATGTAATGAGCGCTGACCACACGCTTGCTCACGTACCCAGCTTACTGACCTCAGACTGGTATGCCTTTGGTTCCAGCCCTGGATTTAAGCAGGCAGAGGGGAAAGGGCAGAGCTTACCTTTAAATAATGTAAGTTCTCACAAAAGCATTGCTAATTTGCACAGTTATATCCACCAGCAAAATTATTATGGTTGGTCTGTTCTCAAATGCCCCAGCTCAAGGAATCATGTGAATGCGAAACGTTTGGTTTCATGTAATGAAAAGTTCATTTCCAGCCTTCGTCTTAAAAACAGTATTAGAAGGGCCTTCATATAACCACCTAGTCCACCTCCCTGCCCTGAGGCACACCAGCTAAACTCCATTACTCCCAAGAGATGTTAGCCCAGCTGACCCTTAAACACCACCACTGTGGTTCAACAGTTTGCTTAAGCCTCTGTTCGGGCATTTCATCGTACTAACCAAATACTCGGGGGGAGGGGGGAAAAAAACCAACTTAAAAGACAAGTTTCCACACGCACCTTGAAGTATTAAAATAGCAGAAAGCAAGGAAAGAGAAGTTATTTTTTTGTACAAAACATGGTTTTAAAGTCAGCTTCATGATCTCTGTGATCCCAAGCGGTGCTTTTAGAAGACGTGGGGTTGGCAGATTCACAAATCCCTCACTCCAATCCCCAAGCGCTCACTGCACTAATAAAACACAGCTTCTCACTCAGACCCGCAGGATCCCATCTACCGTTTATCCACCCAAAGTTCCCCCTGCATCCAACAGATGCACCTGCAGCACTTCAAGACCACCCACAAGATTCAGGGGTTTTCTCTCTGCTGCTTCAAACCAGGGGCAAAGCTGCCGAAGGGCACCTCAGGATGGAGACCGAGGATTGTGAGTCTTCTGGACACGCTTCCAAGAACAAAGCCTTCTCCAGCTCACTTCTGAGCCTGCCCTTTCCCCCACGTCATGATGGAGCCCTTGGGTCCCCAGCCTTTCCACCACTGATGCTGAAGGAAACAGTCGTGCAGTGGGAACAGGAGGAACAAAAGGGGCCCAGCCTGTGTGTTAGAGAATAACCTGAATAATAAGTAACTCAAACACCATCTGCAGGATTTTATACATGAACAAAATAACACTTCCCAGAAGAGATTCTAGAAACAGAGAGCAGAGCATAGAGGGGAAGACGGTGTCCCTGAAGACCCAGCCAATTAACGTTTCAATAAAATTTGGCCTTTTTACCAGAACTCCAGTGCTTGCTTTTTACCAGAAATGTTCCTGGAGATTTATTTTCCTTTCGCTGGCTAATTAACTTGTCCAGATATTTCCTCTGCTTCTATGTGATTTTTAGGACAGACTCAAATTCAGATGTTTCTCCTCCCTTGCACCTCTGAGGTCTGTCACACTTGGCAGAAGGCAGCACAGCGTCAATCAAGCTGTGTCCTGGGAAGACCTGGATCTGAAGGAGCTGCTGGCCCCAGGGAGTTGTTTCTGCGCTGACCACACTCAGCTCAGCCCAGGCAGCTCTGCACTCCCCTGCAACTCAGCGTACCTCTTGCTAGCTGCCTCATGGAGAGCTAAAGATTATTAAAATGAATAATTATCCCTGCTTTTGAACCCCCAGCCTCCAACAACAGAGGTATCAATTAAAAACTTAACCTTTTCATTTTATTTCATTAAATAACGGTAAATGGCTTATTCTACTGAGCCCTCCTGCAGCCTTTTATGTCTAAATGTTGCACTACAAGGCATAAATGGACTATGCATATTCACCTCTTCCAAATTAACACCTGCACATGCAGAACAAGATCACCGTTGACAACGTTAGCACAGCCTGAATTCACGAGGGCTCTTCAGTTCTTTGCTGTATTTACCTTTATGTGATTAAGTACCTAATTACATAGTCAGTGCTAAGAGCCAGGGGACGAAATTCAGAGCTTTTATAATCAAGGGGAGTTCTGCTCAGGTCATCCACCCAGACAAGGTCTGAGCTTGACTTTACACCTCATTTCCACAAAGATTGATTTGCTAACACGGTGACAGATGGGCCGCTCGCTGTAAGAGGACACCCAGTGTTTGTCTTTACACAGTGTCTGTTTGGCTATAGGGACACGCAAAGCACAGTTTTCATGATGGTACTAACATTAGATGACTGGAAACAACAGCCCTGGGGATCGTTTTTAGGCAGGGTAAGGCGTGACACTCAACAGGAGACCAAACACCACCATCTTTCCCGAACAAGGTGGTAACCATTTTCTCTAAGCGCGAGAACATAACTGTCTCTGTGTGCTCAGGAGCAAAGTTCAGTATCCAAGCAGCTAATAACCTCAACAGACCACGCATGGACAAGAGCCAGAGAAAGGAGAGGGTTAATAGATATACTGTACTGCCTGAAATGGATACAGAGAACCCCAGAAAATACCACGCACCAGGTTTATTCCACTCCTCTACCCCTGGGTTACCATGTTACGATACGGTCTCGAGCGCACGGTCGGTGTTGGTACGGAGAAGCCGTCTGCCCTCGGCAGAACACCCATCTCCCCAGGCACCACCACAGCAGGGTCCTGCGGTTTGGCACTGGGTGAGTCAGAATAGAGCAAACGCGCCAACGGTTTTTGGCATGGAAACGCTTCCACTGAAAGCTGCAAGAGCGAGTTGTCGTTTTCAAGGCAACACCATTTCATGTTTAACAGGCAAATCTACTCTGAAAAGGAGCATTGAAAACTGGCACTTTCATCCCTCCCAGACACACTCCTCAGGTATATTTAGTATTGTATTCACAGGTTCAGATGATAAAAAGCAAATCTGTATTCTGCTGCCATGGGAGAAAATGTCTGATTCAACTTCTGTCCCCTCCTTTCCCCAAGACCAGGCATCACAATATTTTTTAAGTTAGAGACCACCCAAGCTTTTGTAACAGAACCACATTTAAAAAAAAAAAAATCACACATTAAAAACACACGCCATCTCATACCACTCTTTCCTCTTGACTTTAAAAAAACGTAGCAAGAAACAGCTAGAACTGAACTTGATCCGTGTGCTCCCCCCCAGCTACTTGCTCATCCACACCTACGGGAGAAGATGAACACCCAACCCCCAAATAAACCCACTCACTTTGAGAGCCTCAGAACCAGCACCAACAAGAAAAACAGTTACTAAGGTTTGACCATCCCATTCTTCCCAAATTTGCCCTCTTTACCTTCCTGAAAAATCCTCTGGGCCTAAAATCCTAAATGCCAATAACATTTCAGACTCTTCCTAAAAACTAACAAAGGAAAACAAGTGCCACAGAAAGGTAAAGCACTGGCTCACATAACCCTCAGGACAGAGCGGGATCCTTACCTGCCAGGGCCTGGGTCACCTTGCTGGCTTTGGGCATCCTGACCGGCAGGTTCGGGGCGCTGGAGAGAGAAAAAAGGGGACAAGTTCAGTAGCACAGATCAATCACCAACGAAACAGAGACAACTCAGCAGTGCACTGCTCCCTCCTGAGTGCCAGGGCCCTGGATACATTAACAGGGATTAATTGCCCAGATGAACCCCACCTGGGACCCCCACCCATGACCCTTTGCCCACTGGTCCAGCAGCTACATTTAAGGAGCCCAGTCCTTGCCAGAGCTATCTATCCAGTAGGTTTACTGATCTCTAAGGTGTAGACCTCAGACCTATGTTGTAGGTAGCTGTTTCCACTCCCACCTCCTCCTGGATGGATTCTGGGTCTCACTCATTCCTTCCTCTTGCTGGGGCCTGTTGGTCAGCCCCCTGCTCTGACCTCGTGATGCATCCCCACTCTTGCTGCTTCCCCCCCACCCCGAGCCTCCCATGAGCAGCCGATCTGCCCTGAGACAGACTGCTGCGCCAGCAGGCCCACGGCTTGAGCACACAGCCAGGAACCGCTGGGATGCAGCAGGCAAAGCTCATCTTCAACCTTCCAGGTGCCTTGGTCTCCAGCCAGAGAAAAGCTGCTCACCAGAGCGCGAGCCCCCATGCTGTATAAGAAGATGCAGCTGTACAGATCAAAGGAAGCAAGCATTATCACGCCCCGCTGCTTTCCAGATGGGGAAACTGAGGCACATAAAAGCCAAGAAAAGCACTTGAGCACACACGGCTGCAGCCCTGGGTTGAACAGAATCAAGCCTTGACTCTCCCTGCGCATCCAAGGAACTACTGCAAGGTGTGGGAACAAGGCAGGAAAGGTTGCAGGAGACTTAGAAGAGTTTGGCACCCACCTTCCTTTGGAAATCAGGAGAATCTGGACACCAAACATCCCCTTCAGGGTCCTAACCTACTTGTTTTGGCAGCGTTTCCCAGCGCTGGCAGCTGCACCGCAAGGTAGCTTGGGATGCCTGGGCAGCCCGGGTCACGCATTTAGCTGACAGCAGCAGTCAGGAAGGAAAGGGTGAGCAGCAGCATGAAAGCTGATGAGGGGGTCACTAGGGGAGAAACCAAGCTGGATCCACATGAGCAGAACATTTGAAATCCAGCACAGTGGCACAGAGAAGCCACCCACGGACTTTGTCTCATGTGGCACACATGCCTCTGGGAGATGCAGACTTGGGCACTTCAGCTGCAGTTAACACGCAGTGCGTGCAGACAACCACTTCAAAGGACTCCCCAAAACACTCAAAATTACATCAAACCTGGCCAGCTTCTTGTGAGTTGACAGAGCAGACTAAGGTGGCCAAGTGCCCGAATGCCACCCACTATCTAGACAGGGAACCTGCTTCTCTCCAGCTGGGATGCAAAAGCTGCCACTGTGCCCAAAACAGCGTCGCAGACAGCTCTTCAGCCTTGCTAAAATCTTTGTCCACATTTCCATGACAGTGACCAGAGCTGAAAAGATTTGTGAGTGACACACGGCTGCCTCCCACCCTCATGATAGGGACGCATCCCCACCACCCTCCTCACCTACCTGCCGCAGTCTGAAATAGGGTCTGCACGCAGGCTGAGCTCTCTGAAGAAACCCCCGGGCAGGACCCAGGGCTCGTCGCTGCGCTGACAGCCTGGCCAAGCAAGATCAGCTCCTCCAGACCCTTATAAAGCTCTCCAGGCCACAGAGGTTTCCCTTCACCTCTTTCAAAGACCGTGTTTTCCCCTCTGCTGCCCCTAGTTTTGCAATGTCGTCAAATGACGCAACGGATTCTCGCCACAGCCCAATTCAAATCCATCGCATACAGTGGAAATCCTCCCCTCAATTTCAACGGGCTTTGAATCAGATGCCATGACTCCTCTTTATGACTTTTTTTCTTTCATGACTCGGCCTCCTCGTCACAACTCCTTCTCAGGTACTTCCCTCCTCCTTCTCTATCTCATGCCTTTGCTTCATTTCTGTTCCTGCCTATGACCCTCTTCAGATGACGGCTAGTAGCAGGGCTGCTCCCTCTCCAGCTGCAGACAAGGAGGGTATTCGAGGACCAGATAATGACAAGAAACCCGAGAGACCTGCTCCCAGAAACCAGTGAGGTAACAGACAGCCCCTCCTTCCTTCCCCCCATCGAGCAGCAAAGAAGACAACACGGTGCCCGGGCACCCTCTCTACCCAGTCTGCGACCCTGCACGCGACTGAACTGAAGAGCTTGTGCTTCGTCGTCACACCATGAAGCGCCGCAGCCGCTTTGGTTGCTTTCACTTCCCTGTGGAAGGCAAAAATAAAATAGAGCACAAAACTGAACCTTCTGCTCTGCCACGAAAGCAGACAGGTAGTGGGGGACCCCAGGGTCATTACACCTGAGGTTGAAGAAAGTAAACCCAGAGCTGGTCTGGGAAGGGGATCACTGGTAACAATGCTTTGAGCAGATCGGCAGAGAAATTCCTCCTCCTTCTTTCCTCCACTGCAAGGCTCAAGTCCAAGTCACCCAGGAGCTACGAAGTGAGAAGAGCCCTTGAGATCTGCAGAGGGAAATGGATAAGCAATTGATTCAAGTTTTGGAAGCTGCAAGTGTGCTGCAGAGAAATTCCCATCATCAGCCAGCAAATAGCTGCTGCTCAGCTGCACTCCTGGTGTCAAGGCAAAGTGTGTCAGCTCGGACTGCTGGGAAGCTTTAAGGCAACTGATGTGATGATGGAGGAACCAAATATTTCTCATTTCACATGGGCTAAACACCCGCACATTCAGTTAGCAGCACTTCAGCCGACAACATGGTAGGGTGTGCTGACCCATCCGCGCGACACCGTGTGAGCGTACCGGCAGGGCGGCCACGCACTGTGATTTCTTTCACATCTGCAGAAAGCCCAGACGTAAGGCTGATGAAATCAAGGGAAATCCACGCTGCTTTGAGGTACCTCTGCCTAGGCAGATTTGCAGCCACAGCACGTGGGAGGAAGTGTTGCCATGCCAAAAAAGGTGAAGAAATGCTACTCAGAGCCTACCCTGGGTCTGAAATGGGGTTTTTTGGAGGAGGAAGGGGAAGAGGTAACAAGGAAAGGTATTGCTGTTGTAATGTAGCACAGGCTGTGCCTTGACTCTGAGGGCGGGCTCACCAGCAGCACAAACAGATGTATTCAGTCCACCAGCTCAGACTCAAGCTACTCCAGTATCGCCATACCAGCGCTGGCTTCCTGGGAGAGAGCCGGAGCCTGGCCNGGGTGAGGTCCTGGAGTTTTGTCCTGCCATTCNCTGCAGCTCCTGCTCTCCCGANGCTCCATGCACCGGAGGTGACCGAGTGCAACNGGGATCACCAGGTTGTGAAGAAAGGGATGCAAAATAAGACCCTGTTCTCTAAGATTCAGCAAGGAGATCCTGTAAGATGTGCCATTGTTTTTTGCTGTAAGTAGAGCATGGTAATCTGCTATAGGAGGTAGATGGGACTGACCGAAATTTCAGCATGACAAAACCACTCACTTCAGAATTTCGAGACACTGCAACGCTGGTGAGACAGCAAAGCACAAGACTGGAGAGGAAGTGTGGCGTCCACGGCTGCTGCCATTTCAAAGACTGGGCAGTCAGGTTTGAGCGGAACATCACCTAAGGCACACGTACATAATATCCCAAACGAGCAGAAGTGGGGAAGTCTGTAGCACTCACCGTCTCTACCTGACATTTCTTCCTTCCTCGCTCCCTGCTCACCAGTCAGCAACCCATATATTCCATATCATGGCATTGCTGTAGCCCTCTGGACAAGTGCCAGCACTTCTCCTCCCAGATCAGGGCTGCATCCAGCCCTGCCTCACACTAACACCAAGTGCTACCGCAACACCCAAAGGTCCAACCCGCTTCCCAGGGCTAACCGAGCGTACGACGATACTAATGACCACACAGCAGTTTCTCCCCACCTTTCTTCTCAAGAAGATGCCAAAACCCAGACCGAATCCCTCTAACAGAGGACCTTTAGGTGCACAGCACGCAGCCATGTGGATCTGTGGTTCGTTCCTTGCACCAAGCAGAGGAGGTTCCCCTGCTCCCACTCGGGAAGAACGCCCAGCAGCAGAATCATACTGGGGCGAGTCACAACGGGCCCAGCGGAACCAGCACCACGCAGAGCCCCACCTCGCCACCCAGGAGCTCATGGGTGCTCTTATGGACAGAGCAGCCGAAAGATGCAAAGGAGGAGGGAGAAGGGGAAAGGCCCTGCCCAGGCTCTGGTACCTCAGTTACACCTCCTGAGCCTACAAAGCGCTGAGCACCGGTCATTCCCCATGGGACACCTGGGGGCACAGCACCAAACCCTCCATAGGAACATCACGATGCCGTATCCTTCCCCAGTCCCCAAGATCCCCATTTCCCTCGCTTTTAAACAAAATCCTCCCCGCCGAGCCACCTGCCTTATCTGTAGGCCCAACCTAGACCGGCACCCAAAGCCGCATAAGCTCTGCGGGGTCAGCAGAGCTAGAGCAGGGATTTGCTTGGCTGGGGCGCTAATTAATATATCCCTGAGAAGATTTCTTCCTGCAGCTTTACGTGCTCATATGACAAGCAGGGCACTCCTCACTGTGTTCCAGAAGCGCCCTTCTCTGTAATTAGCCAGCACAGTGCAGGGAGCAGGGCAGCTCTTGCTCCAGGGACGGATGCTTTCCCGCACAGGGTGGGAAGGACGGTGCCCGGAGGTGGCTGCGAGCCTGGGGAGCCGACCCTGCCTCACAGATCCGGTGCTGACAGAAGAACCTGGCCCTGGCACGCTCCATCTGCAGATTTCAGCGTCTGCGAGAGGCCAGATTCATTAACTGCGTTTAACACACAGGAGGAAACTAATGCACCAAGAAGCAAAATAACTTGCCCACATGCATTAAATACATTAGCAGCAGAGCCAAGGATATTAGCAACTATTTAAGCCTTGGCACTCCTCCCTGGGTTTTCCAGGGACTTTGACCTTCTTGAGAGCATGGGGAAATTAAACCTCTGTTTTGAAGTGCCTGAGCTCCACCCTCTCTCACATCGGCATCCGCCTTCCAGCCCCACAGCAGGCAGGAAATATATTTAACCACCGCCAATGCCACAACAGCTCAGGCATGCTGTGTTACTGCCAGCCTGTACTGGGGGGTACTCCTGTCTGCGTATTAGAAATAACTGTCACAGCCACACAGGGAGTTAGGCAGCTTTCCAGGACGAACTACACCTCTTTCTCAGCCCTGCAGGAGAGATGTTTTCTTCAGTACTGCCATTTTTAGCTGCATTTCCTAAAGAAACTGGGTGTACACAACTGCACTGTCTTTCAGTCTCTCCCTAATAGCTTTTGAGCCCTTCTGCCAGTTGCAGATCAGCTCCCACAGGCCAGAGCTGGGTCATCCCTGCAAGCTTTGTGAAGATAAGCAGTTTTGTAATAGCAAATAATCTGTCAGGGCTGCTTTGGAGCCAAAGGCTGCAGGGTGAACACAACACAATCTTTATTAGACACCAGAGGATCCACCGTGGCCTGCCGCTCCCTTCCCTTTGCTCTCTGAACACAGGCCAGCACAGGAACTGCACATCACAGCTAAGAGGAATGAGCAAGGTTGCACACTGGATGCAGACAGAAACCCTTGGCAGGATAATTAGCGCAGGATGATTAACACCTCATCTTCACTGCATCAAGTGCCACACTACTCGGTGATGCAGCAGGAGACAGCGCAGCGACTGCGAGGGCAGGGGAACTAACCACCACGCCACACCAAGCCCAGACACGGGAGAAGACGGGGAACTTAGGGGATAAAATAACCTAGGAATGTTCTGGGCTTAGGAATTAAATGAAACACATTGTTAGAGTTTGCTACTCAGGTTTCCCCTAATTCACAAAAATTAGCGTATTTTCTGCTGGAACATGGGTTTCACGAGCCTGAGACTGTAACCCCAGCCAGGAGCAATTGCATCCACCCAGTGGCATTTCCGACTCAGACCCAGCACGGGGGGGACAGGGGAAAAGCCATTTCGAGCTGTCAGCTGGTGCTGAAAAACTCCTTTTCACATCTGACACTACACTGGAAGCCAGAGATTGCCCCCGTGCGCATTTGTCTGTCTGACAGAGAGGAAGGAGAACACCCCTGGAAACATTAATCCCAAAGGACTGGAGATCCAGACATCATCCACGAAGAGCCTTCAACGGGCATCGTTGTTGTGCCCTTCTCTGGGCTCCGTTTGGGTGAGCCCCCCGCTGCTGCTGCCTTCCTCCAGGCTGGGTCTGTGATCCACACGTGCTCCTGCGGAAGGGTATGGAAAACAGAGGCTTCCACGGCTATGTCTAACAGAAAACACCCGTGTTCATGAACAGAAAGGGAGTTGTAGAGATAATGACAGCTCCTAACATCCTGCCTGCAAAACCACCTGCCCGATAAGCCCTGCAGCCAGGCAAGTGCTGAGCCACATCCCTGCATCTGGGCCAGGCTTGGGTTCTGCCAAGGGCCCACGTCACACTCGCCACAGCGAGCCCAGGCAGCGCACCCCTGCTCAGGGCACGCTCGCACCCCAGCAGGGATGGACAGACAGTAGCCAGGAGAGCAGGGAGCAAGGCCCACAGCGGGGGGGTGCAGGGTTCGCACAGAGGGTGCCCGTTACACAAGTGCCCTCCAAGCATCCGAAGAGCTGCCGCCTTCCCCACGTGGCACGTTCTGCTGTCCCCAGGAAACCACACAATCCCTTCGCATCCCCCGGAAAGGCTGGCTCGGATTATTGCCAGGATACCAGCCACCTCACCCCTTGCACACAGCTGAGCTGCAAAACACGTTGCAACAGCCAGATCTCGAGCAGCCACGGCACTGCTCATCCGTGGCCAACGCTGCCGCCAGCACCGCAGCAGTCCCAGCACGCCAGGAGGGCTCCGTCCTCTGCCGTGGAGGGGACCAGATGTTCCTGCCACAAAAGCCACCTTCAGCAGTGCTCGAGAAGGGACCGAGCCGGAGCAGCTGAGCAGGGAGCGTACGCCAGCCCTCCCAGCACAAGCTCTGCTGGCACTCGGCTGTCGGAGGGTTTAAGCAGCTGCTGAAAGCTGCCCGCCGCCCCAGCAGCTCCCAGGAGCCAGCCCAGCAGGCTGCCCCGACAGTGTCCTCCCCAGTGCCCCGGCTGTCCCTCTCCTCCCACTCAGCATCACTCGGGCCGTGGGCTCAGGTCACGGCAAGCAGCCCCTGTCACCCCTCTCTGAACATCTCTCCCCCATCTGCCCTCCTTTCAGGACAGCCTGGCCCCCCATCAGCAGCACACGACATACCCAGACCCCGACAGGCTCCAGACAGGCACGCGGGGCAACTGCTGCAGCATTTGGCTCTTCATTTTTAATCTTCCCACCCTGAGAGTGGGTGATTTGCAAATCATGCTGAGGCTCTGGGGAAGGATGGGGGGCTCCCAGCAGGCCCACGCACCAGCCAGAAGCTTCTGCGAGAGGAGGAATTGGGCGGCTTCTTCAGGAGACTGCAAGAGCCTTACTGGGGGCTCCTGCAGGCAGTACTGGGGTCTGATTTTCAGCCCTATTCAAAGGTGACTGGAACAGAGAAGTATTGCAGATGCTTAAGATGCCACAAAAAAATCACCAGATGCAAAGACAGCACCAGAAAAAAACCGTGAGAAAGAAGAACAGGGTGCAGGAAATCATTTCACCCAGATGACCCCAAAGAGGGAAGTCCTGATATGACACTCTGGAAAATATCTCAAGATTCACCATCTTGCTTAAACTACAAATGAGATTCAAAATAAACCTCAAACCCCTGTGCCCCACATAATCAGCAGAATGTGCTTTCAACCTTTCCAGCTCTCTTATCTCTGTATTTACTCAGGGTAGCTTGGACAGGTAAGTCAGCCCTGGCAAGTTCCCCTTTGCTTTCTCAGGTGCTCGCACAGCAGTTCAGCACCCGGACTATTTACGGTGAAGTCCGTATACTGCTCCATACACTTCCAGCAGCTTACGAATGGAGGGAGCAGTCAGGCAGCCCTTGCCTGGTCCTCAGTTTAATGCTGGGAGATACTTGGCCCAAGCATTATCACCAGACAGGCCACAAAGAGCCCTGCTTAGCAAAGAAAGAGTTAAGACCCTGAAAGCCAATTAGTGGCCATCTGGCTTGGTTCGGGTGCCCAGGCTTCACAGAGGCCATCCTGCAAGAACATGGAGGGAAGTGCCCCACTTTGCAAGGGTGAGACTGATCTCCCCCAGCCCCCAAATCCCCGCTGGAGCCCAGTGCTGCAGCCCTGCTCCAGCCCACGATGGGATAATCCGCCGTGGCTTGGCCCAGCAGCCCACACCGTGGAGAGGAGCAGTGTCAGGCCACGAGACTGCTTTTCATTTAGTTGGCAACAGCCGAAAGGCCTGAAGACAAGTGAAGCCCTTCCTCCCACGCTGGTAAGGTGTGAACACAGCCCTCCTCCAGCTCCAGCCGCTCACTGATGGGAACTGAAATCCTGTGCTGAGAGAAGCACACCAGTTTCAGCCTGCTCAGAGATGAGCCACAGCGAAAATGGATCAGCAGCCAGCACAGGTGACCCATCCACGCAAGCTGGAGCATTTGAGGGGTGACAGCTCAAAGAACCAAGGAAAGCTTGAC
>Ga0065711_1042902_pt1 | contig 15066 bp, 13 predicted proteins | sample Hoacrofraction12_FD_59098 | JGI IMG/M metagenome (GOLD analysis project Ga0065711, IMG submission 59098) | Hoatzin crop microbial communities from Cojedes, Venezuela - Epithelial fraction 12 v2 (version 2) | ecosystem: Host-associated > Birds > Digestive system > Esophagus > Crop | place... | reverse complement strand
CGGGACAGCTGTCGCGGCCGTGTCCGCGCCGTGGGAGCGGCAGCTGAGCGGCGGGAAGGGGCCTGCAGGGCTGGGGAGGAACCTCTGGCTTCCCGGCTGCGGAAGCTCCCTGGGTCGTTTGGGGGTTTTTTAATGTCTATCAGTCATTCTAAAAAACCGCTTCAGAGCAGATTCGGAAGCTGGACTGATGCCTGGTTAAGCGGGTCGTGTACTTGAATATCGCAGCGCGTCTGTTTTCAAACCAGAGTGGTGGTCTGGGAGCTGCTGGTTCCGTGTCTCACATCGGTGAGCCCCACGACAGGTGGAGAAGGGCAGGGTTATTCTCCACCAGACCGTCTTCGCATCTTGCCAAGGAAAAAAAAAGGAAGCAGCGTGACAGGAGTGTGTCCACTGCTGTAATGGCTACCGAAGCGATAGAATTTTGGGCAGAAAGATAGTCAAATTGCTAAACTGTTTTCCATATAGAAGATTTTTGTCTGACAATAGCAGGAAATGATCCTTTGTCCTCTCCCTTCTGCTCCCACAGGTCCTCTTCAAAGTACAAAGTCTGCTATTACTGATCTTACACTATTTTTTATGTGTGTTTTGGATATCTGTGAGCTCACATAGGAGTTGGGGATGTGTGATCAAAATAGATTTGATCATTTGCCATATGGCCTGCATAGTGAGTTCACTGTCTGCTAGCACTAACACGTGGGAGCATTGCACAGGTGCAATTAGCCAAGATAAAGGCACCCAATGCATTAAAATTTTATGCTGCAGTGTGGTTTGTGTGGTTGGATTGCCGATACAGCGATCTGTTCCACGAGGCTTCTGGTGGAATACAATTTAACGTAAAAGTCCACGTGCCTGGATCGTGATTCCGTGTTGCGTGTGGGTTGAAATGCTGTATTGTGCTTCTGGATACAACACAGTAACTTTTAAAACCAATCTTCTTGTTTCGTATAGCTGTATTACCAAGTCTTAAACTTTGCGATGATAGTGTCTTCTGCCCTTATGATATGGAAGGGGCTGATCGTCATTACTGGCAGCGAAAGCCCTATTGTTGTGGTGCTCAGGTAAGTCAATGTAAAGGCTTTTTTTGTTAAAGTCCAAATATTGTTTTGTCCTTTGTCTCCTCCCCTTCACCCTTGGACAGATTTGCAGTTTGAAGTCTCACCTACTTAAAGAAGTACTCAAACACTTACTGGTTGCTAACTCTGGTTTTGGACACTTAGCAAAGGCTGCTTTTGTACTTGCAGTCCAGTTTTCACTGAAATGTGTAGAAGCAGTAGATATGTGGCTTATAAAGATCCAGTTCTGCAGGCCCCTGGGTGCTCATCAAATGCATGGGGTTAATCACGTGTTCATGGAAGATTCAGCCTTACAGAAATTGAATGCATGTCAGTAAGGAACATATGCAGTAAATAATAGTAGTTTAATGGCAGTCATCTGTCCATGTTATTAGTTATGGAATCTGGAATTGCACCTTAAAGGTTGTTACCAAGAGATACTAAGGCTGACTTTGAAAAAAGACATGGATTTTCTGAATGTTAGTAGTAATCACTGATGTAAGCATAACTCTTGCTCATGTTAGTTAAACTCTTTCTATGTATGGAATTACTTCCAGTTGCACTTCCCGAACCTTTTTTTCTTGCTTTTTGCTAACAAATTGGTTTTCTGAACCAGAATGGCTCGTTTTGTTCCTTCCTCATAGCTACAATACTGTACCTTTCTATACAGGTTCTTTCGTGCTTTCGTTCTGGCAGTAAGAAAAACTTCTGTAGGCTGGCTCAGCTTGGGACTTACGGAGGTTTAGGTTGTGTTAAATGTCTGTGTAGTGTTACTGAATGGGTGAAGCTACAGATATCAGTTAAAATTGTGAGTTTATCTGTAAGAATTAATTGTTTTAATTATTCTTCTTTCATTTACCATAATGCTAATTAACTCTCTCTTTCTTTTTGTTTGTAGTGGCAGCATGGAGCCAGCTTTTCACAGGGGAGACCTGTTGTTCTTAACAAATTTCCATGATGACCCAATCAGAGCTGGTGAAATAGTTGTTTTTAAAGTTGAAGGCAGAGACATTCCAATAGTTCACAGAGTAATCAAGATACATGAAAAGTAATGCAGCTTGGCGTTTTCCTTGTTTCTAAGTACAGTTTTCTTCACCATGACTTTCACTTACATTTTAATTTGGTAGTATTTTATGAAAAAGGCAAGTGAGGATATGCTGTAAGTTAAAACTCATCTCTAGGATGTGATCCACTTCTGTCCCCAGTTCTGTGGTGTGCTTCTTGAGACCCTGACGCATGTCCTTGGCGAAGTTGCTCGGGTTCGAAGTAGGTAAACCTGTGCCAGAGTCCAGTGACACAATCTATACACGCTATTTTTGCCAGCAGTAGCAATATGTATGGGAGTAGAGTGCGCTTCTGTGCAGAATTGGGATTTTGGTTATGAGAAATCGCTACTTCTAAAAGCAAATCTCTGAAAGACGGAGAAGATTCAGAATCAGAACTATAGATGAAGTCTGGCAAGTATCTGATCTTTGCCAACTGAAGTTTTCCAGAAAAGAGGCATGACTCAGAATGAAAGAAGAGATTCTTACTCCCTTTGTGTCTCTTAGTCACAATGCCAGCAGCAATTCATGCTCAAATGCAACAGGTAGATTACTGGTTTTTACCTTTATTGCGTATGCCTGGTATGATAAACAGTTCCTTCTGAAACAAAGAGAGGCAATTCTGTTTCTAATTCTGCACAGCAAAAAGCTAACCTGGCAGTGGCATGGATTGACAGTTTGCTCCTCAGGAGGTCCTGGCCGTGAACTGACGGTGTTTCATCTTTTGAGTAGTATCTTTTCTTCAACATGTTTTTGAAGTAAATATATGTATCCAAGAATTAACTCCTTTTCTTTGCTAACACTTAATCTGTCTTCATAAAAACTCCTTGGTTTTTGATATAATTACTTGCAATTAGCAGCTTCTTGAGCAGAATCATTTTGAAGACTGTAAACTTTATTTAAATGGGAGTGTTGATCTGCAGTCTTGCATCCATTATCTGCACATATGCCTAGTGATGCCTAGCGCTTGACAGGGAGCGAAACACGGCAGGTTTTCTAGCAGCAGTGGTTAAATTGGGTTGTGTGGTGTAAAGTACTTTATTTGAAACGGTAGGGAAGGGTTATGGTTTGGGCATGTTCAGGGTTTTAACCCTGTGTTCCTACAAAAAGGACTGAGCCCCCTCAGTGGGCAGGCAAGGTCAGGACATGAGCTCCCGCTCTGAGGGAGCAGCCTGGCTCTGTGAGCTCTGCGGGTGTCTGTCCGTGGTGGGAAGCAGGGCCACCTCCTCCAAGGTTGCTTGGCTTTCTCCACACAATCCCCTAAAAACCCCACATAGTGTTTTGTCCACAGGATGTTATTTAGAGACTGGTTATCTGTGTTGTTTTTGTTTGCCATGTTGATAAATGTCAAACACGAGTAAGGTTTTGCCTGGAACTCACTGTGGTGTTTAACAACTGATGAGCGACCTAAAAGGTGTAGTGCAGTGTTAGTGACAAAATACTGAACCTGATGCAGAATTGCAGCTACTTTAGAGAGTCTTCAACATTTATGTCCATCAAAAGGAGGACAAAGCTCTAGTTTGGCATAAATATGATTACTAAGAGTTAAACAAGTGTATAGAACTTAGAGGAAAATTGCCTAAAGCGTTGTATTATTATAACACTTTCTTTCATAAGGGAAGATTTTTAGGGTCTACCTCATCTGAAATTTGTGATTCAAATTCAATTAAATTCATTCTCTAATGTGTGATGACTTCACAGGATCTTATTCCACAATTTGCGTAAACAAACAAAACCCACTCAAAAAACTCTTAGTAGGGTATTATTCAGTATTTCCGAGTTAAATTTCTGTTCTGTTGAAAATGCAGAGGGTCGGGGTTTTTTTTCCCAGGTAGGCACATACTGCTTTTGCTGAGGAAGTTTGGTGCTTGCTCTGGATGGACGATATCCCTTTCATGTTCGTTGTGTAATTGCTTACATCAAATGACAATCTAGGAGTGTGTTAAAAAGCATTTCTTGTTAAAATCGATTGACTCTGTCAGTAAAATCTGTAACCTTAATGGTTTAATGGTGTTTGTCAAATAAGCAGTACAACCAGGACTACAAGTAAACATTGTTATCTAATCTCGTAGCACTTTTCATTGTGCTTTGTAGATGTTAATTGAGGTTTTTTAATTAAGTGGTATTTAGTTTATCACCTTGTTGCCTTCTAGAGAAAATGGGAACATCAAATTTCTGACTAAAGGTGATAACAATGAAGTTGATGATAGAGGCTTGTACAAAGAGGGTCAGAACTGGTTAGAGAAGAAGGATGTTGTTGGAAGAGCCAGAGGGTAAGTAATGCAAAATGTCTGTGTTCTTTGTAACAAAAATAGAAAATTTAGAATTTAAACCAGTTCTGCTGTTGGCTACATGTATGGTATTTTTTAAATGTCTTAAATAAAATAATAATTTAAAAAACTACTTTACCTGGAGAAGTTGCTTTCTGTAGTCCTTTCACTGATGTGGGAAGTGGAAATTAATTTTTAGGAAAAAATGGCACACTTAACAAATAATTCACCAGTAAATACAAAATTAACCACCTTATCCTTGTAATTGCTAGAAATTACTAGGAAATTATTTCCACGTGCTACAGGAATTCTACACAAGGTTTAAGCTTTTGACTTTATCCCCTTCCCCAGCTGAGATGAAATCTCTTAAGATTTTTCTCAAATAACTCGATTAAATTTTTATCTAAGGAAAAAAAATACTTTGCATTCAGATGCGTGTTAGTGAGAAGCATAAATGATTGCTTTACACTGTGGTTATTTGGAACACTTCTGCTTAGAGCCTGTGGCAAAGTGTTGTTTGGGCTGAGAGTCTCAGACGTGCCATGAGAAGCTTGGTGTGAGTTCTGCTGTGTCCCGTAGGCTAGGCTTAATGTCTAGGCCAAGCCCAGTGGGAAGTGGGACTTCTTACATCACGTTGTGTACTTGTGTGTTTGCTTGCCTAATTTGAGTTCCATAAGTTGTCATAAATACAGGGTTAATTTGCAAAATTGTACAAAATACTTTTCTGCAAGATATTTATTTGCTTGATTTTTTTTTTTTTTAAGATTCTGTCCCTGTCTTCAAGCTAAATAAAAAGAAACAGAACAAGTGCCCCTCTGAAACTTTAATGGTGGAAGACTGGGTTAATTGCTAATTTAAAATACTTTCCATATTAGTCTGAACCCTTTCTGTGTTAGATTATATGGCTTTTGCAGGTGCAGAACAACAGGAGGTCCTGAAAAGCAGATTCCCCTGTATTGTAGGATGTTAGGCTTTTGCGGTACCCCTCGTTACAATGATAGTTACTTGCCATTTCTGGGATCCATGTGTATTTTTAATGCTATGAATAATACGCAGGAAGATGAAGCATGGGAGGAGAGGGAGATATGAGAGATCTTGCTCCCAAGTTTTTATGAAATATGTATTGTCTTTAAAGCTCTTGCTGTCTATCTGAATTTTTTCCTCTGAAACCCATTACCTGAAATGCTCGAGACTGAGTAACATTGAAACATTTCCACGTAATATTTGAGGGTTAATTTTACATTGATCTGTTTTGTCAATTACAGATTTTTGCCTTATGTTGGTATGGTAACTATAATAATGAATGACTATCCAAAATTTAAGGTATGTATCCAGACATTTTGCATACTTGAATTTAAAACTATGAAATAGCAAGTAAAGGTGGTAAGAATCTTGCATATAAGAGTACATGTTAATAAATTTATTTCTGTGGTTTGATACCTAATGTAAAATGAGCTGTGTTTTCTTGCTCATTTTAGCTTTTCTGTCATCCAGTAGAACTTAGTATTTGTAATCATTTGAAAGCATAATTTATAGGAATATCGTAAGTTAGATGTATACAGTTGCGATGTCTATTTACAATGAATAAGGTGACACTGAAGTAGTCCTGTAATTCTCTAGGAACACAACTCAGTAATTGTGTACTCACCTGTAAGGTTGGAGAGGACATACTTTGAACAATTTGTAATTTCAGAGCTTCTATGAAAAGAAATTATAATCAGTCTCAGTCTTTATTCTTTGTTTTCTCTTGCAGTATGCTCTTCTGGCAGTAATGGGAGCATATGTACTGCTGAAACGTGAATCCTGAAAAGAAAAAAGGTCACGTTTCCAAGAATGAAGTACAAAGTTAAATATACAGGGGGAAAAAACCTAATATATTTCAGATGTTTTCATTTCTGTATACAATTACAAAACTGTGCAAGCTTTTGTCTTGTCTAAATAAACTGTACAACTGATGAGTAGAGCTTCTGGCTGTTGGTTAATTATATAATGGCATATTTACTGTCATAAATGGATGCTGGTTTCAGGTAGCCTTTTGCTTGTTTGGAAGACGCCGACTGTCATATGGTAAAGCTGCTCACGGCACTCCTTGACATGCTGTGTTTCTTGTAAGTGGCACTGCACCTGAACCCACTTTCTCCCTCCCGTTTGTTCATGTTTTTTGCTTGGTTATTTTGAATCTCTGTCAGCACCCGCTCTTTTCACGACCGTACAAACTGTTTTGATCAGTACTTGCAAGGACACAGCATATGGCTTGGAACAGGTAGCGAGCTGCAGGAGTTCAGCAAGACTTACACCTAGAGAAGTTGTCTAGATATGGTCTCACAGAAATAGACAAGAGAAGGTCTTTCATTCTGGTTAAGATCTGAGAAATGGAAACTTGGAGCTTTTTCCCTGCATTTGAAACTTGCGTCTTTGTGCGGTAGGGACAAAAAACCCTAATGGCCTGATTTGTTTGAGAGGCCTGATTCTTGAGGTCTGTGTGTGTTTCTAGAAATCAGGCTGTTAACCATTCTGCCTTCAAGTTCCTACCTATAAAACAAATATAACAAAAAGGTTTTATGGGGCTCTATGAACACTTGTAAATTACTGAATAGCACAGTAGTGTACTTAAGTAACATTACCAATAAGGGTAAGACATAACTCATATTCCAGTTTTGAGAATGTATTCTTCTCTTCTATCATATGATACCTGAATAGAGTTAAACATAAAATTGATTTTTTTCATTTTAAAGCTTACCTGATAACTGTCTTGGGAAATTCTGGGTTTTTCTCTTCTTGGCCTCAGACCTCAGTGTTGTACCTTCAACAAAGCAGAACTTGTTGTCCTTGCTTGCTTTGTTTTTGTAGCTTTGATAAGGAACAGCATGATGCTTTTTTCCTACAGAGTTTTGTTTCTTCTGTAATCCCTTACCTCTATAAAAGTATACTATTATACAATAATGGCACCTCTTCTGTTGTAACTGCTAGTGCTGAAAGGCAGACTGCTGCTGAATTTTTCCAAGTAATATTACTTCTTTTGTGCCCTACTAAGCAGTTTTCATGACAAACTGTATTACAAAAATGACTTATTTTGTGTCAAATTGTATAGAAATAAAATTGAGTGTAATAAATGGCACATCAGAATAATTTAGGTATCTTTAATGCAGTCTTCCCAGAAGTGTACCATCACAGTTAAGAATTTAAGTTTTGGAGGCAGTGCATGTGTAGTAAGATTTATTCCCCCCACCCCAGTATTGCTGGAATCAGAGTTCATTCCTATTCACCTACCCCAATGCAGTCAGTCAGCTCTAACTTTGGGAGTGGGGTTTGGACATAACCAAAATGACAAATTTGATGCATTATGGGGATCTATTTTTGTGTTGAAGAAACATGGATTAGTAAAATGACACAAGGATAACATCTAAATGTGTGGGTTTGTGCTCAGAAATAAATGGTTGTATTTCTTGGATATGGCATCCCTTGTCTTGTTTGAGCTCCTCTTGACAAGTCATGACTGGCAGAGTTGACTTGCCCCAGGGAGCGGAATGCGGCTGTTGGTGTTGCCGTATCCGCTCCTGCGGCGAGATGTGGGATGGCGGTGCGGGCCTGGCCTATCCTCCTGCTCTTAGCTGGGTGCGCTGAGATCTGCCAGTGGCAGCTTTGGTCAGCGACTAGCAGAAACTTGTTAGCCATGTTGGTAATCGACTTACTCTTTGGTGATAAACAATAGCTTTTTTTTTTTTCCAGCTAGTATCATCACCAGATGCCATAATGATAAATCTTATATGAATATGAATCCGTGCCTGCATGGGAAGGGTAAAAAGAAGATGGAGCTAGGCTCTTCTCAGAAACACGGTACAGCTATTCCTATGTAGGCTAAAAGACTTTTCTTTGTTTTTGGTTCTCCCAGATTTAGGATTCTCATAATCATTTCTAAAAAATCTCTCATAGTATTCCTGTTGATCACCAGCAAGCTTACCTTTTCTATGAAGAAGTACATCCGTTTGCTGACGGGTGGCTGCGTTGTTCAGGCCTGTGGGGTCGGCTGCCTGTGAATGCTTAGAGATTACTAGCCACCAACTGGATTGCATTGCTCTTGGTTCTGTTCTTGGCTTTCACTCCCGTAGCTGTCTGAGGTACTTTAAGCCAACCATTTCCATTTCGGATCATCTAGTTAGATGGTGCTGCTTATTCATTTCCTTGGAGTCAAAGTCAGGGAGGGAAGAAGTGCCAAAGGCTTTGCCCAGAATCTGAGTTTCTGGTATAAACCCTTTCCTTCTGCTAGATAACAGTACCAAATCTTTTAGTTGTTAGGCTGATAAGCAATGATAAATGAGCTTCCATGGTGAAATGCATACCAGGAGAATGCCCTCTTTCTGCTGTAAATAGCACTGTGTGATGCTTGAAAGGTTTAATGTCCACTAAGTATTATTAGTTTGCAGCAGAGAGACTGCAGTTTGCTGTTTGATGTATTTAGTAACTGAATGTTACCAGCTTTTTCTGCTAATCTTGCTGAGAACGATTCTTTCTTCAATTGCCTGCTCTGCTTCTAGGCTGCAGCTTCCCTTTGATGTCAGGACAGATCAAGGATATAATTGGCAGATCCACAGACTTACTGACTGGAGGCAGAGTGATCCATTGATTCTTGAAGCTGTGGTAGCTGGTTCACATCGGCTCACATGCCGCTTAGACATCAGTGCGCCCTGGGGAGAATGGCTAGCTTGGCTGTTGGTGTGAACTACTGTGCATGGTGTCCCTGCAGAAAAGAGCAGAGCATTTTAAAGCAAACACCTCCATGCTCGCAAGGCCTCTGGATGATTTTTTTTTTTTCTTTTTTGAGGAAGATCACGATGCTACAGGCACAGGCAGTATGTTTTTGACTGAGCAATTGGGAGTAGGAGGAGCTGAGGCTCTGATTGAAGCTGTTTGTGTCTTCTTTCCGGCTAGCTGCCTTCTCACAGCACGGCTAAAAGTTGCCCCTGTGCACCCAGAGCCGTGCAGGCTGCCGTGTGTGTGGAAGGGAGCCAAGGGTGTCATGGGGACCCCGGGCTGGGGCTGTGAGCGAGGACTGGGCACCAGCGCAGCCCCTTGGAGCGAGTGTAGGGGCTGGCCCCGTGGCCACCAATGCTGCTGCGCTCGCAGGAGAGGGCTGAGCGGGATGTGAGCTTGGTTTGCCATCCTCTTCTCTCTTCTCAGTGCTTTGGTGTTTGATGTTGGGGTGGTGAAGGCTGGGGCCTGCAGGGCAGCCTCTGCGCTGCTTGCTGGGGGTCCGTCTGCTCCTCCGGCACTTCTGGAAGGGCAGCACGGGAGGCATCCGAGTCCTGGCTGCCAGGCGTCCAGGCTGGGCTGCTGCCTGTGTTGCTAGGGGTACAGTGAGAACATGGTGTAACTGGAGAGAGTTTAAGCCTCGTTTAGCAAGTCATTTCTCTGTGTGTTTAATCAAGATAGTGAGCAACAGTGATGAAAAGGACGTTTTCCCCTGCGTGCATGGATTTTATCAGTGTTTCTTTTGAGCTTCTTAGTGGTCAAAAGCAATCAAAACATAAGCCACCCACATGACAAAAATTCAATATGTTTCTCTGCCATGCAGCTTGGCTGAAATAAATATATTCCATCTCTCTGTCATCACTTATGCTCCAGTACACTCCTTGTGTATATAGAACCAACTCTGCCTCTCATTTGTGTGTGAATATGCTATCAGCAGAAACTATATATACATATGCTGTATACGTAGTCTGTATCTACATGTAGGTATATGGAAATCTGATGTGGACGTGACCACCACCTGAATTTTGAAGCTGTTTGAATATGAACCTCTGTCTGGATTGGAGTTTTAGAAATAAAGCAGCTGTGGACAAAGCTTTGTTTCTTTTGCGATCACTTTAGGACATCAGCTTCTGAAAGGTACATGTGAAAAATCTGACCGGGACCTTTCTGGCAGCTGCTGGATGCTGTGCTGTTTTCCTGCTTCGCTTCTTGGGGCAGGAGTCTGTGGTTTTTAAGTTTCCTTGGTGCTTATTTTCCATAGGTTTAGTTGCAAATGAACAAATTGGCAGATGAGTCACTTGGTGGTTGCTGCGCTGTCACCGTGCCAGCTTGTGTGGAAACCCTGCTGAAACAGCTCGGACTGTCCAGGGACAATAAACCCTGGCCCCTTATCGTGCTTAACCTGCTCCCCGAGCCCTACAGGAGGGCTTTTGGCAGAAACCATGGCTTACCAGAGCTCCTCACGCCACTGCCTCACGTTCCCAGGTAAACACATCGCACGTTCTGGAGACAACGCGGAGTCTGGAATTGCCCTCCTGGGTGAGAGGAAGCACAGTGCAAAATGAACTTCTATGACAACGCCTGTTCTGATCCCTGTGCGTGTCTGGGTCTGAGTGTCCTAACGCTGAGCACAGCCCAAAAGTCCGTGTTTCATAGTAGGGATGTAAGTGTGAAAAAATCACAAAATGCCACTATAATAACCGCATCTGATCTGTCCACGTGGGATGTGTCTGTTATGCCTTATTTCTCCAAATGCTGAAATGTAAAAGACCGAGCTATCGCTCTCCACAACGGCCATTTCACAGAATCACAGGATGCTAGGGGTTGGAAGGGATCTCTGTGGGTTATCTGGTCCACCCTCCCTGCTGAGGCAGGGTCACCTACAGGAGGTTGCACAGGACCACATCCAGGTGGGCCTTGACTGTATCCAGAGAAGGAGATTCCACAACCTCTCTGGGCAGCCTGTTCCAGTGCTCCGCTGTGAAGAAAGGCTGGGAGAGCTGGGGCTGGTCAGCCTGGGGAAGAGAAGGCTGCGGGGAGACCTCAGAGCAGCCTGCCAGTACTTAAAGAAAGATGGGGACAGACTTTTCAGCAGGGCCTGTTGCAACAGGACAAGGTGTAGTGGTTTTAAACTAAAAGAGGTGAGCTTTAGACTACATGTAAGGAAGAAATTTTTTACACTGAGGGTGGTGAGACGCTGGCACAAGCTGCTCAGAGAGGTGGTCGCTGCCCCATCCCTGCAAACATCCAGGCCAGGCTGGAGGGGCCTCTGAGCAACCTGATCCCACTGAAGTTGTCCCTGCCCGTGGCAGGGGGTTGGACCAGATGGCCTTTGAAAGTCCCTTCCCACCCAAGCCATTCTGCCAGTCTATGGCTCTGTGAAGACGAGCTCTCCCTGCCCTGCGGTGCCCGCAGCAGGGCACAGCGTGGTGCTTGCAGTTCGCGCCCCCATCACTCTGTGCTCCCCGGCACCAAACAGCATCGCCTGAAGCATTTTGTCTTCTCTGGGAAGGCTCATCTGGGACTGCCTCTCTCCAGCCAGCAGCAGTTTCTGAGAATTCAGAAGCATAAATGCTTCCCATTTCAATTCTCAAAATATTGAACCCTTCCACCACAGCAGTCACAAAACCAAAAATGTGATGGCTCATGCAATCACTTTAGTTAAGCCTCAACTGTCTAGGTCTAGGACTTCCTAAAATGCAGCACAGTGTCAAATATCTTAAACTGTGCTTTATTAAATAAATGTTTACTATTTCATCTTGTTCAGCCTTTGTAAACTCGTGGAGCTCTTTTCTGGAAAATGTCTTCAGTTCTTCAGGGAACTGTTACTGCAGAGAGTCAGTTTTCAGGTTATTTGCAGAATGCGTGCCCTGACAACAGGTTTGAAGTGCTGGAGATTAGTCTATTCGGCATCTTCAACATTTACAAAGTATTCCTTAGTGACTGTGCCCTGTTATTACATTGGTGATATGCCTAAACCATTGTTTGCTCTGTACATACATTATAACTGTCTCCAATGTCAGGATCTCTACAAAGAAAAGGATGAAAGACACACCATTTTTCTTTTATCCCTTTTCATTTCCACAAAGTCTGCCTTGTTGATAGAACATTCACAGTTGTCTAAAATGTAAAGGAAGGAAATTAAGGAGCATTGTTGTGGTAGTAGCATTTAAAACCCGTTAATGTCTTCCTGCCGCAGAGAGCAACAGTGGTTCTTCTAGTGGAAGATGTCCCTGCGCATGGCAGGGGGGGTGGAACGAGATGAGCTTTAAGGCCCCTTCCAACCCAAACCATTCTATGCTTCTATGATTCTAGTGGAAGATGTCCCTGCAGAAAAGTGAAGCAGAGTTTGTGATGTGTCCAGCACACACTACAAATAACGCAATATGTTTTGGGGAAAGCATAAGCCATGCAGCCTAGGATGCTTCGGAAAAAATAGAAGCCTGCCTCTAGCACTCCCTACAGACATGTTCGGGAGCCTGCTCGGGGCTCGGTATTTCAGGTCCATTATTGTGTGTGCCAGTTCCGTGTATGCATGAATAGAGAGACGTGCAAATTATGGGATTAAAGATCTTACTGGGGTCTGTTTCTTTTGAAAACAGTAAGAATAAACATCCACTGAACACACCTAATGAAGAGAGAAGGCTCATGATGGCTATCAATATAAAAGCAATGGTAAAACTAAAAGAGATAAATAGGCCTGTATGGTTGTTTTAGTTTGGAAAAATTGTTCTTTTTTCTGTTCCAGAGAAACAGAAAATCCTTAAACTAAGTTTTTTTTGTTAGTGATTTGCTTCATACAACCCAGTTTTATTGTTTGGAGGAGTTACAAGAGATTTTTGTATTTGTTTTATGACAAAACCCTGAAAATGTGTTTTTCTTGGCAAAAATATCCCTCCACTCAAAAAGCTAATCCTAATTAAAAAGAGAATTCAAACCCAAATATGATCAACTCTCTAAATCAGTATTTTTCACTGTAACGACCTAGAGGGCAAACTAATTTAAACTTTCAGTAAGTCCATCATACCAGGCATAAAAACGGGAGTGCATGAGGAACAATCTCAAATTAAATCTCCAGGCAGCGCAAAATGAGACGTAATGTGAAGGCACAGCCTTTAACACATGAAGTGTATGAAGATGCAGTATATATACAAAGCATGAGAAGGTTTATTAGTTTGCGTAGTGTTTGTGGTAAACGAGACTTGGGACTACTGGGCAACAAGGAACTGAGTAAGAATTCATGGTTTGGCATCACCGGCCAGAGCTTGCTAACAGCACAGGTGTTACACATGGCTGCGGACGACTTACCGACCAGAACATGGCGCTTGAAGTTGTTGATCCTCAGTAAGCCCTACATAAAGACACGGAAGCAAAAACATTGCAAAGAGTTGAAGATAACGAAAGTATTGCACCGAACGTAGCGCTAGGGAACAAGTGACTTGCTAAGTTAATTTGTGCAAATGTGGTAGTTTCAGGGAGATGACTGCTGACAGCTTCCCCTCAGCTCAGCTGCCTGGTGGAGCTGGGTCTGGGGGATCCTGTGCCAGCGGCTTCTGGAGCGCCCGAGGCTGAACGAAGCGGCGGGAGGAGCCGTGCCGTGCTGCGCTGGGCACCACGGTCGCGCTGGGCACCACGGTCCCGCAGGCCACAGGCAGGGCCAATGCCTGCAGCCCAGCGCTGAGGCCTCAGCGCCGAGGGAGGACAAGCACCACAGCCCGGCGAGGCAACGACACTCACAGGGCTTCCGCTACGACCACTGCAGCTTAGGAAAGCCAAATACTTTACTTTGGGTTGTTTTTTCTTCTTCTGAAAATGGAGTTTCCTGAATTTTCAGTTTCCTGTCTTGAATTTCAACGAGCAATGAGAATCTCCCCCGGATGGTAATGCTGCATTTGATCAGCTGTCACTCAGCACAGAGCACACGTTGTCTGTAGCTGTACTGCAGGCTGCACAGTGAAACTCCTGATTGAGGCATGAGAATACTATTGTAAATTAAACAAGAATGCATAATTAATAACCAAAATAAAAGAATGAATCACATTAATCAGTAAAAGAAGATGCAATAAACCAAGACTAAACAAGGGAACAATTTAGCTCACGCAAAAGGGTACACAATTGACTTCAAAAGTGATTGTGCTAGGTAGTCTGCCCGGTAATTATGTTCATTCACATCCACAGTAGGTTCCGTTGGGTGTCGTTCAGTTCCAGTCGCGCAGGGTTAGCTGAAGGATCTGGCAAGCTCCTTGCAGTCAGCTCTGCTAACTGCGTATCCGACTGCCTGACATGGCTCTCCAGAGAGCAAAATCATCACACAGACTGTGCCAAGTCCGCACGACCCCATCCCTGCCTCCGCTGCTCTCCCCGGGACAAACAGCGCACCCGAACTCGACATCCCTCTGCGACCCCGCCACCTTCACCTCGGCCACGCTGCTGACCCGACGCGCCTGCAGCTGAGCGTGCGTTTAAGCGCTCCGCTGCCCCGCGGCCTCCACGGCCGTGTGCCGCCTCGCCCAGCGATCCACCGCCCGCTCCTCTGCGCTGCCTCTCTACCATGGAAGCCTTCTCATCCGGCAACGACGAGAAAGTTGGCCAGTTCCCGATGCCTTAGAGTGCTGGGAGGAAACTTAGGTGGTGTTGGAAATGAAAAGCAACTCTTTGTAAAAGATGTTCTATATGTCAGTGAGCTTCAAGTGACGTTGTCCTTTGAGCTTCCTCAGTTTACAGCCATTCCTCCCGTTTAGAAAATGATGGAGCGGTTTTTTCCCCGTAAAGTCTTGTAAAGACCTTTCGACCTGTTCGGTGCCCCCAGTCTGGAGCCGCACACGGCTCCCGCGGATGCTCTCGCGCTCCCCGCACAGCAGACAGACTGGCTTCAGCAGAAACTCCCTCCGCGGGAAACCGGTGCCCGGGAGAGGGATGCAGCGGGGCCACCGTGGCACCGCTGCCAAGCCC
>Ga0065711_1042901_pt1 | contig 15066 bp, 8 predicted proteins | sample Hoacrofraction12_FD_59098 | JGI IMG/M metagenome (GOLD analysis project Ga0065711, IMG submission 59098) | Hoatzin crop microbial communities from Cojedes, Venezuela - Epithelial fraction 12 v2 (version 2) | ecosystem: Host-associated > Birds > Digestive system > Esophagus > Crop | place... | reverse complement strand
CAGCGTGACGGCACATGGTATGGAATACCGGGCTCTGTTTGGCCAGGTGGGGTCAGCCCCCACCCCCCGGCTGTGCCCCTTCCTGGAGTCCGGTGAAAATTAACCCTGTCCTGGCCAAACCCAGGACAATTGGCCATGTAACTCGTAACTGGTTTGATACAATTCCTGTCTGAGTACTGAATTCAAGCTTTGCAGCTCTGAAGAGTATGAGTAAGTGTGTGAGGGGCTGAGGCGAGATTTGGAGGCAAAGTATATTGGAAGGTAAGACACAATTGTCTTCTTCCTTTTGCTAGACAAAAGGTATTGCTGGGCAGTGAGCCCTGAAAAATACATCAGAAAAGGCATCAGTTTTCCTTGCAATGGGAACAGTCTGAACCATGATGTTGTGGTTTAGCCTGGCTGGACACCAGGTGCCCACCAAAGCTGCTCAGTCACTGCCCCTCCTCAGCTGGACAAGAGAGGAAAAATACGAGAAAAGGCTCATGGGTCGAGACACAGAGAGAGAGAGATCACTCACCAATTACCATCACAACCAAAACAGGCTCGACTTGGGGAAATGAGTTTAATTTATCACCAATCAGATCAGCGTAGGATAATGAGAAATAAAATCAAATCTTAAAAACACCTTCCCCCCATCCCTCCCCTCTTCCCAGGCTCAATTTTACTCCCGAATTCTCTGCCTCCTCCCCTGAAGCAACACAGGGAGATGGGGAATGGAGTTTGTGGTCAGTTCACCACAAATTCTCTCTGCTGATCCTTCCTCCTCACACTCTTCCCCTGCTCCAGCATGGGGTCCCTCCCATGGGAGACAGTTCTCCACAAACTGGTCCAGCATGAGTCCTTCCCATGGAGTGCAGTTCTTCACAAACTGCTCCAGCGTGGGTCCCTTCAATGGGGTGCAGTCCTTCAGGAAGAGGCTGCTCCAGCGTGGGTCCCCCATGGGGTCACAAGCCCTGCCAGCAAGCCTGCTCCAGCGTGGGCTCCTCTCCCCATGGGTCCACAGATCCTGCCAGGAGCCTGCTCCAGCATGGGCTCTCCCTGAGGTTACAGCCTCCTTTGGGCAACCCCTGCTCCAGCGTGGGGTCCCTTCCACGGGCTACAGCTGGATATCTGCTCCACCGTGGACCTCCATGGGCTGCAGGGGCACAGCCTGCCTCATCATGGTCTGCTCCATGGGCTGCAGAGGAATCTCTGCTTCGGCGCCTGGAGCATCTCCTCCCCCCCCTTTCTGGTGTCTGCAGAGTTGGTTCTCTCACATAGTCTCACTCCTCTCTCCTGCTGCAGCTTTTTTCCCCTTCTGAAATATGGTATTCCAGAGGCGCTACCACTGTCGCTGATGGGCTCAGCCTTGGCCAGCAGCGGGTCCATCTTGGCGCCGTCTGACATTGGCTCTGTCAGACATAGGGGAAGCTTCTTGCAGCTTCTCACAGCGGCCACTTCTGTAGCCCCCACCACTACCAAAATCTTGCCAGGCAAACCCAATACGCATGACTAAAGAGCTCTGTCTCTAGGAGAGGCATAAATAGGAATCAGATGATGTAGTCAAGAGTTCTATCATGAAATCCAAAGTGAAGAAGGCTGGTGTGTAGCAGATGCTTTCATGCATTGCTAAAACAAATTTATTCTTGACATTTTTAAACTACATGCTTGCTTGAACACACAAATGGTACTTTGAGCTAGCTTCTATCACAGCTAGCCTGTGGGGCCTCTACAGTCCCTGGCAGGGTCATGTAAATTTTGAATGCAGGCTTATAGCTGGGAGGGAGGTGTGTGGAAGAGGTGGAAATCAGAAAATTTTTGAGCTGCAGAGAATGAGGAAAGAATTACACAGCACCATACTCTGCTGATCCTGCAGATTCCTGAGCATCACTTGAGCGTAATTATTCCTGTACTTTTACACACAGACATTCAGCACTTACATGACTTTGCTATAATTTTTTGTGAATGATTTTTTGTGACTGATAAAAGAACAGTCTTATTTAAGGGTAGTTTTATATTGTGTATTGAAGAGGAACTGTGAGGAACTGTGATATGTTTGAGCAAATAACAGTTACTGATAAAAGATCTTTGTAACTATGTGAGGGAGGTTGCAAAAATTGTCCTTGAAGTCAGTTTAAAAATTTTTGTTGTTTACTAGAGGGACAGAGCAAGGAAGAGTTCAGGTAAGCAACAGGAACTTCATTGGGAATCGTTAATAATTCCTACTGACATGACATGGCAGATGCTTCCATGAAGTGGGAGATTACTAACTTCTCAAAATGTCACTATTCTTTCCCTGTTTAAATTTTAAAATGGAGATTTCTTGCTATTTCCATAGACAGCTGTCTTAACCACAGTCATGGTTTTATATCTTCATGAACGCTTTTTAGTGGTTATGAAGTTACAGTTAAACAAAAAGTTCTCAGTTTCTTCACTGACGGTTTTTCTTCTTCATTCTCTTCTGGCTGTTGTTTTGACAAAGTAGCACTTTAAAATGTTTAGTTTGACCTACCTCATTTGCTGCTCTGGGGTGGGACGTTTCTACACAACACCACTTCTGTTCTGTTCTGTTCAAACATCCGCATGATACAAATGAGGTCCTAAACTTTTCAAGCTACTTTTGTTCACGAGAGCGCAACAGGCAAGCTTCCTGCAGCAGAAGCGGTAAGACAGAGGCGTTTTTCAATGTGAGCACATTACAAATCGAAAATAAAAATATGCAGTTAAAATTAGGATTAAAGAATCTGGATAAATTCTGTAATAGCACATATTTATAGGCATGCAATTTTCTTGCAAGCATTGCATGTAATACTTCTTTATTCACCAGCAGAATTGATAATAAGAAAGCAAATCTTACTTATTAGCGATAATACACCCAGTCCAGTAATTAATGAAATATTGACTGTTCAAAATGAAAAATAATATATTGATGGCTCTTTGTTTTCATTATAGACTCTTTACATATAGGGCAGCCATTTGAGTCATCTTTTGTATCAGCGACACCAACTGCAGCTGCAGGTGCCCATAGCTGTCCTGCCAGAGTGAGGGAAAATCCTGTCACAATCCTGTGAAACCATGTATCAGGCAACCTGACAGCTATGACATAGACGAAAAAAAATCTTTTTGAGATGTTTCTTTCATCATCGGACTGCTTCTGGGTTAGTTGAGGGGTTTGCAACAAAACCCAAGACCTCGTTTTTAAGGAAAATGAAATTTCTCACATCATTACATGATTCCAGTAGGTGGGACTTTAAGAAGACCATCTCCTGTAACAGGATATGCGATGCAACTAGGAGAGCTTGAAACACTGGGTAATGCCTGGTTGGACTGTGGGTGTCGTGGGTGGGATTTACGACATTCATGCTCTGCCCTGTGATGCAGCAGCTTGTGTTGAAAGCTGGAACAAGCAGCAGGATGCTTTGTTCTTCCCAGCCAGGATCAGCACCTGGGATGTGGATTTTCTATGGGAAATGAACATTAATGTTTGGGCTGAGATCGCCATTTACATGAAAAATACAGGATTGCTGTTTTTACATAAATAAAAATCTCTACACTGAGCAAATACTCCATGTTTCTTGCAAACTATAAACCGAATAGCCAGACCACGAAGACTCCTAGAGTCCAGTACACACAGTCAATACATGAATCCTGTTCAACATGAAATGGGTTATTGTTAACTTACTACAACTTAGTCCTGCTTTTAGAGCTTCTGCTTGGGGATTTGCAGCTTACTTGAACTAGCAATGAACAGGACCAACAGAAGTACTGCTTGCTTTTGTGCAAACTAGAAAGTCTCCCTCCAGAGTGCGAGGGGATTGGTATGTACTGACTTCCACAGTACTTAGTGCTGGACACTTGCATCATCATAAACTATAAGATATACCTCAAGCTTCTTTCTCCCTGTGAAAACTCTTGTTGAAAGATGGTCTCTGTTGGCCTTCAGCCACACTGCAGAGGCCTCTCTTCACGTGCTGGTGTCTGGTGAAAGCTGAGGTGTTTGAAGTTCTGTAGAAACTCTGATAAGACTCCTATTCTTCTTGCGTGTTTTCAGAGTTGGCCTTCTTACCTGTTAGATGCAGTCTCTACTTCCTGCTATTGTCATATTTTTACTTCATTTGAATCCAAACAAATACAACAAACAGGTGATAAAAATAGGCCTTCTCTTCTCCTGCGCTAGACACAGTGTTAGGCAGTACTACAGAAATGTGAACCCTGCTCTAATTGATTTGCATCATATAGATTAAAAATTTCGATGCAATGAGCTGGACAAAAATTGTAGAAATACTTGGGGGGCAGAACAAGAACCAAAAATAATCTGCATTTGAAACTGTCACAAAACGTGGCATGTTAGCAGTACTTAATCAAGATCAGAAAGCAAAACAGTACATTTCTGTGTACGTTATCAAATCCTTCTTGTAAGTGACACTCTGGAAACATTCGATAGCTTCATAACTGGCTGACTTAATGTTTTACATGCAGGAAAGATGGCTAGAACAGCAGTAATCAGCAGAACAAGTTGGTTTCATAGTTGGGCTTTGGTGAGGTGTTACATTGTGTGGGTAGCATTTACAAGAGCTCTCTCACTTTTAGTTCTGTAGCAAAGATGACTGTCTGCTTCACAAATTAATAATATTTTCCTTTCTCTTATAATGCCAAGCTAATTCATTATATCATATTTTATTTTATGACTATTTGTCCAGTCTTCTTTTTATAGTATTCTTTCATCAAGATGGAACATCTTTTAAGCTCTCTTCTCTCTTCATCTCTCTGTAATAACATAATGTCATTAAAATAATTTTACCAATAGGTTCCAAACTCATGTTACTCCCCCTCCCATATGTAAGCCACAGGCGCATATCCGGTGTAAAAATTCTTCACATTAACATAATCATTTATACTGTAATTTTCAGATTAACTTCCATTACCGTTTCTCATGTTTTTACTTTGTATTTTATGATTAAGAAAGACCAGGCTTCCAAACACTTTTATTAAAAACAGCAATTGCTATACTACCACTGATCACAAGGAAGTTGTCATTCTTTCATAGGAGTGGACAAAGTCTCTTCACTTTCGGGTTTCAGATTCTTCAGCGGGAAATACACCTTAAGCGTGTTCCTGGAAGTAGGGCAGTTACAATGCTAAGTGTGGACATGTGTTTCCTTTCTCCTCTTTTGTTTTTCAATGCTGGATGCTTCATAGGACCGGATTGCTAGTGTCTCGTTCAGTGAATCTGTGAAATAGATGTGGACGCAGGCTATGTCTTATTCAGTAGGTGGATGACGTGCAGAGGAGGGTAACAACCTGCACGGCACCCGAATGAAAGTCAGGCTGCAGAAGGAAGAGTCTGGAGGAAGTGAGAGGAAGTCAGTCTGTCTGCACATAGCTTGAATGTCATCTCTAAATGCAGCGCCTTTTTTAATGATTCTCCCCCAAAAGTCAGTTCAGATGTGGCAACATGGATGCTTTTGCTGTTACTTTCCAACGTGGAGAGCAGGAAGCACTCAGCACCTAGGTCTGCTCTAGATACATGAAGTATTTGAATTGAATATCCTCTTCCACTGATAAACTGCTCACACTGAACATTTTGTTTATATCTATTTTGGCAAATTTTTGTGTATATAAAAGTTCTGAAAAAAAGGAAATATGCTGGTATTTCAAAATTAAATACTTTGACTTCTTTGAAATAGTGTTTCACTTTAAAATTTACTTTAACTATATTAAATTTATAACAAAAAAACTGTTTGCCCAAAATAAATATATTTTTCTCATCTTCCTAGATTGTAAAAATTTCAGATTCTTTTCAGATTGGACAGTGAATTTAAAGCTAGTTATTCTCATACGTCTAGTCTTTGTAAAAGAACAGATATTATGTATGTGAGTATCAGACCTGTAAAGAAAAAAGATAACGGAGCTTTAATATCACAAAATCCAGGAGAGGCGAAACAGCAGAAAGTACTGTGTTGATCTTCCTTTCTTAACTTACAATAAAACCAGAAGCCAAACTTTTTTTTTTTCTGATTATAATACTTTTTATGCTATAGGCAGTTACCATTATGTGATTCCAAGTTCAATCCATTATTATGACAAATAGAACTTTAGATACTGCCAGTTGTACCCAACTGGATCTTTCCAACTTCCCTTTAACTTAATCCTTTCTTTACTTTATTAATGTAGTTTTCCTAGAAGCCAGTATATGAATTAAAAGCATTGATACTTGTAGATAACTACTTCGACTCGCACTAATATCTTGTTCATGTGGCTTTAAGCTCATGAATAAATCACAAAATCTTACTTATCATATAATAGTAACAATAGGGTAAAGTTTCGGTGTTGCAGAAAGCTGCCCCTGCAACAGAAGTAGAAAAGCAGAAGCTGGAAGTAGCTTGTTGTATGTGAAGCAGGCAGTGTAGTAAAATAGAATTAGAATTTAAAACTATTAAATATATACAATTAAATACAGTAATATAGAAATATGCATATGAAATATGTGTCGCTCTATATTAAGTATGACTGAAGGCTTCCCATGCTACCTTAACCCACACTTTATTATAAAAAAACCTCTTGAAAAAAACTGTCACTTATTCAGAAATACATTGTCTTGACTCTGTTCTGAAATAAAACCTATAGATTATCCGAAAAATGAAGTGTTGCCAGTTTCTGTCTAGTTGCTAGAAATACTTCCATGTTTTGCTGAAATGCTGTTTTCAGTTCTTTCAACATGAAACTGATGCTCTGATGATGTGTGATCACTAGAGATACCATGGCATTTTTGTAATCGTAAAGTATTTAAAGAGAATACACCAGCAAAATCTGAAATCAAGACATTTTACAAATCACGCAGAGTTCTCTTCTGCTCCTGCCCTAATTTGTTCACTTGGGTATGCATCATCTGGCTGTCACTTTCCAGTGGTGGGCGAGTTGGTCCGATTAGTCACCTTCACATAATTAGAACTGGGCAGAAAGTTCATACAGAGAATGCTCATTTGTTTAAAAAATTCTGTGCACATGTGTGCACGTGCATGCATGCATGCATGCAATTAAACCATTTTTGACAAAACTTTCCTTGGGTCAAAGTTAGACTTGCTGTTCAGTGCCAGAGACAGGAACAAGAAGAGCCACTAGCCTGAAGGCTGTGCTACTCAGCCGGGAAGTGGGACACACAGATTGCTGCTGCCTGATCCCACGTCAAAGGCAGGAACATGCCTGGACCACTTGATATCCTAGCAGAGGATACTCTTTCTGCACTTTTGGCAGAAAACTTTCAAGGTGGCAGGCCTTCCTTGTTTTTACTTAAAATCTGTGCAAGATTGCAATTTTGCACTGATACAGATTGGGAAATTCTTATCCCGAAACTTTGCAAGTTTAATAGCAAACATCATAATGATTTATATGTTCATTGTATTAAAGCTCTTTGAGACTGGTAAGGAGAGTATGCTATAAACAACATTGTCCTGTTACAGCACGGATCAGCAGTAGATTTAGTGATGAGTACTGTGAATCTGTCGTGCAACAGAACTATCATTCTTTTAGAACATCATTCTTTCTTATGCAAGAAAGATCTCTGATCTGAAAAACTCCTATGTAATTTATATCACCCATTTAGATGCTGCTGCCTACCGAGGATTAGTCTTTTGAATTAATTTCCAGCTGGAGTTTTACCTATGCTGGCAATACTCTGTTTAATTTTTCTTTTCCCTTTCCAAGTCACATGCATATTGCAGTCATGTATCTTACTTGTATTGTTTGTAGGTATTTAAGCATGGGATCTCATAGTTCATATTTCTGAAACTGGCAAACTGTGGAGCAGACTGTGCCCTTGGCTCCGAGCCCTGCTGCAGCTAATTCACTCTGGGACAGAGATTCCCAACAGCAAGACAGGCTGTACATATGTGTTCATTGCCACCAAAGCAGTCTGCACTAGGCACATATTATACAGAGACTTTTTAATAAAAAAAAAGGTTGTCTCCTACATTTTTTAAATTCAGACAATTCAGGCTTGCTTAATGGGTCTTTGACCCTTTAGGTTCCTTCCTTTTCCCGATATTTGTTTTTAAATCTGTAAGTTTATGCCTTTGTGAGTAGTCTGGGCCTTAGAGGCTACTGTATGGTCATATTTCTGAGTGAATCCACAGATAGCTGCTGTTGCAAAATTAATCTCTAGCTCCTACCACAAACACAAAACAAGACACTCACTGTTAACTCATCAGCAGTGTGGCTGTGGGAATACCAAAAGACACTCAGTTCTGTAGTAGGACAACACAGCAGTAGTAACTCTTGATTTTATATGTGGTAATATTATTTTTTGCAATAATCAAGAAGAGTACAATATAAATGAGTACTCATAAAATAGTATCTGCTTTACAGTGTCTGCAGGCATGATTCAAGATAAGACATAGCAGACAGAAAAAAAGGTAGGAATGATGCTAGAAGACACTGCAACAGCTAACAGATGGTGATGTCCACTTCTGAATTCCTAAGTGGTGAAGCAGAAAGCCGTTCCCCTTTGGTGTTTCTGTTGGAAACAATGAGTCAGGATGAGACCTAAAACTTACACAGACACGTCACAGACAACGTGAGAATGCCACAGTCCAGGTTGCCTGGAACAAAGGCATGGAGAATCATGGGATGGTTGAGGTGGAAAGGCACTTCTGGAGATGTCTAGTCCAAGCCCATTGCTCAAAGCAGGGTCAGCTGCTGTGCCAGTGTTTGACTACCCTCAATAAAAAAGTTTTCTTACATTTAAATGGAATTTATTATATTGCTGCTTCTCCTGTCAGTGGGCACCACCAAGAAAAGTCTGGCTCTGTCCTCTTTACACCCCTCATCAGGTATTCATACACACTAATAAGACATCTCCTGAGCATTTCCTTCTTGAGGCTAAACAGTTCCAGCCTCTGTGAAATTAGGAATAGCCCTTGCTTGATGTGGATGTGTAATTAACTAGTCAACATGTTCGGAGAAAAGAAATTACTCACTTTAAGCACACAGTCTGCACACAGATGTCAGGGAAGAGTATAAAATTAAGGAAAGTATGCTATGAAACCTTCCCAAAATATTGTCCCAGCCCTCCCTCACCAGCAACTCAGGAACTTCAACGGGTGGTGCCTTTGTATTTAACAACACTGAGGGATTCCTCTTCCCTGGATTTACCCTACCACTTTTTGAAACCCTGTGGACTTCGAGTCCAGATAAACAAGGATGACCAGCTGTTCTGTATTGCAGAAGAAATGGAAGAACTTGAAAAAAATCAAACAGCCTTGAAAACCTAGATAGACAAAAGGTGACGTCGGAGGTAGTTTTCAAAGCTTGGAAATAATGAAATGTTTCTTTTCATAGTGGAAAAATAGTTATGTTTCCGTATCAACTACAATCTTTTTTAGCTGTATTATATAAAGCTATTAAAAAAATCACCACTTGCTGCTCTGTAAACCGCCAACACTAATCACCTAGTTACAAAAATGTAACTAGAAGGAAAGATGCAAATGGCCAAATTAATTTTTTCCCCTTCAGCTATTTTTTTTCTTCAAGCAAAAGAGGCACCAAAACAGTCCATCACGCAAGCAATACAGAGCCCTCACTGATGTCACTAGAAAACATTGTGTAACCACAGCAACCCAATGAGAAGTAAAGTGGTGTGACTGGCTTACTTTTTTTTTTTGTTACAGCTTTTTTCTTACCTAGCACAAAAGGAAAGAAACCAGGCCCGCAGAGCTAAATGCTTAAATCAGTATAACTTGAATCAACAGCTTGGTAACTAATTAGATTCTGTATTGTTGATTGCATGTGCAGTAACACCCTGAGCATAAGAAGTAACACATTTGTATGCTCCCCATCGTACTGTGAACACCAACAAAACAGAGTGCTTAAAAATTCCTGGGCCACAACAGGCACCCCTTAACATCAGGCACAGAGATCAGGTTTAAAAAAGATCTGGGATAGCCAACAGGAATATAATCACATCCAACAGCTCCTTTGAAGAGGTACAGAGCAGCACCTGAAGGGCCACTTTTGTCAAAGGGCGGATAGTCCAGCTAACAAAACCAAGCACCAGCCGTGATGCTGATCTCTGCGGTATTTACTGAACACCACTTCATCGCTAACAGCTTCCCAACGGCCATACCTTGCCTCCGCTGCAGCAGTATAGCAGACAGACAAGGGATAAAGAATTCTCACAACCAAACAGGGCGAGAAGCAAGAAGAGCTGACTTTGAATTAGAGAGATAGGACATATGCATGTGACTGGTCACCTGAAACAATGGAATGAGCAGCTGATCTATAAACAGATCTATGGAGAGAAAACTGAGATTTATCACATCATATTTTCCAGGGCTATCTGACGAGATGTAGCGCTGTTCCTGGCCTGGCAGCAAACCAAGGCAGTTCCCAGCCAGAGGGGGATTCCTGAGGAATTCTGAAGTTAGGCTTGGGAACAGTGCTATTATTAGCCCCAGAGACGAATGTAACATTAATGTTTAGCAGCAGTATCAACACAGTGAGAACAGAGAAACACCAACTTTCACCTTTTCTGATAGTAATCTAAACAATTCATGAGAGTGTAAACATAAGGGCTGGCTGTACCAGATGCGAATAAAAAAATGTAGGTCAGCTATCTTGTCTCCCAGTTAAGTATACAACAGTGGGCGCCTAGCGAGGAATGTAACAACAGGAAAAGCATATCGTAATGTTATCCTGAAAGACTATCATAACCTACAAAAATTTGCATGTTGAAGACTTTTCTTGAGTTGATATCTTTGTAACTCATCTGACTAAGAAGAGGACTCAGAAAATCCAGGATTCTGTAGTATCTATACAAACAGTATGGACACCTCTATTTCTCCAACTTCACTATTCTGCAGCAGGCTCCAGCAAGCTGCTTGACTTCTCCTCTGGATAAGGGTGTCCTTTGCTGTGGCTCAGTCAGAATTGCATGAGGCTACAGACCCAAAACCGAAGCAGCGCTTTGGCTAGGACAACAAAAGCCCCCTGAGCAAACATTCACTTTTAATGACCAGCAACCACAGAGCAGAGATCAAAGTCACCGAGCGTGAAAAGCCTGTTCTTTAAAGTTTGCCAGCAGTCAGTCACGGGCAAGCAGGGATCTGCACGTTGCTATAGGATGTGTATACATCTGCCTGGGCCAACTTAATAGTACCTGGGAACAACTTGGACTGAGCAGAGCTTACTGAGGTATTATTCTGAGAACAAGGGTATATTAGCTACTGCAGAGCTTGCCCAAATCTAACTAGATACTTCCTGCATTCAGGCTTGCTCTGTGATCCAGCTAAGAGCTAGTTTGAATTCTGTTCACCTGAACTGAATAGAGTGTGCAGGAGAGACACAGAGGGACAGCTAATCAAGATGGGAGCTGGGCAGCTGTAGAGCTACTTGCTTTAGCTGCAAGTGCACTGTCTTGGCCGTATCAACTTCTGTAACTTGCATGCACTGCAGTTTCTTCTGGTTGCACGCTCAGGGTGAAGTCCCTGATAACTGAGCTGATTTGACATGGTAATGTGTGGCTGCAGAGGGCCCTTGAAATGAGGGAGGATGTCGTATCTTGAATGTCCATGTTCAGCAATTAAGAAGTTGTGCAACTTACTCTTACAAAGTAAGAATGCTCCTTTCCCAGGAGCATGGAGGTACATGAAGGCTGGGAACTTCAGTGAGGAAATCTGGAGTCTTTGCATGACAAAGGCCAATTCACCAGAATATGCTATAGTGATCTGTAATCACTGAATCATAGAACGGTTTGGGTTGGAAGGAACTTTATAAATAATCTAGTTCCAGCCTCCCTGTCATGGGCAGGGACACCTTCCATTAGACCAGGGTGCTCAAAGCCTCGTCCAGCCTGGCCTTGAACACTTCCAGGGAGAGGGCAGCCACAGCTTCTCTGGGCAACCTGTGCCAGTGCCTCACCACCCTCAGAGTAAAGAACTTCTCCCTTAAATACAGTTTAAATCTTTAAATCTTTCAGTTTAAAGCCATGATCCCTTGTCCTATCACTCCAAGTCCTTGTAAAAAGTCCCTCTCCAGCTTTCTTGTAGGCCCCCTTTAACTACTGGAAGGCTGCTATAAGGTCACTGCAGAGCCTTTTCTTCTCCAGGTTGAACAGCCCCAACTCCCTCAGCCTGTCCTCATAGGAGAGGTACTCCAGCCCTCTGATCATCTTTGTGGGCTCCTCTGAATCCGCTCCAACAGGTCCATGTCTCTCTTGTGCTGAGGGCTCCAGACCTGGACACAGGACTCCAGGTGGGCTCTCACCAGATTGGAGCAGAGGGACTGAATCCCCTCCCTTGCCCTGCTGGCCACGCTGCTTCTGATGCAGCCCAGGATGCGGTTGGCCTTCTGGCGTGTGAGCGCACACTGCCAGGTCATGCTGAGCTTCTTGTCAACTGGCAACCCCCAGTCCTTCTACCAGGGCTGCTCTCAATCCATTCTCCACCCAGCCTGTAACTGGGCTTGGGATTGCCCTGACCCAAATGCAGGACCTTGCACTTGGCCTTCATGAGGTTCGCATAGGCCCACTTCTCGAGCTTGTCCAGGTCCCTCTGCATGCCATCCCTTCCCTCCAGTGTCGACCGTACTACACAGCTTGGTGTCGTCAGCAAACTTGCTGCGGGTGCACTCAAACCCACTGTCCATATCGCCAATAAGGATGTTAAACAGCGCTGGGCCCAATAGCGACCCCTGAGGAACACCACTCGTCACTGATCTCCACTTGGACATCAACACATTGACCATAACTCTTTGAGTGCAACCATCCAGCCGATTCCTTATGCACTGAGTGGTCCATCCACCAAAGCTGTGTCTCTGCAGTGTAGAGACAAGGATGTAATGTGGAGCAGTGTCAAATGCTTTGCTAAAGTCCAGGTAGATGACATCAGTTTCTCTTCCCTTATCCACCAACACAGTTCTGTGATGTGATCAGTGTGGTTAAAGTGATGCTTTAGAGTAGTCATTTCAATCACTTATGTTCTCTAAAGAATATAGATATCTGATTTCTATTTTTTGCTCATTGTCATTCTAATTTTTACTGCAAATTCTTTTTTGTGTGGTGACAGCATCCAAGCTGGCTGTGAGAGGGGTGCCTAGACCCCTCTCTTACAGTGAGCTCCCGAAGAACACCAAAGGCTTTTAGGCTATGCTTCACTGGATTAAAACTAGTCTGGAACAAATAGCAAACACATCAGAAAGGTTTATAGACAACTCCTGTCCTGTCTTCTGCATTCTTGCAGGCAGGTATTTGCTCCCAGGCTTAACATTGGTTAACTCAGTGACTCTCTGAGTGGCAGCAAAATCTACTAAGTTCTGTCTGGCCTCCGGGGCGTTCCTTCAGCCTCTCTGGAGGTATGGCTGTCCCCCTTTGCTCTTCACTATAGTGCCTCCAAGTCTGCATGAGGCACACACTTGCAGTTCCTTGCTGTGATTTCCTGGTGTTTCGCATCCAGTGTTCCTTTCAGCTGTCCCTCAGCCACGGCATATTCAGCTGCTCACACAGGGATGAAAAAAACTTCGCACCCTGCATAGGTTTCCAGCCAAGCCACCCTTCCTAAAGGACGGCAGTCCAACAGCCCTTCAGCAGCACTATCCACCCCAAAGGCTTACACAGGGGCGGAGTCTTCCCTCTGCACAGGCAGGGCAGCCCCCTGTCCAGAACTGCCCCAGGCACCACAGTGTAAATGCTCTGCTTATGCTTCAGGTTCTGGGTCTGCTGAGCAGATTGGAGATGATGCCTTTGATCACTGGAGCTTCTGTGTGTCTGCAGGGAGCTGCTTCTGGCCAGGATCCAAAACTCAGGGTTGCTGTGACAGGACTCATTTTGCTCTGAATTTCTTTTGTATCTTGGAATTTGTATCAATGCGGGGATATTAGGTAATAGCATGATCCTCTTCCTGCTTCTCTTGAGGATGTGATGTGTGCCCTCATGTGAGAATTTTGTCCTCTCTTCCAGTTTAACACCTGCAAGCCAGTACCACATACTTCCAGACCCTGCATGGCCACACAAGCCATGCTGATCATGACTAAGTGTATGTTTTATCTTACCAATTAACTGCTCTTATTTCAACAGGTTGATCAGTATAATTACCCTCAGTAAATTGTTACTGATTGTGTAGTAAGGGGGGGACCTTCCAATCTGAAGCCTCTCTGCTCTCAGGAACCAGCAATTCCTCACTCACTCCCCTGAGGAGGTGCTGCTAAGAATCAGAACGAAACACAGTAACGTGAAGGAAGGAGTGACTTCTATTCAAACCTCTTTGCCTCTTGGTCTTTCCTGGCCTTCTGGAAGGATTGTTTTTACAGCTTGTCCTTTCTTATCAAATTAGCAAGCACAGACGAACAATGTTCAAATGCCTACACAGCAGACCAAACCCCCCATTTCAAACATAAACTCATTTTTAAAAAGGGCAGGAAGGAGGACCCTGGGAACTGCCAACCTGTCAACCTCACCTCTGTGCCTGGGAGGATCACGGAACAGACCCTCCTAGAAGCTACGCTAAGGCCCATGGCGGACAGGGAGGTGATTTGAGACGGCCAGCACAGCTTCACCAAGGGCAAGTCCTGCCTGACCAACCTGGCGGTCTTCTACGATCGAGTGACTGCATCAGTGGACAAGGGAAGAGCTACGGGTATCATCTGTCTGGAATTCTGTAAGGCCTTTGACATGGTTCCCCACAACCTCCTTCTCTCTGAATTGGAGAGATACGGATTTGATGAGTGGACTGTTTGGTGGATGAGGAATTGGTTGGAAGGCGGCAGCCAGAGGGCAGTGGTCAGGGCCTCAATGTGCAGATGGAGACTGGTGACAAATGGTGTCCCTCAAGGGTCTGCACTGGGACCAGTGCTGTTTAATATCTTCATCACTGGCACGGTGGGATCGAGTGCGCCCTCCGCGAGTTTGCAGTGACACCAGGCTGAGAGGTGCGGTCAGCGGGCCCGAGGGGCGAGCGGCCACCCAGAGGGGCCTGGGCCAGCTGCGCAGGGGCCCACGTCACCCTCACGAGGCTCAGCCAGGCCGAGGGCCGGCTCCCGCGCCGGGTCGGGACACCCCCGCCACCGCTACGGCCCGGGGCCGGCGCGCGGGCTGGCAGC
>Ga0065711_1042900_pt1 | contig 15066 bp, 10 predicted proteins | sample Hoacrofraction12_FD_59098 | JGI IMG/M metagenome (GOLD analysis project Ga0065711, IMG submission 59098) | Hoatzin crop microbial communities from Cojedes, Venezuela - Epithelial fraction 12 v2 (version 2) | ecosystem: Host-associated > Birds > Digestive system > Esophagus > Crop | place... | reverse complement strand
CCAGGAGATGACATGTTAGGGCAATCCAAAGATTTTTTTTTTTTTTTTTCCCCAAGAGTGCTGATCAAAATATGTGGCATAGAAGGGGAAGAAAAAAAAAAGAAAAAGAAAAATCCTGGAGAAGAGTTTATTCAGATTGTATGTTCAATGCAAATTTATCTACGTATCCGTGTTCTCACCTTATGCACTTTTCCCAACACTGACAAAATTACTAGCAGCACGGAATATATAGTTAAGCTTATCTGCCCTTTGGCTGATTAAAAAAATAGAAGTCTCCTGGAAGGAGTATGTTTACTGGTGGGGAAAAAATACCTGACTTTCTTTTTTCAGCCTCTCAGCTGCTTAATGGCAAAATATAGGTGATGTGCTATTGTCTGTCAGTCTTGATGAGTCACTACTACAAAGTGGTATGTTTTTCTTTGCATTGCACTAGAAGTTTGACAAAGGATCTTTGAAAGCTAAATTGGCTGAGGGGGCGTACTGGTGAAATCGATACCTTTTGTAGAAAAAGGTGGCAAGCTGTAGGAAACAGTTTAACAGGGCAGACATTAAAAAGTGAAGCCTCCCCAAGAAGTGGGCATGCAGAGAACTCACATATGAGTGATCCGTGTTAATCAAAGAACTGATCAAGCCTATGAAGATATTTTTATAATTGCAGTGAGAGACTCTTGAGATTTCCGGACAGTTATGATGCAACATAATACTTTTGAAATGGAAGAAATTTGGCTAGGCCTGGTATTTTGTTGTCTACTTGTACAAGAGAGCACAGACAGCATGTGAATGTTTTGCTGTAATGGGGTGATTATAGGATGACGTCTCCTGCCTGGCATGGCTGTGTTTCTGAAGGAACAGAAGTTGCTTACAAGCTACCTGCATGTTATACCCGCCACCAAGAATGATTTGCTTTCAGGTTGGAATGGAAAATAACTTCAAATGTGCATGGTTTAGTATTAAAAAAGTAAAAAAAAAAAGGTGGGATGGAAACTGAAGAAGGTCCACCCTCTTAGGAGAATGAAGTAAATATCTGCAGTTTTCATGCTGATAGTCTCATCTAATCAGAGACGAAAACCAGCCTAGACTTCAGCGTACAAGGGTACAGTGTGGCTGGAGAATAAGCATATCTGAAGAGACAGTGGTGCAAGAAATCTTTGGAAATACCAGAAATCATTTTTGGTGTGGGTTGTGACTTGCTATTTCAGAGATTCAGCTTCTTTCTCCAGCTTCATTAATTCATACCTGCTTTCTCCCAAAAGCTTGTTACTATTAACAAACTCAAACACAGGGGGGAGAAGATTTCAGGCCATCTGGAGAAAAAGTCTTTTCTCATTTACATGTACTGCATACATAGGTCTGTTAGTTCTTTGTGTCCCCAATTACTGCTGTAAGACAGCTGTAGGATATATGTGCAGAATTTCCACAGTAAAAACTTCATCAAGTAAAATCTTCTAAGTTTTTCACACAGAGCAAATGCAGAAATGCTCTTTGCCTCTGAATCCTTCTGCTTTTGATTGCAGGGCTAAACAAACCCGAGATCTCACCTGCGCACACACCTCCGTGGTCCTAGGCAGCAGTTAGATCACTGGTACCAAGAATCTTGCTGGTAATGCAGCTTTTGGCATCCCCAGTGCTTTCTGTCCTGCCCATCGCTTTGCTGTTCTACCTGCACCTTTGCTCCACGTGGCTGTATGCCAGATGGAAGGGCCCTACTCTGTACACGACACCATCTGGTGTTTGGGAAGCACTGACAACTGAAAACAAACCTGTGCAGCCTGGAATTGGGAAATGCTTATTTTTGAGGGGGTTACTGACGCCTGTTGTGTTGGATGCCGTCAGCCTGGGAGCTGAGCTGCACACAAAGATGGGTGCTGGGTGGAGTGCTCCGAAACTCTTGTTGCGACGTCCAGCTGGAGGGTGGCACAGAGGTGAGACCTGGTGTGCGCCTGAAGCCCCTGGAGTGGGGGAAATGCTCTACAGCGGGTAATGGTGCAGTTAAAAGGCCCTCAGCAGGCTCTTTCCTCGTTGACCTAATAGTGCACTTGATGTTCCAGCTTAGACGTTAGTGAATGTTGTGAATTTGCTTGGGGTCTGCTGCGATACAGACATAGCTCTGAGGTACAGAGAGGACCCCAGAAGGGACCAGTCCTCTCAGCCTACCCTGTGCGAGCCATCTTACTGAGTTAAAGACAAAGCCTGGCTGCTTGAGCTTTATGTATTGGCTATAGCAGTGTTTGCTCGCACGGTTTGTGGCCTCGCTGGGTCCAACTCTTCCGACCCCTCTGCCCCATGGAGGATGCTGCTGCCTCTCTCCTTCACCATGCCATCACCTCTAGCAGAGCCACATTTGACTTCGAAACTATCAGCTGCTCTGGGCCTGCCTAACTCTGTGCAGTCCCTCCAGCGTCTCTCTGCACGCAGCGTCCCGGGAGGGCTCGTTTGGCTGGGGCCTGCGCTGCTGCGACGGGCTTCAGCCGAGGCAGGGTCCGTGGCAGGGCTCGGCCGGCCGGGACGCTTCCCGGCCCGACGGGGGGCACCGGTGCTGTAAGGGCGCCATCTGCTGACCGGCGGAGCGAAGCGCGGCGGGGGCTGGTGAGAGGAGGCCCTCTGTTGGCTACAGCGGGTGCTGGAGCCACCTGCACCGACGGGTAAAGGTCGCAGAGCAGGTAGGGAAAGCTGAGTGACACTGGCTATGGGTCTCAAATAAAGGTAAACTTAAACTGTGACAACCTTAAGACTTCTCTGAAGAATTAAGTTTCGTCAAAAGTCTTCTCTGGATTCAAAAATTCCATGATTGTTTAGTTGACATTATCTTGCTAGGAATCTGTGAGTCTCAGTTCTGGTCGTATTTTGCATCCTTTTGTGGAATTTCTTAGCTTGGTTGGTCTTGTCTCTAGAAAACAGCATTTTTAAAGAAAGGAAAGAATTGCCGATCTTTCTGTGTGTACTTACAATATGCTCTCTTCCCTATGTGCCCATCAATGCTGTTGCTCATGATTTTTCTAGCTATTAAAAAAAAAAAGTAATAAGTGGTAATTTCTCTCCTTGATAACTCTCCTCTTTTTTCAGATGTAGTTTAGTATTGTGAGAACCCCTAAGAGTCATTTATGCTCTCGACTAACTGCACACCAGCAGGGTCACAGAAACGCTGAGAGCTGTGCCAATATGAATTTGTGTCAGAAAAAAGCAGGATTTGTATGGGGTTGTTTTTATCCTAGGAGATATCTATATGCAGTTCCAAATGTCAGAGCATTCCTTTGCGCAGATCCTTAAATTAAGTTTAATTTGCTGTTAAATGATTCTGTGAGCTTCCAAAATTGCTAGTGCATTTCCTCATATAGCTGGAATAATCTTACTTTTTTCTTACCGTACTTGTTAATGCAAGGGGGAACAATGACGTTTTATTTAGGACTTGGAAAAAAGTCTGATATAAAGTAGAATTTGTAAGGATGACTGCGATCATATATTGCTATGTATATTGCCACTATTAATGGCTAGTGCTTGAATGTTGGACAATTATACGGTTCAATTATTATGTGGGACAAGACAATGTTTTCAGGTGCCTGTGTTGTGCCTTCCTGACTCTGAAAGCCAAACTGAACGAGATGGACAGACAAACATGCAAAGTAATATATTTAGTGACATTAAAAAAAATATTATATATCTGTGTATATATATCCAACTGCTGTTCCTGTGAACAGTCTTCTCTCTCTTGCATGCATGAGAATTGCTAGTATCATTAATCGTAATGTAACATTTAAATTTTAATGCTTTTTATTTCTCTCTGTTTTCTCCTTTCAGTTGCAAACGAGACAGGTGACAAAAATGCACGACCACTTTCACGATTTGCCCGTAAGTAGCGTTTTTTATTTTAACTGGTTAATTTCTATATCTACTGTAAAAATAAACACATTTAATAAGGCTTTTAATGTCATATTATGTCTGCCCTGTTATTAGCGTTCATTTCCTTAGTTGGAAAAGTCACTTACAGGATTTCAGTCTTATTGAACAGAGTTGATGCACATTTAAAAGAATGGAAGGCTTTGTGGCCTTACTATTGTTTCAAGCATAAAAGATTATAACAATATAAGTGTCATAAAGCCAGCTGAAGTTGACTATAGTGGCTACAAAGAAATTTGGGTCAAACCTTAGAAATAGCGAATGCAACATGTAATGAAACCTTACGGATAGCTCCTCCATCCCTTTTGCCTCACAAAGCAAGGTTAGGACCTAAAGGTATGGCTTGGGATTTGAAATAAGTGACCCAAGTTTGAACAAAACAAAGGGATGCATCTGGTAGTGTAGCACCAACCGACTGTGACTTTGACCACGAGTTATTAAAAACACACATGACAAAATACATAGGAATAAGGAGGAAGGTAGGAAATCCCGTTCATAACGGATGCAGTTTCATGATGATCTGTGATCACTTAGCAGGGAGAAATCCGCTGCTCATCATTAAAAGGGGGTATTTGCCATCATCATAGGTGGTGCTGATCAGAACATCAAAGTAATTTACATGTATGGTGCAGTATTTCACGCAGTCACAGGATGGCACTCTGAGCATGCCATACCTCACTGAGGTGCATGATGTGGAAGGAACAGCTGTGGCTAGGAGATCTGTTGCATGTAGTGACTTACAAGGTGGTGGTGTAGATGCAACAGGACTGAGAGAAAATTGTACTGGCATTTCTTATTGCTCATTTAGGGTTGATTTTCCTTCATGCTGTAGACAGTAAAGCTTAAAAAGGTGCTGTATTTATCAATCTGGGCTGGTTCAACCCTGCAAATGCATAGGGCAAAGGAAGTCATAGAGGAGAGAAAAGTAACTGTAAATGGAAACACTTTCAAGTTCTTTATTACTCTGCTTTTTGTCCGTTATGATTCCTGAATACCAGGTACGGAGCTAGAAGATTCAGCACATGTACTGTTTCTTCTGGATATTTGGGTTATGAGGACTTCATGCTGCAGCATTACCTGACAAGTCGGTCAAGCATAATGTCATGATATTTGGAACTGAGCTGGCATTTCAGTTCTTATTCTAACATTCATGAGAACTTGGTTTCTTGTGAGTGTGTATACAGTGCAGGTCTGAAGCCCAGGAACAGCCAGGTTGTGTTCCTGCTTTGAGCTTGTCTCTCAGCCAGGCAGCCAAGCCTCAGTTGCAGAGGTAAGGGTCACTGGCATTGCATGGAGGAGAACACACTGGTGGGTGGCTGACTGGTGTTACATGGAGGAGAACAGACCAGCGGATGGCTATCGGCTGAATGAACAAACAGGATACCCCCTTAGAAGGCCTCATTGTGTGACCCAGTGCTGCAGGGGATGAAGTGTGGAGGTGAGATCAAGGCCACAGGCTATTTGACAGTAACAGAAATGCAGTGCAGAGAGGAACACTTAGATAAGCCTGTTTGGGACATAGTCATGGAGGCATAATATAGGGACGAAGGGTGATAATTCCAAGTGTAAACCAGACCTTCACTGTTAGGAGGTAAATTTAGTGATCTGGGAGTCAGGTTGAGGATTTAATGATCCAGCCAACTTCTCATAGGGTATCGTTAATGATGACTGTGTGTTTATGAGCAGTATAAGGTGACAGCTCTGCGGGAATGGAAATTAAAATTAGAATCAGAACTGTGTTATGGAAAGGAGGGAAATGTCTGAGGCGTGTGCTGTGCTAATGTGAGTTAAAGGTATGATGCACAAATTTATGCTGAGAGTACTATAACCTGCTCTACCACGCTATGTTTCATTGAACAAACAGTGGAGTGCAGATCGGACATTCAAAAACATCCTGACTGAATGGCGGAAAAAGCTGCAGCGTTTGAGGACACAGATTCAAGCAATAACTGAAGTCATAGAGGATTATCGTTGTTATCCTTGTGTCTGAGTCACAAACCAGAGTCTCGGTATCTTCCTGGATCGTGCCTTTCACATTCACTCAAATGCTTGATTGAAAGGCAGTTATTAACTTCACAACAAAGAACAGGATTTCCATTGCTCTGTGACAGCTGCCCATTTGAGGTAACAGTAAAACCTTCAGAGATTTCAGTGGGATCACAGTTGGAATGTCATTGAACACTTGAACTGTACCCATTTTGGCTGACCTTATTTACCTGATCTAGCTTTCTATGCATGCAAGCAAACACAAGATAACCTACAGAAACCCACACGAGCCTTGTCCATCCTGACTGTTGTCCGCAGCTCTCTGGAGCGTGTAGCTGTTTCCCCTTTACTTCAGAAACAAAGCAGAGGGAAAGGCTGCTGGTGGTGTTGAGTGAGGCAGCGGGAATGATAGTTGTGTGGTTATTGGTGATTCAGGTAGCTAGACTTGCAGTGTAATAATATTTTCAGGCTATACTAAATATTTGAGCACCGAACAGCAGATTCTTTAAGCAGAGTTCTGCTTTTTAAATTATAACACCTAAATCTATTTTGCTTTTGCCTCTAGCTCAGGTAGAATCATCTTTGACAAGGTTACAGTAGAATGAGGGAGAAGTATTTTTGCAAATCTTTACACTTATTCACAAAGATTTGAAATTAAAAGTAGGTATTATTCATTCCAATGCTAGGGCTACCCAGTCTCCTGTACTTTTAAACGTCAAATTCCAGTCCATTTAGGAGACTTGGAATTTAAGAGGTTACACCTCCTTTTAGCAGCAGTTAATATGCCTGGTAGCTAACCATGTCATCTTGCTACAAGTACCACTGTGCCATCAATCTTTGAACATCTGTGGCTGTGAGAATTGAAGTTCATCAGGCTTTCAGCATTTCAGGCATCTGGAAGCTCCTGACTGGTGTCTGTTCAGGCAGGCCCATTAAATAAAACGCTCATCGGCCAGATGCCCTTCACCTCAGCATGGCTGTGGGCAGGCTGAACACAGATTAGGATGGGTGGGCATTTCATTGGTTTAGTGAAGTTGGTTATTTCTCGCCAGCTGGCTGATTTGCCACTGCTGATCTTCAGAAGAGCCAAGTGGATAAGGGTCTACAACCTAGATCTAATCATAGGGGAAAGGTGCATGGGATGGATATCCATGCTGGAGGAAATGGTGTAGGTGTATGTGCAGAGAACATAGGGGAAAAAACCTTACATACTGAAACAAGTGCTTGGGTTTTCTTGCACTGTTTTTGTTTAAAGAAAGAAAAAAAATGTTTGATTTGAATGATTGTATGGTTTTCAGGGACAGGTAGTTAACCTGTCACTGTTGGCTTGCAGTGGTAGTGCAAACAACAAGCTACTTGTATCTAGTAGGTGCAGAAAAAGGCTAGTATGTCTTATTGCTGGACCACAGAGTTGTCCTGCACTTGGCAAGCTGGAGAGCTTGTGGAATACAAGAAAGGGTGGAGCTGAGGAAATAGGGAGGAGGTGGTGGTTTGGGAAGCTCAGCCAATTGCTTGAAGGAATTGCAGGGAAAAACCTCAAAATTATAACAGTGGCTTCTTTTAATAGGGCACAGCAGGTTTTTCTACAAGTATTGGTGTCCTGCGCTCGAGTCTTAGTGTGCAGCATGTGTAGCTGGATGGCAGCTTATTTTTCTTTGACTGGTAAACTTCTGGCTCCAACTGTGCTGAGTATGCCCTATTTTGCAAAAGAAATGGTTCTTTCAACACATTACAGAGAATCACGCTATTTTTGGCTCTACCACAGATGGCCTGTATGGTCAGACAATTTAAAACTCTTACATTCTTTATACTTCCCTTTGCAGAATGGGAAAACACATGCTTACCTATGCAGGTGAAATTAAGAAATTTTGAGAGTTTTGGGTGGTGGTCTAAAGAACACAAACAGTGTTATTGCCATAACATTGCAAGTCCTTGAATGATAAAGATGTATAGATGTTGTATTTATTTCTGTAGCTGTTGTGTAGACATTACTTGGCTTTGGACTACCTAGTGTGAGAAGTAATTTTTCTAGTTATTGTAGCACAGAACGTCAAGGATACCTCTAAATCTGAGTAAATACGGTCCTTGCATATTAAATAGCTGCTGACAATTAAGAGCAGAGAAGCCTACAAGTATGGAACTTTCCTGATTAGCTGGGAAATACTCTGAAAATTTTTTTGGAATGAAGATGGTGAATGAAAATTCTTGCTAGTCTTCTGTCTTTACACCATTTAGGCTGTGTGAAAACAAGACATTTAAGACAACCAGCAAAATAAGGCTGCTGTCACCTGTCCATAGCAGCAGATATTGCTGCTTCTAACAGTGCCGTTTCTCATGATATATCCTCAGGAGATATGGGATAACACCTCTTCTATTTGGTTTCCTTTTATGTACTTTGTGTGTACTGAAACAAAAAGTCAACCTTAATCCATATGCATTAGATTTCTTAATTGTCTCTGCTGGACAGTTAATTCTGAATGCTGAGAAAATATTTGAAAATTGTACCTGTACAGTCTCTTGTAAAAATCAGCTGCTGACTTCAGAAATATCCCATTTATCAGATTTTTTTGTTTGTTTGTTTTTTTCATTTTGCACATTGGTAAAAAGCCCATCGAGAATGACTACCAGCAGAGTTGGTATTACTTTGGAATCCAGTAAGACTAATGCTTGCTGCACCTCTGTTGTGGGAAGTCTCTTAACTGAAATAAGCAGTATTTCAGTACTTCACTGCTTTTCTTGGGATCTGCTGGCTCACCTGTGTATATCCTATAATACTTGAAAATCAGAACATGACACAGGTGTTCCGTATGGGAGTATCACTGGGATTTCAAGAAGTGTCTAGTTTATTCAGAAGCCATTTGAAAATTTTTGTATGAAACAGACACTAAATTTTATGAAATGTAAGTCACTTATGCTCTGCTTCAAAGATGGGGAGGAGATCTGACTGAAGGATGCTAATTGTACTTTGTAACTAGACTTACAGATGAAGATGGGTTCTCTGAGTGACAAGCAAGAGGCACCTGGTGATACTTCCAAATAAATGGAAAAAGATCATCCACAGAAATATTTTGGCATTTGAACGTCTACTGAAAAAAGCTGAAGTTTCAGCAAAGAAATAGGTTCTCTGATACTAGTCCTTCCGTGATATCTTTAATCTATAATTTAACCATTGTTAACTTTAGTCTAAGAAACTCAATGATTTATATTGTATTGATTTGGTACTTTGTTTTTGGTTGGTTATTTGGCTTAAAATACTGCCACATCAATACATGCTAAGCTATTTAGATTATAATATAATAGAGTATAATGAGGAGAGGGTGGTTTTTATTGACACATGAAAACTCCAGGTTCTGTAATCAAATATTTTTCTGGAAAGCGTTATGGTCTTAGATATGGAATGACCCGAACGTTAGTGCTTATTTCCACTTTGAGCTTTACTTCAGATTTTCGGGCTTAACCCCAAACTGTGGTGATGCAAAGGTAAAAAGATAACAGATTTTCTTTGTTTTCCAGACTGCTGAGAGAATGGACAGTAGGCCTATGTATTTATTTTCCTTCTCACTCTCTGTTTTTGCAGGGTCTAAATCACAGAACTGCTTGTGGAACACCATTATTGGTGGGCTGACCGGCAACCTCAAGGAAAGGCCAAAGCCTACCATCATCAGTGACCCTAGACCTCCTGAAGAAATCCTAGCAGATGAACTACCACCAGTGGACAGTCCTGAGGCGTTGGTGAAAACATCTTTCAGGTCTGACAGATATGAGTTTACTTTGTTTATCCTTGAGAGGGTATCTTTTGAAGATGAAGTCTGCAATGTGAGTTTGGTGGGAGAAATCAATACTGAAAGATTCTGCAATGCTGCGTATCTTTGAGCTGAATAAGAGTGAAAAAAGATGTCCATAAATAATACTGGCTGGACTCATCTTTCACTTCTCAGACCTTATTAGCCTTCTTAAAAGATTATGGACTATACACATATAAATACTGTAACTAGTCAAAGTGGTTGACAAAGACAGGTCGTTATGTGAAGATGTCATTGAAGGTTGGTATTGTTTCATTTGAAAATGGTTTAGTGATGAAGACCTCCACTTTAGGTCAGATGATGTGCTTTGATGCAAGGGAGAGCTAAACTTTCTTTTGTTCATGTAATGTCTTAAGAGCTGTCTAGCATTAATTTATTTTTGTCAGGGAGAAGGATTCTGGCCAGGGGCTTGCAAGCAAGCGATTGCTGCTGTTGTAAAGTGCAGGATATATCTATTGCTGGATTTTCCTATCTTTTATTTGATCATGTGGACGTATAGTTGTCAGATATTCCTTGGAGGCAGGTTTTCTGAAAATAATCTACTCAAAATGAGGTGAAATAGAGAAGCTGTGTGCATGCAGTGGATCTTTGACCAAAATGTGAAAATTGGCATGGCCAGCAAAAGTGAAGTGAGTGGCAGAATTATTTTTCCAAGTGGTTTCTGAGCTTCTTGTTGTTGAAAAACTGACCTCCACTTTAATATTACACATATTTGTGCAAGCAGAAAATGATTTTTGCTTTGGATAAATTTCTCTTACTGCAGTGATTTTGATTATAACTTAGTCTGTCGAACTTATTTCAGTCTTCATATAATCATTATTTTGAAGGTACATATTTAAATCGTTATATTAGGTAGTAATTTCAGGTATCTTGTTTATACTGTTTGACATTTAAGAACATATAGCCATAGAGTGAGTTTATGTCAGTCTATGTAAATACATCCTGTAATTCCAGAGTGCATTTTCATTCTTTAGTATTTCAGTTGAAATGATTCAGGGTAAGTGTTTCAGATCCTGGATCCTCCTTCTATGATGACCCGTGGTGTTTAATGGCTTTTAACACTTTGTGTCTCTGATCTTTAAAATCTATAATTTCAAGAGATCTAACTCTTTTTTCTGCTTTCACTTCTCATAAAAGATTCTGGGTAGCAGCAATCCTTACATTGCCATCGTCAAGATAATTTCAACCATTTTATATGACAAAATAACGTCACAGCATTTCGAACAGCATGATTTGATTATGTGGGTAGGGGTGACTCTTGGAAGAAGTGAGCTTGTGTATAGCATAATAAGGACTGCTGAGTTGGAAAATGTAATTTAGTGAAATAGTTTCACTAATGTAGTTTAAATGGCTTTATAAACATTACAGAACCTCTGTATTTCATCAGTATAGAAATTACTGTTCAATGTGCCATTTTGGGAGGCTTTTATAGATGGAAATCCAAACAAATTGTTGTTACAAAGTAAATTGAAACTGTCTAGTTTTATAAAGGAAGGAAGCGTTGTGTGTTTGAGCTGTGCAGAGGAGTGGAAGATAAGAGAGTACATTGCAATTACTGTCTAAACACATGAGAAAATAACACTGCAGTCTTTCTGTTCAGTTTGGGATCTTGTTGATATTATAATGCAAACTGGGGCTTAGGAGACTGTAGCACCTTTTACACGATAGGTCCCATGTTTGATTCATCAGGGTCTTCTGTGAGTAGTGATCTTAAACTGCTTCCTTGACAGAGTTTGCTTAGTGTGTCTGAGTGCTAATGATTGCCTGGCAAGCATGGGCTTTCCTTGTTTCTTGTCTGCTAGACACCACTGCAAGAGCTTGCTGCCCTGTTGCCTTTTGAGGAGTGACATGCACTTTACAAGTTGTCTAGTCCAGCAGGTCTTAATTAGGAATCTGGTGACTGAATCTCAGGGAATGTGTGGGACAATATTGGGCTTGTAAGAAGTAATTTTACAGGAAGAAGAACCAGGCCTTGTTTTCGATCGTGATTGCTACAAACTGTAAAATGCAGCAACTCCCTTACTACTTCTGATTCACCACTGTTAGAGCAGTGTATGGCAATACTATCCCTTTCATGCATAGTTAAAAAGAAAATGTCTCTCCAGTGTCAAATGAGTCACACTTCCCTGTGATTGCGTATCTTTTTATGTGAGTACATACAAGCAGCGTGAGATCCCAGTTGTCACCTCTTGTATTAGATCTTGTTTTCTACTGTGCAGTACTTATTGTTCTGTAGCTTGGAAAATTAGGAAGAGATCTATATATGATTTTGTTCAACATCTAGATGTGAGCTTGAAATACATTTAAACATAAAAAGAGGAATGTGATTATTCCAATCATTTCAGTTGTACTTTCCTGCAGTAATAATCAATCTGTAAGATGTAAAGCAAAAACCAAACAAAACCAACCCCTTCTCTACACCCCAAATAAGTATCGTGCATGATCTCTCCATAATAAAAAATTGTTCTAATGGTCTTGGTTTTCTTATACAATTAGTTTACTATCTATTTTCTGAAGATACCAAGAAAAAGCACAAGATTGGTCTAAACAAGGTTGAATACCTTTCTAAACAGAGAACTGAAAGAGTTTGTAGTATCTTCTTGTTTGCAGTATTGCACTGAGTGAGCAGTTATAAGTAGTTCAGTGTCTTGACTAGTTATACTACTCCAGTGCTTAAAACACAGATTTTAAAATCCATTCTCACAGGCATTTAGTATATTTGTCTAGTAAAGGCAGGGAAGGCCCCAATTTGAAAATACAGTGGACTATGGAGAATGGCAGATTATCCCCTTTTGACAATGAAAAAAAAAAAAAAATTCGACACATAGAAGTGAGTAGCTTCTTGGCCCACACGTTGTGTGACAAATCTGATCTATCCACTATCTTCCTTTGCACAGATATGCAAGTTCACAATTACAGGAGGTGCCGTCACTTTATTTTTGAATAGCTGTGCATGGATCAGCACCCATGTATGTACAGTCGTTGGTAGTGGCTGTGGATTGTTGCCTAGGAATATGAAGTGGTGGGTGTATGGCCTTGTCAGGGCTGCATGATCTGGATATTGGCTGGAGATGTCAGTGGTTGCCAGCATTGAAGTCTGTAACTCAGAAACTCTCTTCCTAGATCTGCTTTTTGATCTGCTAGGTCCCTTTAATGAGCAGTGGTGCTATCGATATCGGTCAGAATTAACAGTGCTAATTAATTAGATCTTAAGGAGACTGTGTAATAAATTTACAGCCTGCTTTAGCTTCTGTGTGCTCCTCCCTGGCATTGCTACCCAAGCAGGCATTTTGATCGTGCCGGGCTGGCACCCACCAGGGGGAGCAGAGAAACAAGAGACAGATTTGGGTGTTCTCCAAATAACACCTACAAGTTTGTGGAAGTGCTTTATGTTGGAAGATACAAGAGAAGCAGCCGTATTTGTCCCCATAATGCTGCCTGGAGTGAACCAAGTGACCAGGGTGGCACCCCTCCAGCTGAAAATTGGATGTGTCCAAGATGTCACGATTTCTCCTAGACTCATCTGGCTTTGATGTATGGAAGAGACAGAGTGTTGAGTCCAGAGACCTGGGACACTGCATTGGGATATATGACTGTGGTGGTGCTTATGAGATGTAATGGCTGTACTGGATCATGTGGCAGGAGAGATGCCGTGGTACATGGTGACTGAGACATCCAGGGAAGAATAGAGATGCTCATCTGAGACGAATGTTCAATGCAACCTCCCATCCTGGTCCAGGGCCTGAATGACAGCTAGAGTTGATCTGGAATTGCGGAGTAGTCCAGCTGGCTCTATCTAGCACGTGGGGGCTTGGGACGGGAGTGTTTCGAAAGTGGTGAATCAGGGTAGCAGACAGCTGAACAGTCAGCAGATGAGGCAAAGACCCTCCTTCCTGTATCAGACAAGCCTTGCTGGATACCTTGTAGCTACGCTGAACTAGGCAATGATATATATCGTCTGTTACCGAGGCCATATGTCCTGGGAACCAGAAAAACAGATTCAGTTCCTTCAAGGTCAGAGTGCTTTTAAGCCCAAGGCTTGCATGGGTTCTTAATTTCTGTCACCTTTGAAAATATTTCCAGCTTTTAGCCTGAGGCTGGTAACATCCCTTCTTACCTTAATAGCTGCTTTTCCTATGTCAGCTGCAAAGTTTCTTTATCTTTCCAAGGACAGTTTGCTTTGCCTTCCTATCTGCTTCTGTTCTGCTTTGTGAGTCTTAAATCACACTGGCAGCTAATCTTCTTGTATGGGGTTTGGTCGTGGCTGATGTAAACTCTTGCTCATGCCAGCTACTGGCCACTTGGTCTACAGGATAGAGGTGATACTGCAGTGCTCCAAATGCAAAAACTTCGGTCACAGCACCAGGGGCTGGGAGTCAGCCCAAGAGTCTCTGTTGTGTGGGTCAAGGTGGCATCAGTGGGAATAAGGGGTGTGAGCCTTCCTTCCCCCTACCTTGCCTGAGTCATAGGAAGAGCCCATCTCCCATCACATGGCGGAGAGGGACCTGCAGGAATCTGCCTTTACCACCTCTCATGTTTTGAAGCTCTCTGGGCAGCACCAAAGCTTGGCTGTAGCTACCTAAGCTAGTACATGAGGTCTGAAAATCAGAGAGGGAGGTAATGCTGTGCAGGAGTGCATGATCATGACCGCAGAAGAACAGGAGTTGAGGTCTAGTCGTGGGGTAGAAGAAAGCCCACTCTCCCTGCCTCCCTCCCTTCTGGTTCTCAGTATTTGTTTATTGCCTCTTTTATTTGGATTTTCTTCTTGGTTTTTAAAAAACACAGACGAGAATGAGATGAGTCTCACTTGCCTTAACTTGTTTAAAAAAAAAAATTTGCACAAAGCAGGAAAGATGAAAGACAGTTTCTCATTGATTTTTATACCCATCTACAGCAGATTCAGGTCTCACTAAACATTAAAATGTAAGCAGTCTCTCTGAAAACCACCCTTCTCAATATCTTTCACAATCTAGACTTATTATAAAGCACTTTACTTGCATTAAACTTAAATTCATCTACGTTCTGTTCAGACCTGTTGCTTATTCCTGTTATTTATTGATACTCATTACGATGAATAAGAAGTGAAAAGTGTTCTGTTCATTAAGGAGATGGCTCCCACATCATTTGTCTCTCTTCTCTCTTCTAATTGCACCTCCCTTCTGGGTGCATGTTACGCTTTGTGAGAGCTATGCACTCATTTCTTGGTAGACTGAGATTTATGAGTCAGAAGGGGAATGATCAGAGGAGAAAGATTTATACCAGTTACTGTTCAAAGGCTGCATTCTCTCTCGCTTCGTGTATATCCACACTGGTCCAAGAGGAAGGTGTTTTTTCAGGTAGTTGAAAGAGAAATGGACTTCTCTTTTTTTTTTTTTTTTTTTTT
>Ga0065711_1007349_pt1 | contig 15066 bp, 6 predicted proteins | sample Hoacrofraction12_FD_59098 | JGI IMG/M metagenome (GOLD analysis project Ga0065711, IMG submission 59098) | Hoatzin crop microbial communities from Cojedes, Venezuela - Epithelial fraction 12 v2 (version 2) | ecosystem: Host-associated > Birds > Digestive system > Esophagus > Crop | place... | reverse complement strand
GGGCCTCCTCTGGACCCGCTCCAACACATCCATGTCCTTCTTATGTTGGGGGCTCCAGAGCTGGATGCAGTACTCCAGGTGGGGTCTCACGAGAGCGGAGTAAAGGGGCAGAATCCCCTCCCTCACCCTGCTGGCCACACTGCTCTTGATGCAGCCCAGGGTACGGCTGGCTTTCTGGGCTGCAAGCGTACATTGCCGGCTCATGTTGAGCTTCTCATCCACCAGTACCCACATCTGATAAACCTTTGGGTGTTGCCATAATCTAACTAAAAATGGGCATCCTTCCTGCTCTGACAGCAAAGAGGAACATTTCAAGTATTTTGTAGAAGTCATTTTTGTAAAACTCCACCAATTTAGTTCAGTTTCATCCCAAAGGATGTTTCTATTCAAAAGAGTACTGCCGATGCTGAATAGGTAGAGGGGTTCTAGAATTGGAGGGAGTTCTTCAGCATATAAATGTCTTATTAAACCTTAGCACACATCTCTTAGCAGGCAAAAAGTCCATGCCCCAAGATCTGAAAAGGCATTCTGTTGTAGGGGGAAGGATATTATATTCAATAAATCATATGGAACTATTTATCAGCAATCACTTCTTTAACTTTTCCACAGTCTTCAGTTTCAAAGCGCATTTTGAAGTGACTGAAGTTTGTACGGAGCAGTTTATTTAAAAAATTATTTTAGGAAAATTACCTCAGGGTTGATTGTGTATTTATGAAGGGTTTCTCTTTCCTTTTTTTTCAGTATTAACATAATGTAAGAAAATGGCTTTATTAAGAACAGTAGAAAAACATGTAGGGAAACAGAAAAGATTTTGTGGCAGACATTCTGCAATAGGAAAAGTTTTGCTTGTCATGCAGTCACTGCTGACAAAGTCAGTGGAAAGACCCTGATTTCAGTGGGCTTTGGATCAGGCTCTTTACCAGTGTGGGACTGTTTACTGCAGAACCTGGAGTTGTTTCTGGTTATGTCTATATCCTCCTCAATGAATGTATTTAGATTTCTCTACTTTTCACCTCTGCTACTATCAGCAATTATTTTTATTAACCTCATTTACCTATATCATCCTTCTTGCTTGCTGCCTTCTCTTTAACTTGAATCCTGTCCTTTTCTTCAGTTAAAAATGAAATTAAAATGCTCGGGATTCAAACAAACAAATGACTTTTACCCTGCAACAACTGTTGCATGATCTCTTGCAAATCCACATTGGCCGCTTTGTGTTCCTAACATTGTTTGCTCCTGAAACAATTATAGCCTGCTGCAGTTTAATTATGGTGTCTTTCACTACACAACACAGCATGGTGCTTATAGTGATGACTTAGTGATTTTCTAAATCATGAAATAAGTCTGATTGTGAGCATTTAGTATGTGGTTTGCAATCAACTGGATTATGACTTTTCCCGGTCCAGTCAATCTTTTTATGGTGAGCTCACAGGCTGGAGTAGAACTAGCCTTTTACTGTAAATTCTTGTGGGCTTTATTTTTGTTTGTTTATTTGTTTTTTAAATAAAACTCAGTGTTTTCCAGATACTTGGCATCTGTCTGAACCATGCTGGTACTCCATGGGGTTAGCCTGGAGTCTCCAAAGATGAGCTCCAGTGTGAAGGCTGCATGAGCTGTACTGGCAGGGGCCATGCTCCTGGAAGGTAGGCTCCATGTCACGGCCTCAGCAAAGTGCTGTGTGAAGCCTGCTGAATGCCCTTAGAGCTGGGGAGGCAGCAGGGAAGAGGCATCTGCTCAGGTCAGTGCATGTGCAGGGCTGGAAGTGCACGTAGGAGCTCTGGACATGCTGGGATATCAAGGTGTGGTTTGGATTCTATATAGACAGGCAGAGCTCTTTCCCAGGCGTCCACAACTGACGAAAGGGAAATTGTTTGCAGTGATTTGAAATGGATTAAGTGGACAAAATATGAATGTTTGAATAAAATGGTAGCCACAGATCTTGTGTAGACAGTAAACAATGGTTTATTGACAGTAAACTCTTGCTCTTATGGTAAAATGTCTTGAATCACTTATTTCCTGAAAGGCTCAGGCAGGGTGTCTTTGGTCACTCACACATGTTTTGTACGTTATCTCAAATCAAAACATCCTGATTTCCAGTCTCTGGAACACATTACTTGTTCATGCTTCCCCTGTTTGAATTAAAGGTGGTAATCCCGGCTGTGCACTCATCAAGGCTGTTTTAGGTAGCTTCTATGAGTTAAGAAAAAGCTGTGGAGAGTTGAGACCCTAGGATTTGTGTAGCAGAAAACATCCTTCGACTGGGCTTGACAAAAGGGAGTTGTGCTGTCGGATAGCTCTTCTTTGTCGCCTTCTGCTTAGACTTTGATGTGATTGCTGTGAAGGAATAGCGTGTTTTATCTCTCAAGTAGGAGCCTCCAGTCTCTTACATTGCCTAGTTAAACTTCCATGGCTTGAAGAGCTTCCCTGGAGGTTTCCGTGGTGTCACACCACGGCAAAGGGGAGCCAACCTGAGTTCCTTCACAGCAGACCTGTCTGGATGCGCTGCATTTATTCACCTCTCTGTGGGCTTGGTGAGTACGGAGGTCGCCTGGTGGGCAACAGTGTGCTACTGGTTGGTGTTGAACCATCAAAATATTCTGAGATTGAGTCTTTTCTCTGGTCTAGAAACTGCTGCTAAGGTTCGAGAAGGCCACTGTTTGCTCAGTTGAGTCCTGATAAGTGCTCAGTCTGTCTGTTACCTTCCATGACCCCAAAGTTTAAAATAAAAACCTCAAACAAGCCTTTAGTCCATCTGATATACTGGATAGAGGGTACCGGTCAGATTTCTGCAGGACAGAACATCAGCTGATATCCACTGACTCCTCGGTGCAGCTACAACAGTTAGCCCCATCTGGGTCTGTAGCTGTGTACCATCTTCTCAAAGGCATGTCTCACCTGCATCTTTCTCGGGCAAGCTGCAGGAGACCTCAGGGATGTTGGTAGCTACCAAAACCAGAGGGACAAGGTTCTTCCTCTTGTCATATTTTATGATGGGTCAAGCAGCAGAACCCAAAGTTGCAATAAGTGGACAAGGACTTCTTGGGAGCATAATTTATCTGCCTCGTCATCCGTATCTGGAGAAAGGGTAAGGGAATTCATGTTAAATCTGAGACTAAATGAGCGATGGCAGCAGACATGATTGCCTCATACGTCAAATACTCTCTTTTTTCCCTGCGGTACATTGAACTAAATAACTTGTTTTCTAGATGGTCTGTTAATAGATGTAAATCCATTCCCCTCACAGTAGGGTGAGGTATCTGTAACTAGAGTGTTCGTTTCGGGTTGTTTGGTCCTGAGGCGATGCTGAGACGTCTGGTTCTGGTGGAAGATGAGCTCACTGAAGAGGTTACCGGCTCCCAGCCTCACCCGCCTGATCCCTACCTGACCTCTACCTGCCCCAGCCTCAAGTGCACAGAAGCAGCTGCATAGGTACTTGCTCTCTACTCTGATACTGCCACAACAAACAAGAAAAAGTCATTCTACCAGAAGTAGTTGAGGGATGTGGTCGTTTTCACAGCGCTGGCTTTAGGAGTGATTGCACGATCGGTTGTGCTGGCAGCTCTGGTGAGAGGGCAGAGGAATAACCAGGGATCTAATGAGAATAAACCCAGGCAAACCAAACTCACAAGCTTCTACCCGTGCAAAGACAGATGTGCCAAGGAGACAGACACAGGCTGTGAGCACACTGGGTGCTCCCTGGAGTGGGTGACGATCACTATATGGTCACTGCACTGACTCCTGTGACCTGTGCACAGGTGGCACATCCATCTTCCATAGTACACCAACATGACCTAAATGACTTGCCCTGGGCTGCCAAGATGAGCACATCAGCCCTTCTGGCAGTGAAGGTCATTTGGGGCAATTTGCTCGTCAGCGCTGGGTGGCTCCAACACGGGTGCTGTGCAGGTGCCCAGTGCAGTGACGGAGCTCAACACTGAGCCCATTTGTTGGGCGGGGAGTGCAGGACAGAGGTGGAGAGCTGGAGGGCTGGACTGGGCTGGCAGAAAGTGCTGTGCAGCGGGGAAGGCAGCAGGAAGGGACAGGAGAGTGGGGGCTGCCTCGGCTCTTCCTTGTTAGAAATTAATCCTTTCATGGAAGTCTGGCCTATGGTCCTGAATAACCCAAAGCCTGGTCACTTCAGAAGTCTTTCTTGCAGCCCTCAGCATTCAAGGGACTCAAATCCATGATACTTCCAGATTTCTTTCTCCAGTGAGGGACTTGCTGTGACCCTCTCTTGAGGGCCCTGGCCTCAGGAGGTGAAGATTGGTGAGCACTATGTCAGCTATATCTGAAGTGGTTTTTGTTTAATGGTCTCCGCTGCTGTTTATATTTTCTAATGTGCTGCGGCTGGCGTTTGTTGCCATTAAAACTTCATTTGTTTGGAGGATCTTTTCAACAAACTGAAATCCAATAAATCATGAGTAAAATATTTATTATTTCAACTGGATTAGAAGGGGAGGGGGGAGTCAACAAATTTGTATTCCTCCGGCAGCAAGTTAAATGGGAGACCATGGGGGTGTGTTAGCCACAGGACTTTGTCCCCAGAAGAACAATTAGTTGGCTGGACAGGACCAGTTGAGTGACAGCTTCACATTTGGAAGCAGAAGTGCAGCAGAAGTACTCTGAGTATTCCAGCTTTATTCTGTCTCCCCTGTAATCACATCCACAGATGATGGTAGTGAGCTCAGGGCTTCCAGATTAAAGCTGTCAAAAATACAAGCTTCTACTGCCTGAGTTAAGAATCCTGGACTAATAAACTGGTCCCACTTATGTTGGTGACAAAGCTGTTATTGTCTGAGGTCAGGATTTCACTCCAGGTCTGTTTTAGTTCACAGACAGTAGCAGACTCCAAACTCTTCATCCTGCTGTAGGGTATGTTACACTAGCTTGTGGTGGGACAAATGACATGGAGATCTGGAGCAGGATGTGGAAAATGTCATCACAAGCATCAGTACATTAGAGCTGTGTGGCTTTATTTATTTGTTGAATAGTGAACTCAATTAAAAATAGTGTGGGATTTAGGGCTGTTCATGTACTTTGCATTCAGCCAGTGGCTTTGGCTGAAAATGCAGAGGGAAATATGGGAAAGCCTGTGATTTCAACATTTCAAGTGCAGAATACATTGCCTATTCACTTGGAAATGATGTTTAGTTTTTAATGTGACTTTTTTTTCAATTGCAGAAACACAAAAAAATTTTCTTTTGGACTGACCTGAACAGAAATAATTCTGAAATCTGTCTGGGACTAGAGGCAAAATCTCTGCATTGTCCAGTTACACTCTGAGATCAGGTGTGAAGTGTGGATCCAAACAGTTAGGGGATGCAGCAAGGCTCTGGAAGAAACTTGATGCATACATCTAGTATTTCTATGGAGAACTGGTATATATATATATAATTAGGACAGAATCTGTCTTTTCAGTAAGGAAGATGCCCTTCTGCACCTGTAAAGCAAGCCTGTAAGCAGCTCCAAAATATTCATGCAAAGATTTGGCCTCAAAATTTTACATTAAATCCAATTCCCTCATCCTGCATGATAGTTTCTACCCCACAGAGTCCCAAAAGCCATCGCCTTCACTGTTAAGGCCTCTAGATGCTACCATAATACCATAAAAATATAGGATCCTTGATAAAATAAGTGAGTGTCCCATCTGTCAAAAACAGGACGTGCGGCAACCCTTCCCAGTGAGTCATCTGTTCAGCATTCTCAAGTCTTCGAGACCTCTGCACTCACCAGGGAGCTCTGACATTTACCAATGTTATCTTTCTTATTTCAGTTTTGGCACCTTCTTCCCTTCCTCAGAGACCGTACTGGGCAAAAAACACATGGAATGAGCAGCAGACATCATCTGTCATCTTACTGAAAGGTTACTGGGGTTTAGTGTGTTGTTTGGCCACAGATGGTGGTAACTTCACCAGAAAAACAAAACCAAAAAAACATACAGTGAAGGAATTGTTAAATGGGCAGGGGTTTACATGAGGGGTCCATTTGTTGAAAGGGAAGAGTAATCCTTATTCATACTGACTTTTGGGATGACTAAACCCTCAAGAAGCAGATTAGAAAATGTTATGAAATGCTTTTCTTACTATCATTTGCTGTGAATCAGCAAGAAAGTAGTCACCACTTCGGCAGCTTTCTCACTCAGGTCAATGGAGCCAGGGTTTAACCCCTGGAAGTCCTGCTCCGCAGGACGGGCTCTCCATCAGTCTGTGTCCATCCATTTTCACTTCTGGGAGCAGTTGTAAGTCTACTTACAGTGTTTCATAATATAGGAACAAAGGGGCTATTCAATGAAAATGAAGGAGGGAGAGATTTAAAGTAGATTAGAGTAAATATTTGCTGCACAATAGTGTCAACATGTGACTTTTTATCATGGGTAGACATCAAAGTACTTTACAAGAGTGGTCAGTACCAGTATCTCTGTTTAACAAAGAGATGAAGAACGATAACACTACCTGTTCAAGGACACCAAGCAGACAATGCCGGAGTCAGAGTGGAAAATACCCTCCTACACTATGCAATGGCTTCTGGTTAAAATCAAATTACTTTTGTGCTAGAGAACATACTGCTCCAGGTCATCATGATACCGGGAATTTGGTGGCATGCACTGGTTATATGGAGAACAAGCACATGGCACTGGGAAGAGGTACAAAAGAATTCAGGTCAGATAGCAGCTCCTGTTTTCTTAGTGATCTGTCTGATGCCAGAGAACAGGAGACTCTTTGGCTGGATGACATGTTTCTTTTTAACGATAATGCAGAGTACAGAGCTGGTTTCTGGCAGTCAGGATTTTCTTGGAAACCTTGCTGACTGCCCCAAGTATTTGGTGGTCCATGTAGAAAGGGAGCTGTCATTTTGGGAATCTACCCTGCCTGAGGTGAGCAAAGGTGGTGTTGGTTGTCACCAGAGATATTCCCACAGAAGGGTGAAAAATGACCCAGTTTTCCTGGAGTTGTCCAGGAATGGGCAGTGGCCGGAAGCCTAAGCTAAGCATTCTTGTGAGGCTTCAGGTTTTACCCAAAAAATCAGGCAGGACTCCTGGATCCTTGCACCTCCACACCTGGTCTGATACTGTCCTTTCTGATGCATTGCAGGAGGCTTTTGCCAAACCCATAGTGAGTGCAGTTGGCAGAGCTTAAAGTGAGATGGTTGTCCACCCTCTCAGACAACGCATCCTCCCATACCTGTGGACAGTCACATATAGAGAGTGAAGTATGTTCTCCAGCTGAGCTACCGTCCCTCCTTACCGTCCTCCTCAGCAGCCCATTAACCCTTCCCAGACTCACATGCGTTTGTACATGTGCTTTTTAGTGGCATAATTCTTGGCAAGAGAGGCAACCTTAATATTGCTATTGGACCTATGTGCATGTCTGTTGTTCATCATGTGTAAATTAATTGGACTACCCCGAACTGGAGACAGAGAAATTAATGATTGTCATATTTTTTCCAGCAGTTGTCAAGCAAAAGAAGCTGTTCGAACTTTCCCCCAAAGACGCTTCTGCCTCTTGCAGTGATTTTAAAATCTCGAGTTTCCACCCTTTTCAAGGTGATTAATTTTGTAATGATGCCTTTACTACCTTCCCCTCCAAGAGGAGTGGGTGAGCAAGAGGAGGGAGGTAGGACAGGGAGAAGGAACTTTCAAAACTAACTCCATGTGCAGCGGTAAGAGGCGTGATAGCTGCCTCTCTTCCTCTCTCCTCTAGTTTCCAGCAAATTCCCATGTGCTTTCAGATATTTCATTATGTTTTGATTTTATTTCCTCTTCAATGCACATATTGACATGTTTCTTTCAATCTATTTCTGTCCTCCTTTACCCAGTAAAATGATCCCAATGGGAAGGCAAAGGTCCAGATAGGAGGTGGAAGGAAGGAAAGCATCTTTCCTCGTTACTGGCAGCAAACTGATTGATAGCGTGTGACTCTGAGGCAAAGACCCTCGCTGGGGTATAGATTGTAGCCTCATTCTTTGCAGAAGGACAGACAAGAGATTGGAACTAAGGATGGAGGCTGCGTTTGGAACATATGACTAATTGTGGTGCTTGTCTGGCCCTCTTCCCAAAAATCAGGGGAGAAATACTGTAGCAGGCATTGTTTTCATCCTACAGGATATTTCAGGTGCCGTGCTTTGTGACTAAGGAAAAGACTGCGTCCCACTACAACTGGCAATTAGAGCGACTGACCAGAGCTGACCTTCTTAACATTGCTTTTGAAATCTGCACCCGAGTGTATCTTGCTCCACAACCTTGAAATGAACAGTAGGAAAAAGCAGCAGAAAAATGCAAAAATCTTTCACGTGGTTTGGATTGTCAGTCATAAAACAGAAGGAATGGAAAACGCCTTCTTTGACAGCAAGGCGATCCCATCATCTTGATAGAAGAAAGAAATTTTTTACAGTGACAACAGTCAATCACCAGGATAATCAGTCAAGCCTCCCCAGGGATGTGGTAGAGTCCCCATCACTGGAGGCTTTCAAGATGCGATTGGACAGGGTACTAGATAATCTCATCTAGGCTCCCTTTCCCACAAAAGGTTGGACCAGATGATCTGTTGAGGTCCCTTCCAATCTGGGCTGTTCTGTGATTCTTCATCAACACATTGGTTGGCTGGGTATGTAATGTTTTCTAATCAGAGGTGGTCAACCACTGTCCTTCAGTTCTCGTGACAAGTGAATCTGTGCTGTTTGCATGGCTTTCCTCTATTATCTAGTTTCTTTACAATCTTACCTTGCAGTTTTAGGGGTGGTTGTGAGTCCCCTTAAGATTAGCTACCTGGCTGCCATCTGCTAGACTGTTCTCTGAGCTATCTCATATGATCAAAGATGGGGCTCTGGAACCTGCAGTGAGTGGAAAACCTGCATTCCCGCTTGAGAACGGACTGTGTAAGCTCACCTTCTGAAGGACGTTCCTCTGATCAATAGTCTGGTTCAACCTAGTGTCTCCCTGGAGCTGGGAAAAGGACAGCAAATACAGAGCTCTGAACTGTACCTACAATGCTGCTTCTGTACATCAACTCAACCACATATTGAACATGGACCTGTGGATCACTGTTGCCTTCAGTCAGATAATCCAGAATACACTGCTAGAATTTCCTAGGACAGTTTGATTCAAAATAGAAAATTACAAAATAATACCCACCACCACTCCCAACTTAAAGTGAATCAAATTACCCATGGGAGGGTCCTTTAGTTTGCTCCATACGGAAAGCATTCTCAGGAGAGAAATGTTGGAGGACAGGGTCATGAAAGCTGAGACAAAATATAAGGGTGTCATAGACACAGAGGCCGGAAGAGTATAGAGAGCTGGCCAAGAAAATGTCATCACTGACCCTTGTGAACACTGTTTTGTTGGAATGGGGAGGATGGAAATCAGCTTGGAGAGGATCCAGGATGCTGGAGACAGGGAATACACCTGCTGTGCTTATCTTGACCTTAACCACAGATTAATCCAGTTCCTCCAGAAGTTTCTGAAATAAAGTAGGTCCCAGAAGACTTACCACTGTGGACATTTGAGCAAGGACCTTTGTTCTTTAAATTGCAGAGAATTTTGAAATCTAACACAGGAGATAAGTCAGCTGTCTGAGTGGGTTTTCACATATTTGATATCATTATCTGACTCTGTTAGTATGCCTTGTAAAGATAAAACAGGCCATGTCTCAAAAAATGGGATTCCAAGTGCAGGCAAAGATGGCAGGGAGAGCTGACAAGCATTGTAGGAAGAATCAGATCAAGGGAAAAACTGAACAAAACTGATGGCAGCTATAATATGGTCTGATAGCTTAGGTGGGTAAAGTGTGTGCTTGGAAGGGGTCATGAGTTTCCTGACTTCACAGGAGACTGTGAAGACAACATCACTCAAAGCCTTCTCTCCTCCAGGATGCAATTTCCTCCCTTTTCTACTGACGGATCCTTTTCTGCTATGTGTATTTTTCTTTCAAGCAACTCAGCAGAAGTACTGAAAACTGACAAAGCAGATCAGAACGGTAAGAGGTCTTGTACAAATTCCTTCTTCCTTCACAGGTTGTTGAGACATACTGTAACAGAAGATTACAGATAAAAAAGGCATTTTCCGTCAAAGATAATAAAATATTTCCACAGCTGACCAACTGCAGTGCATTTGTCCTGGCAGGTCCTGAAACCAACATTTTTATAGTTGTCTCCAGAGAACCAATTAGCTTGAATACTGGCATTCCTAGCATGATAACCTTGACTTCCTTGCTGTTAATGAAAGAAGAGCTTGAATGAAAGCAATGCATTGGATCATTCATCTTGGTGGCCATATGGTACAAACCTCCTGTTACTTAACAAAATACCCAGACCTTCTGTGTGTGAGTACTTGTTTATCCCTACAGACAACACAGAGTCTCAAAAGACTCTCATAAATCTCAGTGGGAATTGGCTATAACAGGCTGAGTTCCTGAAATCGTTCATGAAATCATAATTCTTCCCTGAATGCATGCCCAGCAGGAATACCTGCTTTATCAACTGTAACTGGTCTTGGGATCTTGTGGGCAGTGGAGTCGTCATTCCACACTCCTCTGTGGACCTGGGCATTTGTTCTTTAGGCATGTTGCAGGTGCAGACCTTGAATTTAGATTTGGCTTTTAGGGAGTGTGTAGGTGAATTTGGGCTGTGGCTCATATCCCGGTTCAGATTTGCCTACCCTGCACATTGCTTAGTTTTGCAGAGAAGCTGCTCAGACAGGTCTGAAAGCAGGCTCAGGTATGGTGCTCTTGAAAGGGGTGGCAGGGTGAGACTCAAACTGTCTTTAGAAGAGACCTAAATTCTTCTTTCAAACTGGACAGATTTAGCGTAGGCAGGCAATAATGTCAACAAATGTCCTGAAAGTAGTTATTCCTTAACCTAAGATGGTTGATTTGAGCCTGAACTGGAGCAGGATGAACAGAAAAAAGCGTGCGTGCCTTGCAGAAAAGACCGCTGTATGGTCCTGCTGTGTAGATGCAGCCTTCTCTACACAGTCAAAAATGAATGTATGAGCTGATGCTGTGAATAGTTTGCCACTTCAGAGATCATGCATTCTCCCCAGTGAATGTCTTTATAGCACTATGTGCCCCTGAGAGTAGAAACAGCGGTCGCTTTGCTTTCATAGATCAGGAAGGGTATAGTGCACAGAGTCATGGGCAGATGAGAACCGATCTGCTGGCTGAAGAAGTACCACACTTTCAGCTCTTTTTGGGGAGGAATCATTTGAATTCCCTTCTGAGCACTGTAAACAACTCTGGTTCGAGGTAACCTCGCTGGGTGAGTCAGTCACGTGTAACTGCAACGGATGCCGCACTCTAAAATCAATAAGGCTCCTTGTGGTGTGGGTCCCCTTTACTGCTTTGCACCATTGGCAGGTTGCTTACTGGCAAATTTCCCTGATCTCCTCTGAAAGCTTTGAAGAGATGCAGTTCTCCTGCCGTCTCTCCTTTGGGCATCGGTGGGGCCATTTGTAGAGGGAGCCTGGGGCTTCTCAGCAGGAATCCATATAGCAGCTGTAGGGTCTCTTTCCTGGCCTCATGTAGGGCCTAACCCTGTTTGGACTAGTGCGTCATCGTGAGCTCACCTGAAATAATTTCAGGCTGTCCTTGCTTCCAGTGGCAGCTTGGGTTAGGTGACCTCCAGGGGCCTCTCCTGACCTATGTTTTTCTGTGATTCCAGGAGTGAAGGGTAGCCACCTTAGGACCTCTGCAGCACGGGCTACTTATAATTTCTCCCTAATGTGAATGGACACATTGTGTGGGTACCCAAAGTCCCTGACAGGCAAGCCCTGGCAGTGATCTGAGTTTTTACTGTCCTCAGCTATTGGCCTGTGTCTCTGCCAGAGGATATCGTGCTTGTAGCAGTAGGAGGGAAGGTGTGAACTGGAGCAGCTGAGGATGCTCAAACGGTTTGTTCCTACAAGCTGCGCGTCATGGGCTTGTTGTGTTTTATACCATAGCAGCCAATTGCTTAGATAATGGGAGACAGGGCTCTGACTTTATGCAGCCAAGGTTGGAAAATGAAGCCAAAGTGACTTGAGCTTGACGAGAGCGTGGAGAAGGGATGCTGCAGTCCTCCATACCATCTGAATGCTAAACAAAGCACAACGTGGCCCAGAACCCAAGTGCTTACGCAGTCTCCCACCTCTGAATATTATCTTTGAATTGGCTTTTATTTTTATTGCATATTTGTCCACAGCAGCTGTCAGAAAGTTTGAATGCTAGAATTACTGCTGCAATAAATATATCCTTCCAAGCCCTTGCTATGGTTCTACCCATTGGGAGTTTATGTAATGTACTGAGTGGTACAAAAAACATGCGGAGAGAACATTTTCCTTCCTGGAGATTTCAGCTTGGTTTGACAGCTCAGTGCTGACTCACTGTCAGGACCTGGGTTTATGCCTTAGTGTTGCTCTACAGTAAAGCAGTGAGGGCTGCTGCCTGGGAAGTACAGCTATCAACATTGCCACAAATGGATGCGAAACCAGACTGTTACCATCCTAGGTGAATTTTTTCCTTGGCAGTGCAAATGCCATGGCATCCAGCCCAAGGCCAGCTTAGAGCAAAGGCTGCTTTCTTGTGCTGGGTTGGTGAAGAAGTAGAAAAGACCCCAATGTGGTCTCAAAATGCAATGGTAAGATGAAGACTGGGACTTTGAGCAACCTGTCCTACTGTTTCTGGTTTCAATCCCCCATGGCAGGGGGATGGAAACTAGGTGATCTTTAAGGTCCTTTCCAACCCAAATCAGTCTACGATTCTATGAAGATTTATTTTACTGTTATTTTTATCCAATACTCTAATTTTATCTAGTTTTCTTATATAACTTTCAGACTACAGCTGAGTAAACTTCCAGGGAAGAGACATTTTTCTAATACAGCTCTAACTCCCTCCAGACTGATTCTCTGAAATCATCCGCAAAAGGCTTCCAGAGCGTGCATGCAGCATAGGACATTTGTCCATCAAGGCAAGTGTAGAGAGAAATCCAAGCCCCATAACAGCTGAGTTTGTCACTCATTCTGAAGAAGACAAAAATAAATTATTTTGTCTGTGTTGTTTCTGGCAAGAAAATGTACTTTACTGATGGTGATGGAGTAGGTTGAGGATGGGTTTAGTTAGATGGTGTTAGCACAGCAGAAGCTATTCTGCACCCGTCCTCCCAGGACTCCTGGCCTGCCCCGGCACTGCTGGCCTGACCCTGCTTGCTGTGCCCACACCTCCTCGAGCTCTGAGCGCACGGACAGCAAGCAGAGGTGCCTTGTGGCTCCGTCTGCCTCCCCTCCCGGCAGCCCAAGCTATAGCAGTGGGGAGGAGGGAGACCTGGCTCTCCTGCCTGCTCCCAGATGATGGCTGCCCTGGGCATCTGCCGCCTCTGCCTGTGCCTGGAGCAGGCCTTTGGCATTGTGAGGGCTAGGGGGTAGCTAAAACCAACTGTTCTGGCTCTTCCCTGTTGTTCAGGGGCCATGTGAGGCAGATCACGAGTTAGCAAAATGTTGAGGATTTTCTAATGCTCTCTAGGGACCAGGTGGGTCCCTGGCTGCTGTGAGATATGGCCTGAGAAAGGCTACCTTTTCTTTTCCCAATTCCCTTTCCATGTTTACATCTGCAGGAAGAAAATCACCAGAATCCAGGCCAGATGTCTTCTCTAGCCCCTCCCTGCATCTAAATGGAAAATGTTCACTGCGGCATCCTAGAAAAGCCAGTCTGCTGACCAGCCAAGCATGAGGGATGGGGAAAACAAGGGCTTGAAAAAATGGGAACAAAACCAAAACAAATGTAACTTTAAAGAGGAAAAATGGCTGGAAAGGCGATGCACCTGCACCTCTGCAACTCTTCTTTTTTGCAAGATGGAGAGGAAGCTGGGGTGGTGGTATTCACAAGAAATTTTCTTGGTCAATCTTTTTTCTTTTAATAATTGAGAAAAGTTACTAACAAAAACATACAGCAAAATCACACGACTTGTGAATTAGAAAGTTTGCTAGCTGTCTGTCGTTCCCCAGAATGGAGGCTACAGTTGGATGGTAGTTTAGGGGCTGTCTTTTGCTAAAGGCATAAATTTGGCTAACGTACTCAGATAACTAATGGACAGATGTAAAGCCCAGTGAAGCCAGCAGGAGGTTTTCCACTGGCTTCTTTAGACTTTGGATGACTCTGAACTATATAGGCAAAATAACATCCAAGAGTAATCAACATTTGTCCCTTCTTGGAAATGTATCAGTCCGAAGGGGCTGTGCTCATCTATTTGTTATTGCTTCTGACTCTGACACCCTATAAGGAAAGCGCAGATCATCAGAATGTGATGCAGCAACATTTGAAATCTTGGACGTGAATTTGTTTATTGAACAGTGACAGACTGCAGCACATCACTTTTAATAATGATAAGGAAAGGTTTATGCAAGCACACATCTGCACTTGGCTGGGTACAAAGCGCGTTAATAACGTCATGTTCCTGATTAGCCATAAATTTCTCCGAAGCACTTGCTGAAACAAGAGCACCCATGGTGACTGATTTCTGCTGCACAGCTTGTATTGTTTCCACTGCTCCAAACTTGGTGTGCAGCAATGAAATATAGCCCTGTATAATTGCTGGTCCTTTTTCTTCTAGTCTGTTTCTGTTACACAGTTTCACTATGTTGGTGCTGCTTGGACTCTGCCAAGAATTGGAGTACTGCGTCTAGTACTGGGCTCCACAGTTCAAGAAGTATGAGGAACTACTGGAGAGAGTCCAGCGGAGGGCTCCGAGGATGATGAGGGGACTGGAGCATGTCTCCTATGAGGAGAGGCTGAGGGAGCTGGGCTTGTTTGGCCTGAAGAAGAGAAGGGTGAGAGGGGACCTTATAAATGCTTATAAATATCTCAAGGGTGGGTGTCAGGAGGATGGGGTCAGACTCTTTTCAGTGGTGCCCAGCGACAGGACAAGGGGCGATGGGCACAAACTGAAGCAGAGGAAGTTCCAGCTGAACATGAGAAAGAACTTCTTCCCTCTGAGGGTGACGGAGCCCTGGCACAGGCTGCCCAGGGAGGTTGTGGAGTCTCCTTCTCTGGAGATATTCAAGACCTGCCTGGACAAGGTCCTGTGCAGCCTGCTCTGGGT
>Ga0065711_1042898_pt1 | contig 15067 bp, 5 predicted proteins | sample Hoacrofraction12_FD_59098 | JGI IMG/M metagenome (GOLD analysis project Ga0065711, IMG submission 59098) | Hoatzin crop microbial communities from Cojedes, Venezuela - Epithelial fraction 12 v2 (version 2) | ecosystem: Host-associated > Birds > Digestive system > Esophagus > Crop | place... | reverse complement strand
CTGCTGGACTCTCTCCAGTAGCTCCTCATCTTTCTTGAATTGGGAAGCCCAGAACTGGACACAGTACTCCAGATGGGGCCTTACTAGGTCCCAGTAGAGGGGGAGGAGAATCTCCCTCGACCTGCTGGCCACACTCTTCTTAATGCACTCCAGGATCCCACTGGCCTTCTTGGCAACAAGGGCACACTGCTGCTTCATGGTCAACTTGTCATCCACCAGGACACACAGGTCCCCCTCCGCAGAGCTGCTTTCCAGCAGGTCCACCCCGAGCCTGTACTGGTGCATGGGGTTGTTCCTCCCCAGGTGCAGGCCCCTGCACTTACCCTTGTTGAACTTCATCAGGTTCCTCTGCGCCCAGCTCTCCAGCCTGTCCAGGTCTTGCTGAATGGCAGCACAGCCTTCCGCTGTATCAGCCACTCCTCCCAGTTTTGTGCCATCAGCAAACTTGCTGAGGGTACACTCTATCCCTTCATCCAGGTCATTGATGAAGAAGTTGAACAAGACTGGGCTCAGTACTTTCCCGGGATGGAGGTGAGGCTGACCAGCGTGTAGTTCCCTGGATCCTCCTTCTTGCCCGTTTTGATGATTGGAGTGACATTGGCTTTTCTCCAGTCTTCAGGCACCTCTCCTGTCCACCAGGACCTCTCAAAGATGATGGAGAGTAGCTCAGTAATGACATCACCCAGCTCCCTCAGCACTCGTGGTTGCATCCCATCGGGGCCCATGGATTTGTGGGTATCCAGATTGCTTAAGCAATCTCTCTCACAATCCTCCTTGACCAAGGGAGGGTCATCCTTTCTGCAGGCTTCCTCTCTTACCTCCAGGGCCTGGGATTCCTGAGGACCGGCCTTAGCACTAAAGACTGAAGCAAACCAGGCATTCAGTAACTATGCCTTCTCTGCATCCTCGGTCACCAGGGCACCCACCTCATTCAGCAGCAGCCCCACATTATCCCTAGTCTTCCATTTGCTGCTGATGTACTTGAAGAAGCCCTTCTTGTTGCCTTTGACATCCCTTCCTGGATTCAATTCCTTTCTCTTCCACCTGAGCTCCAGTAGAAGCTCCTTGCTTCCCATTCTCTTGCATCCTATTCTAGATTTCTTTCTCAGGGGGATGCACCAATCCTGAGCATGGAGGAAGTGATGCTTAAACAGTGACCAGCGCTCTTGGACCCCCCCTGCCTTCTAGAGCCCTGACCCACAAGATTCCTCCAAGTAGCTCCTTGAAGAGGCCACAGTTATCTCTCCTGAATCCAAGGTTTTGATCCTACTTATCACCCTGCTTCCTCCACGCAGGATCCTGAACTCCACCATTTCATGGTCACTGCAGCCGAGTCTTCCTCCAACCTTCACATCCTCAACCAGTCCCTCCTTGTTCATTTGTACAAGGTCCAGCAGAGCTCCTCTCCTTGTTGATTCCTCCACTAACAACATATGGTAGATATTTGCTTCACTATAATTATCTTCTAGGGAGGTTCTCCTCAAGAAAATTTCTTCCTTTTTTCCACTTATAGAACAAAGATGGTTAGACCTAAGTGAATAGTTTGTGTCTGTTTACCTCTGTAGACAGACATAGCAGCAACTCTCTATAGGGAATTGAAAGTAGGGTAACTTTTGTTATGAAGCATAATTCAGGGAAAGAAACTACTTCTATAATATCTCTTCTGTAGAAGATCAGCTGGCAGCAATACCAAAGTAGGTCATTACCCTAAGGCCAAGCTTTTTTTCCAACTCCTGCCACCCATTTGGGAAAAACATGAATCAGTATTGCAAACTGTATTCTTGACTTGGAATGACACTTTAGACATAAAGGCCCAGTTCACAGCCCTTTACATATAAATCAACGTGTTCACCCCCCCAGCATATATTTTGGGGTAGAGAGAGGCCAAGAATCCACCTTGAAATACAAGACATATTCAGTTTCAACAAAATGCAAGCACTAAACGTGCAGGCTCTGCTCATGATGAGCTTCCCTTTTTATGTCTGTATAAGTACAGGTTTAAGTACAAAGCCAGGGCTTTTGTCACATACAATCAGAGAATAGCACTACCAGACTTTTTCTTTCTTATCTTCAGATACCTGGGATGGTCCTAAATCACAAGTTTCTGTGTCAAGAAAGAACAGCTTACAGTTGACGATTACAGCATTATATAAAGATGCACCTAAAAACTGGGGTTTATCATTACAGAAAATATAGGTATAAAGAGCTTGGTTTCTGTATTTATGAACAACATCTATTTTATGTGGTTTGTACTGAAGTCTTACTCCTGTTGATATGAATGCAAGGCTGCAAGCTTATTTCTGATAAAGTCTAGTAATTATGTTTAGCAGCCAACATGTTTTCTTAAAGAGCTTTTGCCAACTTACATGATTTTGTACTATGCTAAACCTAAATCAATGCTGATACTTTTCATTTAAGGTGAAAAGTGCACATTTTTCCATTAGAATATTTAGCCACAAAAAAGGGTGAGTATGTCATTCTCTTTGCGTATGTGAAGATCATAATTTTGGTTTATGTCCTCTAGCATTAAACTTTTAGTCACCGTATGAGACTGTAATTTTCCTTCAAGGGCAATTACATTTCACAGTATGTCTGCTGATTAGGCAGAAAAATAAATAATTAATCAGAAAAATGCAAAAAGAATTAATCAGTGCCAACATCTAGAGTAAAAATGGCAGTATTCAGCAGCTGCTAAATAATTAAATACATTAATTTGCAAATGTATCCACCAAAGCTTACTAGGAAGCAAGGAAGTTAGCACCAACAAAGAACAGAGATCATAGAACCACTTCTTCAGTGTTTACTTATTGAATGGTGCAAGAAAGATGGGTGATTTTTTGCTTGTTTCTTTATAACTGTTTTAATAGAAGGTGTAGAAGACAGCCCCCTGTAATACAGATATTTTTCTGAATGTAATCTATCAGAGCTAGCAATATTAAAATTCTAAAAGTTAGATTCTAAATTCTAAAAATTAAAAGACAGTATTAAAACACAAATTAGTCTTTTTACAGATCCATAGAATAGCAGAGTTCCAAACAATTCTCCAGAAGCTGAAGGCCTGATCTGGCAAGAACATGCACATATGCATGTAGGTACTAGCTTCCATTAGGCTACTCAGTGTGTGAAGTTAATCATACACAGAGATGTCTGCAGGATTTAGGCCTAAAGCTCCATTTCTCCAGGTCATCAAGTCGGACTTAGACACAAAAAAGATTTTGTTCACAGCAAAGGGTCTATAAATTTGGGGATAGAAGGGTCCCTATTAGAAGGGGGAAAGAAAAGCTATCACTGCAAGATTTTGATAAGTTCATTTAGCTTGCTAAAGAAGTGTCAGATTCCTAACAGTATGAGAAGATTCTTTTCAATGTACATAAACTTAAATGTGTTCAGGCATTCAGAGGTTCATCACGGACATGATTCAGTTGCTCTACAGAAACTTCAGTATCCATAGAAGACTGGCACAGGAGACTCAGGAACTCCACAGGATACCTATCTAGACATCTTCACAGAACTGGCCTAGGACACAGGACCTCATTCTTCTGCATCTCCAACTGGAGAGTAGGTAAAATGTCCTAGAGAATTTCAGCTGACACTAGATTCACCTTTAGAAAAGTTAATCAAGGTTTGTTGTCTGAGCTGCTGTTAGCAGCCAGCAGCTGTTAAAATTCAGTAAACCTGCTGACTGAATGTCCACTGAAAATAATAGTAATTGAACCTGAATAGCTACTGGACAAATAGACACCTGCATGTATACACACACATTTAGGTCATACTTCATGGTGAATTATGGCTCAGCACATAGTTCAGCACCAGAAAGCTAATGCTCATCAGCATGTCAGCTATGCCTTCCATTCAAGAATCTCAGGGTAATTTTACACACACTGGTGTTATCATTATACCTTTTGCAGGTGAATGAAGGAATGCAAACCAAGATGGGAGTTGAACCAAAAGCTGAAGACAAATCTCTAGAGTTCTGATTCACTATACTTCTCATTAAGTAACACTTCCTGTCCTCATGTCTCAAGGTATCTAGGAGTACACAGCTATGAAAAAGTTCAAATCACCTGCTTATTCATATCAGCAGAATATCATCTTACATAGCACAATACAAATTACAGCATGCAGACAGAGGTTTTTTTTTAAAAAAAAAAGACACTTTTTTAAAAAAAAGTGACGTAAGCTTAAATTAAGACTATTATCCATAAAGAGTATGAAGCTACCTTTCAACTTCTGTGTGAATTCTGAATATTAGAAGATTAGCAAAATGCATCAAGACCAGAATGCTTAAAAATTACCATGAAATATTTAATAGAACTATGTGTATTTTTTTATCTCATCCCTAGGTACAGCATTACAGAACCATCCACACAGCATATGCCATTGGGTCTGCATTAGTAGCGAAATTGGGATTTATTTTGATAATTTCAGCCATTTAAATAATTTGCATTTGTGCATCTAAGCTTTTTCTATACTTAGAGAGACACATCTCTGAAACAATTTGCTCCATTTTAGTGCTAGAATCTAAAAGAGATAAGATTTAGTCTGTACACAAAGAATGTGGCCAACAAGATTAAGTCAATACTTAGCTTAGAGACAATAAATTATCTCCATACCAGGGACAAATTCCAGGCAGTTTCTGTTTTGCTTGTTTTGTGGCAGAGAGACACAGATTTTTTTCCCTTTAAAATCAAAGCTATCACCCAAATCCAGGTTATGTTACAAATAAGAAAGAAAAAACACAGAGAAAAAAAATGTGTTAGATATCTTCCAGTCCTACCAGTGTAATACAAGAAGACACAGAATTTGACATCACTTTAGGTGTCTTCTTCATCTTCAGGTTCTTGGGGTTTTCTTTCAGTTTGACCTTTGTCATTTGACAGAAAGACTGTAAAATAAGTATCCCTGATGCCTTTTCATAATAGAGCAATTTTAATATAGCAGGCAATTTTCTCCTTCTTCATAGTTCTACTTGTTTGTACTCATCCATATTCATAATATTTATGAAATACTGTTTAAAACAAATTTGATTTTGTCATGTTATTTAAAATATTACATTTTATTTCATTTTAAGTTAGTAAATAACTTTGCTAAAAGTGAAAACTGGAGATAAAAAAGAGGAGAGTTACGTTTCAGTGAGACTACACATGCAGTAAGAGAGGAAAATGTGACTGGGAAAATGTTTTTACTTCTGTTCCTCTCAGACTAGCAGGGAAGTACGAGGTGGGAAAAAAGGCTGCCTTTATCCTGTTCTGCTGCAGTTTAACTAAAAAACATTTGAAACTTCTCCAGAAAAGCCAGTCATAAATCAGTATGCAGGATCTTTGTGCTTCCAAAAATGACAGGGTAACCAGGTCTCCTCAGCTCTCCAAGACTGGTAATGCCTAGGCACAGAACCCACAGAGTTGCTAAAATTGTGAGTCCAAATTTCAATAATATATAAATAACAGAGGTTAGTGTTATGAAATGCCATTGTGATTTGATTATTGTTGTCTATTCCTTTTCCTTTGTATTAGATTTCTGTAACTCCAAGAACAATTAGTTATCATCAGATTCAATAAAGTTCTGTTAAGATATTCTGTAGAACCAGAATATAAGCAACCATTTACAGAATGTATGATCTGCACACCTGCAGAAGGCCTGCTGCCTTCCACCTCTGTCCAAGGGATTTTTCCTTTAGGTTACTTCACCATGAAATAGTAGAGAGCACTTGTGTGTTCCATGCTATGACAAAATGTTAGAAGCATTTTTCTTCCCTACAACAAAAGATTTGTCAAGGTAACAACGAAGAATATTCAATATCACTAATACCTATTAAAATGATTCACTTGGGTACTTGGAGTGTAGGCAATTTCAGTGAACTCAGGGAAAAAAAAGGGCATAACAGCTGCTAGACACACTCTTAATAAAAAACTAAACTAAATGAGAAACAAAAAACATAATTTAAAAATAGTATATACTCATAACTGATATGAATTACAGACAGTGTTTTACATACACAGTTTCTACGCATAAACACATATAGCCTGGTCATACTCTGCTCAGTTGTGTGACTCTGCTTACTTGCTAAGAAATCAGTGAAAATGCACTATTTTTATTACTATGTTCTTGGCATGATCAGTTTTTTATCCACAGCCAAACTCTGAAGATCTGTGAAATTTACGTTTGAGGAGAACAAGACAGACTGACAGAGGTAGGTAAGGCAAACATCCTCAGAAACTCTGCACAACACAAATTAGATTTATAATCTTGTAAATGATCACTAGTGACACCGAGTGTCCTGAGCTGTTTATCTGAGAGCCTGTTCTGACTCTGGAGGAGAAAATAACAATGAAGACGTAGTGATAATTGAACATCCCATCACAACTTAGTGATACTGCAATACAAATGAAAGGTACAAATGATCTATGTCAAGTATTTAAAATACTATGAAGAAGAACAGAAAACTGACAGAATACCAGCTCAGCAGTGTTAAGGGCTTTTCGGCAGTCAGTATTTTTCATGGGATGCTGGATACTATAGGAAGCAGAACTTTAAGAATAATATGCAATTATTCTGGAAGCACATCTTTGAGAAGGCATAAGTTTTTATGAACATCAAACATATATCTCATGTGTAACTCATTTTTTAATGAGAGATATACATTAGCCACTTCACAGATAATACATATTTATGAGGAATACTGCATGTCTCTGTTTCCCTGTAAATGAATGTACCCTCACTTCTTCATTAACAAAGTAGCTCTTTAAAAGCCCTGAATGTACCAAAAATAATAATCCAGAAGGAGGGCGAATTAGTATGGGTTCTTCTGAACCTGTAGTTCATATTGTTAACATTTGACATAAGGTTGGAAAAGACCACAAAGAAGATATTAGCTAAGTAAAAAATCAACACATTACTACAAAAAGGCATTAAAATAGGGGTTTTAGATTCTGGGACTTTACTAATAAATAAATGTCACAATAATCATAAAATGGAAAAAAGCTTTTGTTTCCATTGTAAAAATCATATATGACAACTAATCACAATCACTCCAGACTTCATAAAAACACTTGCAGAACTGATTTAAAACAAGAAGTGTTTTCTACTTTATTTGTGCATCTGCATACACTACCCATGTAAAGAAAGGTATTTATACTTGGTATAATCAAATCAAATTTAAATAACACAGAATGACATAACCAGATGTTGCATAATGGAAAGAGTACAGAAGATTAAGCAACATCCAGCAATTAAAAATATGATGTACTCAGAATCTACACAGAATGTAAATCTGCAGTAATTATTAAGCTGTGTTAAATAAAGATCTCTTCCAAAACCTCAACAATTAAAGGCTTTGGAGATACAATTGATGATTAAACAAAAATAATTAAGTTTGGTTACATAAAATACTCCTAAGCAAAATATTGCCTTCATATCATCTGCTGCGGTTATCCAGAACTTAGAAGACTCATTATATGTAGCCATCACAACATATATGCTGAACTGAAATACAGAGCAGTTGTATATTTCAAAGAAAACCTGTATAATAACCATAGCTATTAATCTACACACATATTCTTTCTTGGCTTAACCCTGTAGAAATTAAGGAGGCGGGACACTGCTCCTTAACCTGAGTGTACGAGAAGTTATCCCAAATTAGTTAAACTAGCTTCTTCTATACATGAAGAAGAGTGATGAGAACTCCAACAGTTTTTTCCTTTGTCAGAAATACCTTTCTTAATACTGACTAAATTAATCCCTTGAGAGACCTATCTCTTTTAATAAATTCTTAATGTTTTTAACAGAAATATGGTTTCTTCTACAATAATAACTGGGAAATATCATACAAAAATGAAAATTTTCTGGTCAGCAATAATCTGTCACTAGCAATTTTTGTGCGTGAAAAAGAAACCAAAAGCATGTGAAGCACTGCAACAGCCAAAGATGCAACACTGAGTCTCATGTTGATTTCAATAACTCATAGAAAATGTGTTAGAACTAAGGTAGATAATATAGCATAAGATCAGAACTTCATGAGGTGTGTCTTGTAAAAAGAGGCACTACTTTTTGATTATATATTTGGTATTATTTACTAATTCAGAATTTTCAGTCAGCTGTTCATCTCCCTTCAAAGACTCAGAAAATCATCTCTTCCGCTGCGTACAGCTTCAGAGCTATACTATACCACAGAAAACACATGTTCATGTTATTGATCTGTTGTAGACTGTCTAGAAAGTAGCAGCGTAAAAAGTAGGAGAAGTATAATACACCTCAGGTATTTAACAAGAATGAAGAAGGAAAAAAGGACGGATACAATTTGTTTCACATCAAGTGAGCTGTTTCTGCACGTTGGAAGGGGCTACTGTATTAGACAGGATTTAGATAGCATGACAGTCTAATCAAACTTTTTAAATACAAGAAAGTCTATCAAAATGTCAGTTTAGTCAGTCCTTGAGCTTCACTGATCACATAGCTAGTTTTTCAATATCTGTTGCATCAAAGTATGTGTTTGAGTTACATAAATAACCAGAAGCAGTTAGGAAGATAACCTATTTCAAACCTCAAAGGGCCTTCAAAATCAAATTGCTTTTTTTGTTTTTGTTTACATAAGATACCTTCATCAGTTTGTAAAATTACCTGCAAATGTGGCATCTAATTACTTTTTTATATCAACAAAAGCCCTAGTATAAGTAAATTAAATCAACAAACCAGCCTTTACTATTCCAACTTACTTGATTTGTGAAATCTGAATGAACTGTACCTAAAAAACACTCTTCTCCTAGTATAGACCTTGGTACAGTAAGAGCTGCTTCTAATACAGATAGTCTTTTCCTGTCTAGAGCAAATCCACTCTAGAACAGACAACACAAGTTTAAAACCCTCAATATTTAATTCTTTCAATTATCCACTTGCTAAGTGTAATCTTGACACCAAGATAAGAAGTGTCACTTTTTCAAAAATGCAAGGGATGAAAAAGGGCTCTGTTGGTCTGTCTGCATTTACTGTGATTGTACATAAATACCTTGCATTAGCACTCGTACAGCATTCCAGATGTATTTTATTGTTCTCATTTTTATTAAATTTTAATAAAATCATGCAGCTATCATGATAACTTTCATACCGGAACCTTATAATCTGAATATATGGTACTACTTACTTTTATATGAAAATAAGCATAAACTGAAGTAGGATCCCAACACTCTGCATTCTTCTGTTTTTCATACACAGTGTGATCGGTCCTCAATTTAGATGGCACATTGTATTACTTCTTTATATGAAAATTGTTAAAATTCCAATCTTACAACTTCAACTAATTGCATAAAGTTTTTTCCATGTCTCGCCTCATTTACAGTACTAATGGCATGAACCATTAATTTCTTCCTCTTGAATAATCTCAGTTGGAACTTTATTCAGTGCTAACATACAAGGAATTAAATGCTAACTTTTATTTTGCGAATCATAAAAATATAAAATAAGCATTTACATATATATTAAGTAACAGAAGGTCTGATCTCAAGACATTACATGAAAACTTTTGCTTCAGGGACAAACATGCACTTCAGCAAAGTTTTTGCTTAGGCAAGAGCTAGAGAACTTGGCTAAAAGTAGTAAAGTTATGAATTATTCTAATTTCATATGGTCGTGGGTTAATCATCGTAGGCAGCTAAGCACCACACTGCTGGTTGCTCACTCCCACTCAGTGTAAAAGTAAATTTGAACAGGGTAGGGGAGAGAATCAGAAGGGTACAAGCAAGAAAACCTGTGGATTAAGATAGCAACAAAAATTGCATGCACAAGCAAAGCAAAATAAGGAATTAATTCACTGCTTCCCAGGTAGGTGTTCGGACATCTGCATGAACGCAGTATTTCATCACACACAATCATTACTTGGGAAGAGAAACGCCATAACTCTGAATGCCCCTGCTTCCTTCTTCTTCCTTCAGCTTTTATTGCTGAGCACGATGTCACATGGTATGGAATATCCCTTTGGTCAGCTGAAGTCAGCTGTCCTGACCATGTCCCATCGAACCTCTTGTGCACCCCCAGCTGCTGGCTGGCAGCGAAGTATGAGAAATAGAAAAAGCCTTGATGCTGCACAAGTACAGCTTAGCAATAGCTAAAACATTGTTAACAGTGGTCACAAATAGAAAACAGTACCACACAGGCTGCTATGAAGAAAATTAACTCTATCCCAGCCACAACCAGTATATATAATCACAAAGAAATTTAACTCCTGTAAATAACTTAACCAAATCAAAATTAATCAGAATGCAGGAAAGTATTAGAGCAACTATAGCAAATAAAAGTCTCAGAATTATAATACTAAAACCATTATGACTTTGTAAAGGCTAATATTTATCTTTTATTTCGAGGAAGAAATTCATTAGAATGCTATGAATTGTTCTTTTTCAAGTTTTCATTGATTTAAAAATGCACTCTCTTGGATTTAAGACATTTTTATCAATGAAAAAACAGATACATTTTCTCCACTTTTTTAGTATTTTAACAGAAGAAATTGTCCCCTGTTGCTCTTCTGACACATAGACTAAATATACTGAGCCACAATCAGTTCATACAATGTGAGTTCACTGTGACTAGCAGGGTAAAATAATGCTGTGGTTTAGTCCCAGCCAGCAGCTAGGACCATGCAGCTGCTTACTCACTCCTCCATACATCAACCCCTCCCTGCACCCCGCAGGGGGATGTTGGGGCAGAATGGACAAAAAGTACAACTCATGGGTTGACATAGAGACGGTTTAATAGTACAGTAAAAGGAAGAGAGTATACACGATACAATTTATCACCACCTGGTGAGTGATTGCTGTGCCAAGCAGTGATCGCGAATCTTGCAGATTCCTGCCCCCAGGCCAACACTCAATTATAAACTGAGTGTTACATCTATGGTATGGAATGTTTCCATTGGCCAGCTTGGGTTAGCTGCCTGGCTGTGCTCCCTCCCAGCTGGTGTACACCTGCTTATTAGCAAAACATGGGAAACTGAAAAAAGTCCTTGATTTCTTAGCAAGGACTAAAAATATCAGAGTATTATCAACATTATTCTCCTACTAAATACAAAACACAGTGGCTACTTGGAAGAAAATTAACTCTATCCCAGCCAAAAACAGGACAAATAATCAGGAGCCTTTGGTCTGTTGTCCAAATACTTAATTTCCTTTTCAATATTGTAATAAATTTTTGGAGAACTTTTCAAAGACAAATGCAGATATGTTGTATTTTGTCAAGAAGGGTTATACACAAACATTCGTGGAACACACTCTGTAAAAGAGATAAAAGGCAGAGAAGAAAGAATTAACTCAAAGGATTTGTTAGAAAGGGATGTTGCAATGCTTACAGGAAATCACAATATTCTTATCAAGTGAATAAGTGAATTTGTAGAAAACACATTCCGAGGAACGTATAACTAAAAGCAAAGATGTAACATTCTAACAATGCGAAACAGCTCTTCCAGAAGATTGATCTTCTCCATGGTAAGTCACCAAGCAAAGAAGAAATATTGATACAGCACCACAACCACTTACATTCTAAGAAAGAAAACTGAATCATAATTTTATCTAACAAGTGTAACACTAATGTGAATAGTTTCGTTCAAAGAGAGAAGTATTACTAGAACTCCTCGCTTCTATAAGTATTACCAGAAAGAAAAAGGTAAGAATTAGTATACAAAATTGGCTATTCATGTCTAAATGTTATTCTTCAAGGATTTCATATTAAAAGTAATGTTTCTGACTTCCACAAGGAAACTGAATTTACCATATTTTGATTGGAAAATTTACAGAAGAGTTTTCTTAGAGCTGTACTGAAAAGTTTCAGGCAATGTACATATGAGACAGAGTGCTTGTCACTCTTTAAATGTACATTTTGCTTTTTCAAATATCAGAAACAGCTTGTGTTGATGATAAACTTCAAAGGAGCCTTAGATAACTCGGGAATTTGTTAGTTTTAAGATACAGCTATGCAAGAGCAATGAAGCAGACATGGAAGCTGCTGTGATTCAATAATCCTGATTTCGCTATAACTTCCAGCTCAGGAAAATACAGAAAAGGAGCCTTTGAAATGACTGAACAGATGGATCTACAATTAAAACCCCTATGAATTCTATATGGTAACCTTTATGAAAATAACTTTGGGAAGAAAGCACTTTGTATTGCTTGTTATGGATGGGAGTTTGATGCAGGGTTTTGAAGGACATTCTGGATAGATATCAGCTCAATATCCCTCATGAATAACCTTCTTCTTTTTACCAGTAATATGACTTGGATAAAAGAGAATGTAATATATAGTTCTACTTTATGGTCATGTTGGTACATTTCTTGACTCTGGAGTGTCTTGGATGTTGAGAGATTGAGGTCTGCTTTAGCCTTACTGAATATTTTTATCTGTAGTCCAGATGATGGTATAAACTTTGATGGCAAAATTTGCAAGAAGCACAAAGCTTACTTGAATAGCAAGTATGAGGAGCACACCAGGTATGTTTTAATGCTGCCAAATCTTATTAAGTGTATCTCTGAACAAAGAGTTTTGTCTAAAAATAAATACATTCATGATTAGAAAAAAGTAAATACAAGGAGGAAGTTACTGTAGTTAACCAGCTTATTAAAACTTCTCAATTTTCAGTTAAATATTTAAACAGCTTATTAGAGATTATGCTGTACTGTCTGTTGCTTGGAGATTTAAAGACAATGTAAGATCTCTTTCTACAAGTTTCTAGTGAAGAATGTACTGTATGTATGCACTATAAATCAAGTGGAATGAATGCAGCATCTATCATTTTCTCCAAGCAGATTCAACCCTAAAAAATATTTCCTGACAGATAGCTATAAGGTTGTGGCTTATAAGATGTCAGAAGATGTTAATCCACAACTTTCTACATAATTTGTTCCAGGATTCAATTATCCCTACAGCCAGACAAACCTTTCTCTGAAATTTGATCTAAGTATTTCATGGTAAATTACTACTTTCTAGGTCCTTATACTTCTGAATATGAAGAATTTACTTTCCTACTTTTTTTAGAATTTACTTCCTACTTCTGCATCTTTACATCATTTGTCCTGTTACCTTTAGAATATAAGAATAATTATAATTACCACATTAATATAAACACCTGAATCATTGTAGATACTTTCCAGGCATTTTAATGGCTCATCTCTTTAATTGTTCTTTGTATCATGATAATACCAACAAATTATGTGCTTCACAATCTAACTCAAAGACAGAAAAATATCTGTGCTGCTTAAATTTAAAGCCTAGGGAAATTATACCAAAAGCAATACAGACTATTTTTTAATTGTTTGTTTCTAATTGAACATCAAGATATACAGATTTTTATTCTATTAAAAGCTATTACTATCTATTCCCATTAAATATTAACAGAGTCTGGTTGGGATGGAACTTATTTTCTTCATAGCATCTTGTGTGGTACTGTGTTTTAAGTTTATGACCAAAATAGTGTTCATAACATGCTGATGTTTTAGCTCTTGACAAACAGTGCTTGGACAGTGTCAAGGCCTTCTTTGCTTCTCACTCTGTCCACCCTAGAGAGCAGACCAGGGGTGGGCAAGAGATTGTGAGGGAACACAGTCAGTACAGTTGACACCAACTGACCAAAGATATATTGCATACTACATAATGTCATATTCAGTAATAAAAACGGGGGGGTGGGAGTGAGGTGGGGTGGTGTAGTTTTTCCAAGGTAGCTGTTGCTCTGAGACTGACTGGGCATTGGTTTTCTGGTGGGAGGTGGTGAGTGATTTCTTCTGCATCACTTCAGTTTGGGGTATTTTTCCTTCACTTATTAAACTGTCTTTGTCCTGACTTATTTTTTTTATTTCTCAGGTTTGCCCTTCCTATTCTCTCCCCCTTTTCACTGGGAGATGGGGGGAGTAATAAGTATAATTTAGAATAGTAATACTAATAAGTGCGATATTTAATAATGATAGTTATAGTGTGTATAAATAATGCTTTTATTTAATAATAGCATGTTACATTACACTTAATATTTTTATTTTCTGTGGAACACTGAATTCTTCAGGAAGCTATTTTTGCAACCAGAAGAACATATGATATTGTAATGGTATTATTAACTGCTCTTTGAGGTACAGAAGAAAGACTACGAAGATACATAAATTAAAGAATATATAGTTTTTGCTGTTTCCCTGAACTTAAACAGTTCACAAATTTGCAGTCTTATTATACAGAGGGTTAACTGTTTGCTATATGACCAATGTTCAGATCAATCAAAGAGCACTGGGAATACAAACTTGAATTTGCAAAAGAAAGGTGTTAGCAGAGCTAGAAACAATTACTCCTCACAGATGGGAAGTTTAAGACAAACATACTAAATTTAAAATGAAATCAAGCGGTGGAGGAAAAACATCCATCAACCACAAAGACTATGTCTGCTTTCAGTAACTTTGAAAGCATTAATAACACTGGACTTAAGACAGGAAGCCTTGTGAAAGGAAGACCTTTGCTTGGTTGAGGAGGATCAGGTGAGGGATCGTTTAAGCAAACTAGACACCCACAAATCCATTGGCCCCAATGGGATGAACCCACGAGTGCTGAGGGAGCTGGCAGATGTCATACTGCTGAGCCACCCACCATCATCTTTACAAGGTCCTGGAGGACAGGAGAGGTGCCTGAAGACTGGAAGAAAGCCAATGTCAATGCAGTCTTCAAAAAGGGCAAGAAGGAGGACACAGGGAACTACAGGATGGTCAGCCTCACCTCCATCCCGGGAAAGATGATGGCGCAGCTCATTCTGGAGGTCTTCATTAAGCAAGAGGAGGAAAAGGAGGTTATCAGGAGTACTCAACATGGATTCGCCATGGGGAAATCATGCTTGACCAATCTGATAGCTTTCTGTGGTGTCATGACTGGCTGGGTAGATGAGGGGAGAGCAGTGGATGTTGTCTGCCTCGACTTCAGCAAGGCTTTTGACACTGTCTCCTATAATATCTTCCTAGGGAAGCTCAGGAAGTGTGGGCTGGATGAGTGGTCAGCGAGGTGAATTGAGAACTGGCTAAATGGCAGAGCTCAGAAGGTTGTCATCCGCTGCGCAGAGTCTAGT
>Ga0065711_1042894_pt1 | contig 15067 bp, 7 predicted proteins | sample Hoacrofraction12_FD_59098 | JGI IMG/M metagenome (GOLD analysis project Ga0065711, IMG submission 59098) | Hoatzin crop microbial communities from Cojedes, Venezuela - Epithelial fraction 12 v2 (version 2) | ecosystem: Host-associated > Birds > Digestive system > Esophagus > Crop | place... | reverse complement strand
TGGGATGGGGGAGGGGGGGTTGGGGGGAGCCATTTGTCCCCTTCCCCAGGCCGGGGGACAGCAAACGGGTGTTGGGGGCTGTGGGGTGGGGGAACGGTGCTGGCAGCTGGGGGTCTGCCCCGCCAAGGCAGCGCTGGACCCACTTAATAATAACCCTTAAAATAATAATAATGATAAATAATAACAATAAATACAGCTCCCCGGCTTTCACGTTGGTGCGGGCGTGAGGGTCGTGCCCCAGCGCTGATGTCGCCAGCAGAAGCTCCAGAGAGCTCAGGGCACAAAGAGCGCGGTGCGGTAGCGTATTTGAAACGCGTCGCTGTTTGCAGCAGCCCGTGTTAAACCCGGCGGTCTTCTAAACCGTGAAGCAGAATCAGGAAGGCGGGCAAGAAGCAGAGCCCTTTTGTATTTTCCGCTCTACAGAAATAATCCTAATCATGGGGCGCCTTTGGAATGATGAAAAAAATTACTCTGCTTGGGTTAATCGCGCGCCTTCCCGCTCCTTTTTGCGAGGCGTCGGCTCTACGGGAGGGCGGCTGAATGAGCGTTATGTCAATAAGAAAATATTCTCATTACGTGACTCGGATCGCCCCTCCGTAGCTGCCGTTCACAGCGCGCCCATCCCAGATTCTTAAAAATCCACCCGGCGCCGTCTCCAGGGTGGCTCTGATTTCTGGCCGACGCCGCGTTCTCAGTCCTTCATTTGTAGCTTCATTAGCAGCGCTGAGAGCGATTTCTTGAACTGTTTTGGGACGGCGGTGAGCGGCGTGTGCTGAGCCTCTCCGCGTCCTTCTGCCGAGCACGAGAACAGCCGAGGGGACGGCGGTGTCGTTCCTCCATCAGCGTCGGTGGGAGTGGGCGTGGGGCGTCAGCCGGCGTGAATCGGCTTCAAAACTGAGACCTCAGTCTGCCCCTGGCTGGGTTTTCTCTTTTTTTTCCCCAAAAGACTGTGTCACGGAATCACAAACTGTGTTTAGTCTTTCTAAAATAGCTGGACAGCTTGTGTTTGTGGGAGGCTGCTCAGGGTTGTCTGCAGCTTCCGTGAAACAATTGGATTTGGAGTGTGGAACACAAACCAACTATTTTTTCCTGCCCCTTTTGTAGCCGTAAGATTTTGGCTGAACATCTGGCTTAATTGCAGAAATCCAATTGTAGCCTTCGTTATAGTGGAACCACTGTTCTGTGTTAACCAAGGCTTAAGAAGCTTCTCTACCCATCAGAAAAATGAAACCGTAAAGAAGGAGCCATAGCCAAAGTACCCAAAGCAACAGCTTGTTGGGATAAAAAAATAAATAAATCTTTATCTTCCGTGTATCTTCTCACAGGAGACAAGATCAGCTTTTCTGTCTGGCAGTTTTCACCACATCCTCCGAAGGTGCTGTAACTGTCCCGTTTGCCTGTGGGTAGAAAATGTTCTGGACATTTACGCTGTGTTTCTTAACTGCAGGAAGGAAGTCTCTTCTTTTGTTTTTTGTCCTTCCTCCCCCCCTCCTCTGTCTGGACATCACGACTGCATCTGTGAGGACTCCTCCTCTCTTCTGTTCCCCTGGAGCCTCCGTTCTGGGGGCCCTCCCTATGCGCTCCATTTCCCCAGGCTTTGTTTCTCCCGCTGCTCAAAACTTGCTGGAGCAGTAGTGCAGTCCGTTGAAAACAGCAGCTTCGTGGTAATGAATTAAAGGAACAACGTAACATCTATGAATAGCACAATCAGGGTAGGGACAAAGCCCCATAAAGCCACGATTTCTTCCTTGTTCTTTTGAAGATCGTGGAATTACTGATTTTTAAAACTGGGCTTGAAATGTTTTGTCTGCATTTGATATTTAATACTTGGAAGGACTGATATAAAAGCGAGGGAGAAAGAGCCTCTTGCTTCGGCGGTCGGTTTGCTGTGTTTCCTCGCTGTGAGCAGCGAGCGGGTTTCTATGAATTCCGTGCCATGTGAGCAGGGCCAGGGAGCGACTTGTTAAACGGCGACCACGCAGCGTGGCGGAGTCCCGCCGGGGCAGGGGCGGGTGGCTGGCTGGGTTTCAGCTTGTGTTTACGGTCATCGTTATTTATTTGTTTAGTTTATGCCTTCTAGTAGTCGCTGGGTTAATGATAGATGGAGGCTGTGGCAGGGTCAGGACGAGGGCTCTGCTGTGCGCCTCGGTTATAAACGTGGTGTGAGAAACTGGGAGTGTGGGAGCGTGCGGGGTCATTTGGGCCTCCCGTTTGTCTTTTGGAAGCATTACAGGTTGGGGGAAAGGGTTGTTCTCTCTTGTGAGAACTGAAGAAAGCAAGCGTTACTCCTTGTATCCAGCGGTGTTTTGTGTTTGGAACTTTCTTGTGATTTTTCCTTAAAAGAAGATAAATGATTTCACATTCTAACAGTAAGAATTAGTTCAGATTTCTTTTCATTGGACTGTTTTGTGTGCTGATTTTTATAAAGGCTACGGTGAGATCGAAGTTGTTCAGATGCCTGGCAAAAATCACACCCTGTGTCCGTGAGGGGGAGAGACTGAGGAGCTGTGAAGATTAATTATTGAAGTACAGCTGCAATTAAGGATGAGTAGTCCGGAAGTCCTCCAGTCAAATAATCCCCGACATTCTTCTCTTCATTAGTAATACGTTGTGTGTTCAAAAGCTGAGCTGGCACCTTGATGCTCTTCTTCCTCCCGGGAGCTTACTCCAGCCTGTCACAGGCATAAATCCGCAGAGTGCCTTTTACAGGCATACTGAATTGCTTTGCTTTGTGTGTCTGCAGATGGCAAAAGCCAAAGACAATGTCATTGTGACGCCTAAGCCTATCTGACTGCTCTAAGCTGTGGGTTATGATGAGGAATAGTGACTTTTTGCAGCAACGGAGTGTTATTCTAGTGAATAGGTCCAGTAATGGATGCACCTATTGCTGTCCTCAACTCCTTCAGCGTTAATCAATTCCTGTAGATTAGAAATTCCTCTTTTCTGGTTGCTTCTCACTGGTTCTGAACATGTGGAAAGAAGCCAAGTAAGCATAGAAAATCTCAGCTCAATGTGATAAGACTTGAGGAAAGAGAAACATTTAATGGACAATTTGAGATGCTGAGTCCTCTGCTTCTCTCAGTTTACGTTTTATGGGAGTTCCTGTAATAGTTCATCCAAAGTTTTGTTTCTTTGCCAGATTGAAAGGCTGCAGATAGATGGAGAAAAATCAGTTACACGATGCGATGCAATTAAAATTGGGGCTATATAAAGAATTGGAAACGTTTGCTTGGGAGAAACCTCCTGAAGAAGTTTGTAGGAGCTGTTTGACATAGCTGCCGAAGCGCATGGTGAGCTGTAATTTTTGCAGGCTTTCGCAAATATTTCTGTCTTCCCTCCCCAGTAAGAACTTCATTTGGTCCCAGATTCTTGACAGATCATTCAGCTTTTTGCCGATGCGATGGACGTGATTTGGGTAATTGCGTTTAGTCAGGCTCTGTGCCCGTGAACCCAGCTTTGAAAACAAGACTTCCCAAATTACCCCAGCGCGCTCTCCCTGCGTGACTGCCCCGCGGCGCGCTTCTGGGCCACGCTATTTTTGGTAGCACCGAAGATCGGGGTGCAGTAGGTGCGCCTTACTCTGCAGTAAGCAGGACTCGAGTGCAGGGCGCTTCTGTAATTTCCCTGGTGACTGGTGGGGTGAGGACACGCACGAAGGAGGAACGCGCCGGGCTGAGCAGCCGGGCTCCGGTCACACCGCATTCCTCCGGCTCGTGCGTGGCCTCTGGCTTTGGTGCCGAGCACCCACGTTTGGGTTTGGTTTGTGTTAGAAGCTAAACAGGTATTTTTGATTGACTACGAAGGCAGCAGCCAGTAGTTTTGTTGTCGTTTTAATGCTAATGTTCATCTGGAAGGGTGATGACACGCTTTTTGAACCCGAAGTTAGTCACCAAGCTTTCAGATTTCAGCACTTCAAGGACGGAAATGAAGCATTTTAAAGTTTTACCTGAAATCAAACCCACAGAGTTGAGCAGAGAGAGGCACAAGGTGCCATCCTGTCAAGGCTTACGGTATAATTCTTTCTGTTAAAGTGTGTTTCTATTTCTAAAGTGTAGATATCCCTGAAATAAAGAACATGATGGGTTGTACATGAAGTATTAGAGCTCTGCTAGGATGGAGTGGTCAATTCTACGTGTTCCAGGGGGAGATCGGTGAATTGTTTTTCTGTACATGGACTGAACCCAAGACGGGCTTTTGAGGCGCGGCTCGGGACGGTGCCGTAGCACGGGAAGCACAAAGGGTTGGGAAGCTGTACGCTGGCAGAGGACAAAGCACATCTGCTGGTTTTTATGACATCTAAACCTCTTGGCTGTCTCTCTTGCTGTTTGCTCTTACTGTTCGCTTTGCCACATCACGCTTCGTTGTAATTTCTCAATATGCATCGTTCACATGCTATTTTCTTTAAATGTCTTTCTCAACACTTTCTGGAACATGGAGGGGAGCAGAAGATGGCTGCTGAGTATTCAGAGGGCTCAAACGCAGGGCGATGAATCTTAAAAAAATTCCCTGCTGATCGGTTCTTTGCCATTCCTATACCTCAGCTTCGCCGGAGGTCTGAGCTCAAGCAGCCATTTGGGTCATGGACTTGTGATGGCTACAAGTTCCCAGCAGAAATAAGTAGAAGACAAAGCAACTTCTTGCTGTTACTAATACAGGAAAGATGTGGATGTCATGTGAAAGTCCTGGGAGAGTGCTGTTCTATTTGGACCCATTAATGAACGAAGTGTGAGACACTTGCACGTTAGAAGGGAGAAAATGCAATCGTATAGAGTGTGAAAACCTGCATTTGCCACTACGAGAGTGGCCTCAGCTAAAACCCTCCCAGCTCGTGAACCAGCGCAGTTCAGGCTCACTACGGTATCTGACATGGTGCTGTTCATTTCTCCAGGGACTAAAGGTTTTGAGAGTACTATATATTTTTCTTAATACACAAAATATTGATATTGCTAAGCTATAAATCTTCCAGAAATAGCGAGTAATTTGCTTACAAGTTTGATAATACGGCAAGCTGATGTTTCCTCAGCTTAGAGGTTCTGTTGCAGTTCCTGTGAGACACATGCTCTAGAACTCTGCAAGAGTTTTATACATTTGGCCATTACTTCCTGAGATTAAGACAGATAGTTGAGGTTTGGAGACTCCCGCAAGATTCAGTCTTTTTATCTTTTCAGACTACTTACAATGCCATATTGTGCAAAATATCAATAAAAACATTTAATCTCTTCCAGGTTTTCAGACAAGAAAGAAAGGCTGATGCATCTTAAAACCAAACAGAGAGAATTCCAAAAACAGTAAGTTATAGTTATTAAATGAAAATAAACTATAAGAACTCTCAGAAAAACAAAACAGTCTCTCTAACGCACTGTTGCTGGAGACAGACATAGTCCAGATAGTCATAAAACTTTCAATCATGTTTTTTCCTCTAGTGTTTTGAAGGCCATGGAAGGGAAAGAGATAACTGATCAGCTGGTGAGTTGTTCAAAGTGTCCCATAGTTTTTAAACTCTCTGAATTCCTAGATCTCGTAGTTTAAAGTTACAGTTTACCTCGAGGGCATTGTGTTGCTTTCCCAAAAAGCCTGTTGTAAGCAAAACTGAAATTGGCTCTGCAAGCGGAGTGCTCCAAACCGTCAGTATTTTTCGTTTCTTGCTAGATATTTGTTCAATAACTTGTTATACTGTTTGACTTTATACTAAGCATTCGGTTTGTTTGTGGCATTCTTCTGTGCACAAAACAGCATATGAAATATTTATTTGTTCATCTGATCTAATTAAGAACATCCTGCTACTTTTGCGCTAAAGCTGCTGGCTTTGTTGTTAATCATTAGTCAGTGTGTTTGAAGCCGTTCGTGCCCTAGAGTTGCTGAATGTTCTTTTTCAGAGATGGAAAATAATGTCTTGCAAGATGAGGATTGAGCAGCTGAAACAGACCATTTGCAAAGAAAACGATGAAATGACAAGACGTGAGTAATGCTTTTGTGATGCGGAAAGCTCTGTGCCTCAGAGTGAAGAATCAATTGATGTGAATTTGAGTGTTAGCTTTTAAAAATGGTGAATTTCCGAACCATCGCTGCTGAAATCAACTTGAATGCAAATCAGCGAGTGGCTTTTAGCCTTTTTGTGCTTGGGTTTTAATTAGCAAACAGTAGACATTATTCAGCTGGATGGAGATCATTTTGCAACAGCTTTCAAAGTAAATGCTTAGCAGCCTGTGACTTTGGCTCTGTCCCTAGAGATGGCTTTATTCAGTGCAGTGTTTCTGATCGCTTCCTCTTGATAAAGAGGAGCAAACAGCTCCGCAGCTGTTACGAATTCCATGCGACTGTTGAATTTTAACCCCCACCTGTCTAGAAATCCTAAAATCCTACTGAAATATAGCATAGGCTGGTGAGGGGCTACCGTTCGGCAGCTGCAGTTTTGAAACTCGTTGAAATATTGTGCAGGAGAGATTTGTAGGGTCGTTTTTCAGACGAGGATACGCAGCACTCCTTGCAGCCTACGTGCACAGGAGAGCTAGGAAGCATATTCAGGAGCATATTGATTGAATCGGGAACACTTCTGTGACTTGAAATTCAAGAGGAGCCATACAGCGAGTGGAAGCATGGTCATATACCTGAGAATAGTTACAAAGCAAAATGGTTTTCAATTAGTAAGGAGGATGGATAGTGACAATAAGAAATGTGTAATAAGAAAAAGATGGAGTAGGCAAGCCTGTTAGCTGACAGGAAAGAGAGCAAATACCAGTGCAGAGAAGCCTGAAGTATTCAGTGCCTTCGTTGCTTCCTCTTCTCACAAAGAAAATGTGACGAGCTGCTTAGCCAGATTAAATTTTACATCGTGAGAGGGCTGCAGGCTGAGGGGAGAAAACAACTAAGGAAAGAAAACAGCCAGCTAAATGTTATTCTGATTATGTCAGCAAGGCCTTACGAGATTCCCGTTAGGGAACTTAAGGAACAAGCTGAAGTAGTCTGTGGAGCACTTGAGAACACGTGAGGGAGAGGGGATGTCCCGGGAAACAGAGTGAAGACAGCATCTTCTTTGAAAGGGTGGAGGAAGGACTGATGACACAGTCATCCTATTAGAAACCTCTGACTGCTTTGTAGGTAGTTAGAAGAGAAGGAAATTAAAAACAGGCATGACTTTGTTAAGAATAGGCCCTATAAAATCAACCCCTTGTCTGGGGGGGGTCACGTGGTCTAGTGGAGGATGAAGCAGGAGATGCAACATCACTTGCCCTTGGGCACTACCCCAGACTGTCTCACGAGCAAGAAGAGACGTTTTCTCTGGGTGTAATCACTGTAAGGTTGACACAAAAGGCTAGAAAGACTGCATTCAAGGAGTGGTGATAATTGCCAAACTGAGGATGAGCTCAGCAGAAACCGGTTTCTGGCCCATTTTTGTCCCATATTTTCCATAATAGCTTGCATGGTAGAATAGAAGGTGGAATGGAGGAAGCCAGGGTGGATGATGGTATGACTTCTGTGGAGAACGGGACCAAGTTCAAAATGACGCAGATAAATTGACAGTGTCATCTGAAAAGGACAGAGTCAAGTGCATGTTGATTAGGAAAGAGGAACATATGAACCCAAAGTGGGGGACGGTGGTGAGATTTGACGGGAAAGAATCTGGGGAATAGAAAATTAAATAAAAATTATCAATCTGATGCTGCTCCAGAAAGGTTCAGACTTCATTCTGAGTTCTAACAATATAAGTATTGTATTTAAAATGGAAGCAATTATCCTGCTGTGCCTGGCATGGGTGTTCCCTCAGTGGAAGCCTGGTGTCCAATTTGAGCAATTTAAGGAAGATATGTATCAACTGGAGAAAGTCTGGAGGAAGAGAATATTAGGAATAAAACACAAGGAATGGCTAAAGAAATTGATATTTTGGTTTGGTTTAGAGAAGAGGAAGGTGAAGAAAAGCAAGCTTTGCAGTAGGTAGAAGATGATGGAGATAGTAATTACTTGTTCTCTTTAGCCTGTGAAGAAACGAGAAGAGGCAGTCAATGTGACTTTGAGTAACTTCGTCACCTTTTCTCAAAATGCAGCTCTGAAGGTGGCAAAATGTTAGGACCAGCTGGGGAGCGGAGCTCCTCCGCTTTTCTGCTGATCTGTGAAGTGTATTGTCTGTGGCTTTTGCAACTTCTCTGATTCACAGTGAACTTGATTAGATTTAACCTATGAACTGACCTAACTATTGCCCAACTGACCTGCTTTTAGCTCAGTTACCCCAAAATTGCCTTGCAGATAGGACCAAAATGAACTCTTGCCATCAGTAGCCAGTTGATCAGCAACGCAACTTGATTCACTCTTGGACCACATTAAAAAACGTGAATGGGTTGTTTCTCTTCTCTTGGATATGGCGTAGTTTAGTTTTCTGAAATAAGAACAATTCCTAGAACGCTGGGTTCCTTTTTGGAGTTGACTCTCCTCAATAATTGGTGCTCCTTAAAATAAGATTTTAAAATATGTGTGTTTGCCTTCGGTCCGTGGAGAGCAGTTCAAGGAGACAGTCTGGCAAACATCTGGCGTAGCTTCCCGTTGGGCAGAGATCGGTGTCCCTGTGCTTGCATTTATCAGGCAGTGTGGGTGTGTGGGACAGAGTGGTGTCCTGAAATACTTCTGGGGACAAATTGTAATCACCTCATAAACTGGGTGATAAAGCAGAGGTGCTATGCCAAAAAAAGGACAGTTGTGTCTGCCCTGGGACTGCTGAACAGGAAACGTGCCTGCAGTGTTCTCCCCTGCTGCTCGAATAATTGCTGTTGGCCCTGCAGGAAAGGGAGTTCACCCTGTGAAAAAGCAGCCTTTCAAGTACAACATGAATGTGAAAATTGAACAGATGGACGTTTTAGTCCTCTGTCTCTTATTCTTTATGCAAAGGGAGAGTTTGAGAATATGAATGTAAGCATTAATTGATTGTTTTGTTGATGTTACAGGAATGCTTAAAGGAAACTGAAGTACTAGCTGACGCAGGGATTCTTGGTATCGCTCAGAGAAAGTCGATTTTTCTACATTTCCTCTAACAGAGGCTCACTTATTTTTGTAAACCTGAGGATTATTAGTTCTTATCTGCTTGGGGAAATTACTCTCACCTTCCTTAATTTGGGACTTTGCATCCCAGCGTATCACATCTTCCTACCTACCACACGCATCGTAGGTCGCAAATGATCAGCTGGATGACTGGAAACAGTTCCTGACCTGCAGAGACAGCAGGCTCTGTGTCTGCGGGGCGGGCGCTCTGAGGGGCACCAGCACCCCTGGTCTCCCACCCAGCTGGGCTAGGGGCTGGCCGGAGGTCCGTGCGGTTCCAGCTCTGCGGGTGCAGACCAGGACTAGCAGGAGGGTGTCGTGCGCTGGCCGAGCACGGCTGGGCACGGACCCGTGGCTGGGAATCGGGCTTGGGTCCCGTGCTTCGGATGTAGCCTTTAAATTCTGTGCCCCCCTGTTGGGAAGACTGGCAGCCTGACTGTGTTGTTTGAGGTCGCTATAGCTGCTTGGAAGTTTTCTTGATTTTAGTAGTATATAGTGCAGCTTCTTAGAGTAGCCAATGTCATGGAGCTCGTCTGTGCCTCGCAATCAAAACATATCAGCAAAACAATGTTAGGGCTTAGTGCTTCCCTTCTGTGCACGGGGCAGTTATTCCACTTCTTGAGTACAGGAAAGCAATGCCTTGCTGCAAGAGAACCTGGCTAACACTGTGTCTTTTCAGCCATAACAACAGGAATTAAGTGACTAGTAGGTGGGGGCTCTAGTTCAAATGAGGGTGCGTTAAGACTTTTAGACGTGTATTTGGAGAGTGTGTATAAGAAATGTTTTCCTGAGCTTTTGAAAGGCAGAGGTGGTTAACTTGCTCTCTTCAGCACCAGATGTTTGTGGAAGCATTATTGCAGTCAGTTATTTTCTAGGAGAATCCGCAGATGCTCTTGAAGGATGTTTTTCCAAGCCTCAGTGTCCCTGACGCGCGGAGTAAATTCAGGCAGTTGCAGCACTTCAGTACAAAAGCGCATTTCTCATTTTGTGGCTGGAAAGGGAGATTTAGGCAGTGTTCCCTTGTAGTAACAAGAGGTCTGCACCGTTGGGATCCAAGTGCTTTAGGAGTTCGTACGTGAGCACGAAGCCCAAATAACATACAGTAACAGCAGCAGTGCTGCCAGAAATGGTGAACGGAGATGCTATCTGCACTTGATTTTGGCTGCAAGCAATGCGTGTCTTTTTGGCCAGCTCCATGCAAACATGTACAGTCAAGCTATTTCTGTCATGGTGGTTACCTCAGAAGCTTAATTAAACTGTGAAATCTGGGTTTTTCTGCTCCAAATCCAAAAGTAGCTGGGTAAAAGATAGGGAAAGAGTAATCCCAATTTCAGTCTCTTTGGAGATCTTCAGAAAAGATTAAAAAATTATACCGCTGAGCAGCTGGAAAATGTTAATGGTTTAGCAGGGTTTTCTGTTTTAAGCTGCTATAGATCTTGTTTTCTAGAAGTATTAACAATGCTTTGCTCAAGCTTACTACAAGTACCTCGCAGCAACTTTTCCAAGGCTAACATCTGCCGCTGTTTTCGCAGACGCGGAGGGGCTTCTGAGAATTAAAGAGGAGAACCAGAAGCATTATCGCAGAGCTCAGCGGCACCAGGAGAAGAAAGAGAAGATCCAGAGGCATAACCGCAAGCTGGGAGACTTGGTAGAGAAAAAAACCTGCGACTTGAAAACCCAGTATGAGCATCTGGCAAATCTTCGTCGGACGCATATCCTGGAGCTAACATCAGTCATATTTCCCATTGAAGAAGTAAAGACAAGCATGAGGTACAGAACACTCATCCTTTTGGACTCGTTTTGCTTAGCTTTAGACACCGAGAAGTGAGTCACCTAAGTCTAAGCTAGACGCCCTGGCTCCCTTAGCATCCGTGGGGAGAAGGAGGTGTTTCCCAAAGGCCTGGGAACCTGACCCAGAGATAGAGGTCCGGAACAGCAGAATCTGGAGGTGCCAGCATCTCCCTACTGAGAGATTGAAACTGTGTGTCCAATGTTAAACTTTTTTAAAATAGATAATTAAAAATCCCAGAACAAAGGAAAGTAGTTTGGGGAAGGAGGAGTTTTGCAGGAGTGTTTCTACAAGCATTTTGCTCTCTGCAAAATCTGTCTGAGTCCCTGCCAAGTACACCTCTGATTCTATTTTTCACACTTCTTTAAAAACACTCTGTTCCTCTTTGGGTGCTACAGAGACCCTGCAGATGTGTCTTCTGAGAGTGACAATGCTATGACCTCTAGCACTGTGAGCAAGCTTGCGGAAGCCAGGAGAACCACGTATCACTCCGGGAGATGGGTGTGTGATGATCACAACGGCGACACCAGCATCAGTATCACAGGGCCTTGGATAACCCTCCCCAACAATGGAGACTACTCGGCATATTACAACTGGGTGGAAGAGAAGAAGACCACACAAGGACCAGGTAAGGAGCAAGGTCTGATCTGGGGCACTCTAGAACTTGCAGCCTTGGATGCCAACAGAAGCCGCTGAGGAGCAGGAGCCCGGTCCGTTTGTTCTCTCCCAGACAAACCAGAGTCAGAAATAAATACGAGGATAGGGATCAGTCCACTGAAATCCTCTTTTGCAGGAAATGCTCACTGGGACACAGCACAGTGCAATAGAGAGGTAAAGTTAATCATTCACAGTTTTGACATGGTTCACATGCCGCCGTTTTAACAGGAATTCCAAGAATTACTATTTTCCACCAACATCTGACAGATTTCACTGTAAATGATTGCTGGATTCAGGCAGTTCTCAATACTTACAAATGACATTTTCCAGAGCAGACTTCAGTAACACGTTAACACACCCACTGAGGCTTCATTTAAAATGAGACTTTCATGATGTTTTTATTTCTTTCAGATATGGAACATAATAACCCTGCTTATACCATCAGTGCTGCATTGTGCTATGCAACTCAGCTCGTTAACACTTTGTCTCTCATACTTGATGTGAATCTTCCCAAGAAGCTCTGCAACAGGCAAGTAAATGCATGCCTCTAAGGAGGTGAATCAGTGACCAGTTTGGACTGATCTTAATTCAGTTTGGTTTTGTGAACAAAGTCATTCCTTGGAACAGCTTTTATGGTAGCGGTTAATGGCTCATGGATTTTTGTGCCATTAATTTTGGGTGGAGGGCTAGCAGGATTTTAGACCACAGTTAATAGTTCCTCCCTCCTTTTTTACCTCCTGAGAGTGTAGACCAACCAGCACGGTTGAAAATAACAGCTTTCTAATTGATGTATTCAGCATCCTCAAATTAGAAATGAAATATGACAGGCCACGAATAGCACTTCTCGTTGTGAGACCCTCTTGTGCTTCACAAAATCCCGGCCCAATTCAGCAGCTCTGAGTCATCTTGAATAGCTCCACGACGTTAAGTGCTGCAGAACAAGGCCTCTTCGTAGGGCATGACAGCAGCTCTTTGGGATAAAACACCAGTGGGGGACGTACCTGGCTGCCAGGCCTCTGGGATAATGCTGCGTAAACCCCATTTGGGATGAAAAGTGCTGCTGGGTTTTTAGTGTCGATGCGGAGCGCGTGGGATCTGTACGGAAGCAGTACTGACGGAGCTGTAGACCTGGTCGGTCTTCCAGGGGTCTCAGCTATGCTGCCGAGGTTCTGTTAAATGTTTAAAATAGTGGTTGTTGAAGTGAGGGCACAGAAGCTGTGTAGGGTCTCTGCAGGGGTTTTTTTATCCTATTATTTGGTTGCTCAGTGTTCACAGAAGGAAAAGCTTGGGACCGGGAAATGATGCAGGATTTACAAGGAGAGCCAAAATAGCTTGGCTGCAGTGGATCTTTGAGTTTCGTGCGGTTCACATCACCTGTCCTGTTGAAACCGGTGAGACTAGGGCAAGCAGTGGTTGCTGATGAAATGCTAACAGTCTTGCTAGGCGGAAAATTCATCTCCGGAGCACTCTGAAACTGGCTGTGCAGTTCAAACAAGTGCTTACTGTGAGGATGTTTGCTCCAGGATTTGGTGGGAAGGCAGGACACAGAATGCTGGCATCTCCAGTGGGTGTATTTTCACAGCCTTTTGCTTTGTGTGTGTGTGTGGTGTTTCAACAGCGAGTTCTGTGGAGAGAACCTCAGCAGACACCGGTTCACGCGGGCAGTGAAGAAGCTGAACGCTAATATCCTTCACCTTTGCTTCTCTCAGGTAGGGGGAACGTGCGTCTCGGTTCTTTCAAGAGCTTTTGAAATATCAGCTGTGCCTGCAGGTTTCCTCCAGTATCTGATCATGTCTTTTTCTTGCCTTCCCCTACATGTGGTAGCATGTAAATTTAGATCTGTTGCACCCACTGCACACGCTCAGGAACCTTATGTACCTGGTCAGCCCGGACACTGAGAACTTGGGCAGGTAAGAAGAGAGGTGTCTCAGCTCACCTGTGACTGAATCCCTCGTGAAGTTACGCGTTTGCCTTGTTACTTAAGAGGGAAATCCTTCCCTTCTTCTCTACTTATAGACCAGTCCTCAGCACGTCAGAAATCAGGGTAGTTAGAAGGAGGGGGCAGGAGAGGACAGAAAAAGGGGGTCCCGAGTAGGAAATTAGATTTCGGAGATGGGTGTGTGCTGTGCTTCTGCGTATGGTGGGCTCAGCTGGAGGCGTTGTAGCTGATGATGGGCTTGTTTCGCCTACGCCCAGAAGCAAGAACTCCTTCCCTCCAGGGGACAGCAGCACATACGCCAGGCGGTCTCACTGTGCTCCGAATGTGAGCCTAACCACAGCTTGCCAACACGTAAATACCTAAGAGCATCCAGCAATATAAACCCTAAAACGAACGCTAGGTAAGCCTTTCCTAGAATAATTCCAGTTAATGAACACCCTAGACCAAAGTCAACACTTCAAATAATACTAATTTCTATGTAAATTAAGATTAAAGACTACTTTTCTGTTAACATAGTACGTGATGAAAAGAACATCAGTTCCTGTGGGCTGCGTGCAGCAGGGTTAATAATCTTTTTTTATTTTTTTTTTACAACTTCAATATAAGAAAGCCAACAACATTGATTTCCTGTTGGGATAATCCAGTCACAAGTGACTTGCACAGAAAGTCTGCAAATATTTGTTTAATCTGACTGTTCCCCCTTACGCAGAGTAATGTTCTGAGATCTACTTTTCCACTTCGTTCTCGTGTACAGATCTAGTTTTATTTAAAAACCTGCAGTGCCGCTGAGAGGAACTGGCTGCGTGCCTCTGACCGCTTGCCTTGTGTTCGTTGGGTCTATCCCTACTGACTCAGCCCAAAGATACAGGGAGTCACATCCTTGGAACAGAGTTCAGCTTGGGAAAAGCGATGTGCTTGCCGCTGCTTGTCCGAAAACAAGGAGAGTGCGGGAAATACCCAGAGGATGAGGAACGGTGCCCTGGAAAGCGGCTGCTGTAAGAGATCCGAGTGCCACAGTGGGTCTCGCTTCTCTGTGCAGACGTTACGGAGCTCCACGTGCATCAGTCGGGTCCATGTAGTAAAGGGAGAGGTTACAGGAAAGAGGCGGAGAAAATACCTACAAGTGAGGGCAGGGTAGGTTAGTCTGTGTAAAACTGTCTTAGCTCGCTAGAGGGGAGATTGAGAGATGACTTGATTTACACGCCTTCGTGGGGAGAAAATACAGGATTCTGAACAGCTTTGTGGACGCCGTTGGAAGCAAAGAGTCTGATCTAGGCTGAAACGCGTCGCGTGTGCCTAACACAGAGTTTAATTGCCCACAAGAATGAAGGTGGGGGTTCTCCATTTCCTTGTGTCGTCCTGTCAAGGCTGGATGAGTTTCTGGAATGGGTGCTTGCATCAGGGAGAAGTTACGGGGCTCAGGACAGGGGGAACGCATGGAACGTAATGGACTTTGTTGCAGAGGAGGTCACTCGAGATGAGCTCATGGTCCCTTCTGGCCCTGAACCTGATGACTCTCTTCTTATGTTGCCTCGTTAAGCAAAATGCTTTGCCAGAAGGCAGCGCTCCCATTCCCTGCCGGATTATGAAAGAGGAGTGTTTACCTTTAATTTCTCAGCCGCCTGCAAAGTTTGCAGCAACCAGCTCTCGTTATT
>Ga0065711_1042891_pt1 | contig 15067 bp, 15 predicted proteins | sample Hoacrofraction12_FD_59098 | JGI IMG/M metagenome (GOLD analysis project Ga0065711, IMG submission 59098) | Hoatzin crop microbial communities from Cojedes, Venezuela - Epithelial fraction 12 v2 (version 2) | ecosystem: Host-associated > Birds > Digestive system > Esophagus > Crop | place... | reverse complement strand
CCCTCTCAGCCTTCTCTTCTCCAGGCTGAACAAGCCCAGCTCCCTCAGCCTCTCCTCGTAGGAGAGATGCTCCAGTCCCCTCCTCATCCTCCTAGCCCTCCGCTGGACTCTCTCCAGTAGCTCCTCATCTTTCTCGAACTGGGGAGCCCAGAACTGGACACAGGACTCCAGATGGGGCCTCACTAGGGCAGAGTAGAGAGGAAGGAGAACCTCCCTCGACCTGCTGGCCACACTCCTCTTGATGCACCCCAGGATCCCATTGGCCTTCTTGGCAGCCAGAGCACGCTGCTGGCTCATGGTCACCCTGTCGTCCACCAGCACTCCCACGTCCCTCACCGCAGAGCTGCTCTCCAGCAGGTCCTCCCCAAGCCTGTACTGGTGCATGGGGTTGTTCCTCCCAATATAGCAATGGAAGAGGCCCAGGTAATGCTTACTGTTTTACAAATCATAAATCCAGCCATACAAAATTCCATGTAGATGTTCAGCAGCGTGCATCTCCCCTGATCCCAATTTTTCAATGTGTAAGATAGGGAGCTTTGTTCAACCTTTGGCAACTTTCCTTTGTCTGTCAGTCAGACACCCAGTTGTGGTGATGGTACTGTGTGATGTGGTCAGTCCTGTTTCCTGCATCACTTATTTAGCTTCCTTTCGTCACTTTCTATTCCCTGAGCTTAAGCAATTAGGGTTTAAAACACTACCATTATTGTCCGTGGTTTGGTGATCAACCACTAGTAAGGTGTTTTGAGCAACTAAAAGCTAAAGCAAAACAGTTCAGAACGGGGTTTTTTCTTACTTTCAAAACAAAGTAGCGTTTTTGGGAAGAGTTTCTCCTTGGCTTCCTTCTGTTATGCTTCCCAGAATGTGAATGTTTTTCTTTGTATACCAAAACTACAAAAAAACCCCGCAAAACCCAGCAACTCAGCTATGTCACTGTGTTTATGATCTTTAAATTCGTAAACTATGGTTAAGATATGGCCAGATAAAATATTCGGTGCAGCAGACCTTAAAAACAAAGAACTGTTTGGGGTGATGTAGTAAGTTGGACACTTTCCTGTGAGTTTTAAATTAATCCAGCTCAGATCACTGGCATCCCATGGTGTTCATGTCGTTGATTTTTTTTTTTTGCGGTAAAAATTTCCTTTTTTTCTCACCCATCTAATCATTAATGAACAAGAACAAGACTGCTAATAAAGGTCTAGACGACATAGCTGATTGTTTCCTGCCTTCCAGCATCTCCTTCCAGCATTTTTTTCCATTCTAGAGTGAGTTTTGCTCTGACCTAAATTGCTGCAGTGTTATAATCTCTCAGATGGCTGCTCCATTTCATTCTGCAAGTGAACAAATGTACTCATCTCTGTCTCTCAGGACTACAGAGTGCTTGGAGGTCTTAGGCAGTGACACCAGCTTCCTCGAGGAGGGCAGCAGAGGAGGAGATGCTGATCTCCTCGCTCTGGTGACCAGCGATAGGACACGAGGAAATGGCGCGAAGCTGTGTCAGGGGAAGTTCAGGCTGGACATTGGGTGAAGGTTCTTCACTAAGAGGGTGGTCAGTCGCTGGGACAGGTTTCCCAGGGAAGCGGTCACGGCACCAAGCCGGTCAGAGCTCAAGGAGCTCTGAGTCATGTGGTTTTGTTTTAGGTAGTCCTGCGAGGAGCAGGGAGTTGTGCTTGATGATCCTTATGGGTCCCTTCCAACTTGCGATATTCTCTGGTTCTATATTACACATTGTAAAATCTAATATTTCATAATACAAGGTACACTGGCAATTTTAAACTAAATAATATATTACTTCATTGCATACAGTTTTATTTGCAGTTCTTTTTCAGTAAGGTTGACTGTTGCATCAGTTTAACTTCTGATGAGGAACAAAATGTCCTTTAAGGCAGATAAAGTTCATCTGTCCAGCAGGATTAGAAGCTGCAGCAACGGTGGACTGTCCTGTGGGGGGTGGTAATGCTGCGTCAGTGAAGGCTCGAGCTAAACAATCTTCCTGACATGGCTGACTGACACACAGAAATGTTTCCCTAAGTCAGATGAATAAACCAGGCTGTTGCTATAGTTGTGCGTATGATCTGTATATTTTTTTCTAGTGCATGTGTTCATTCGGTGAAATATAGTAAGTGTGTATACATTTTGTCTTGAAGGTAAGCTGCCGTGGTGGTTCGAATGCATGGTAAATGTATACTTATTATAATTTCATTGGGTTATTATAAAAACACTGCAGTGTGTATTAGTCGCTTAAGTGTGAAGGAAAAAGATAGTAAAATGTAATTACAAAATTCAAATTAACTTAGGCGTATTTTCAGTTAACATTTTGTCAACTTTGATTTTACAAGAAGAACATCTGAAATTATTCCAGGAAAGATAACCAGACGAGCATAATACCTGACGTTACATTAATGAGTAGCATGAAAATCCATGTGAGGAAAGAATTAACAGCTATATATGCAGATGTGCATTACAGTAAAAGATAATGAGATTAGTAGCAAAATGTGAAAATTATTCATGTTAGGATAGAAAAAAATAATTTCATAAAAAGCCTTAATATATTAAAAGGGCCTATAAAGGAGTTAATCTTGTTAGGGAGAAAAACTCTTCCAAAAGACTCACAGGCAATAAAGTGACTTTCCGCTTTTCAAGAGTGCTTGGTGGTCCACTGGTTTTTCTATTGCATATATTCATCTTCCTGTTTTAAAATTATTTTAAAACATGAAATCTTCTCATATGAAAGTTTTTATTGCTTATTGTGATTATTTTAATTCATTCCCCATGGTGTTCAGCTATACCTCATCACTGGAAATTCAAGAATTTCATAGAGAAGTGGAAAGCTGTGACTTCTTAAAGTGATGCAGCTTTGTTTCATTAAAAAAAGGATAAAGTCGTAGAAATTAATAGCTATTTTCAGTGTCCGGATTCTGGAATCTTACGGGGGTTTTTAGCAGGTATATGGCTTAGACTGGGTACCCAAAATCAGGGTGTGAAATGATTACTTCTAAAAATCCTGGCCCATCTTTAGTTGAAAGACTTTTGGGTTTATGCTTTTTGAATTAGAAGCCTGATTTTTATTCTACTTCATTTTCTCTAGCATGTTCTATTGTAACAGTACTTGGCACGACATACTGTGAAATGGAGAAGGATGCTAAGCAATGGAAAGTATTTTTCACTTTTCAGTGCTAAACTTCTTAGGAGTCATACCTCAAAAATGTAATTACCTGAAAATTGCTATTAAAAAAACGCAAAAGAAATTGTTATTTCCAAAATGAATAGGATTCTTTGCTGTAATTCAACATAACAAACATTCTCATTAGATTTTTCTTCCTTTATGTGTGACTAGAACATTGTTTATTGTTTGATTTGAGGGTGACTGGTAATAAACATCTTCTGAGATGAGGTATTTTTGCTCTTGTTAGTTTTGTTACTGTTTCTGTTGGTTCTAGTGATACTCTTCTTTCAAGTTTTCTGTCATTGAACGTGAACTGGCTGTCTGATTTTTCTGAGAATCACCAGCATTCTCTCTCTCACTGTAGTCCCATTTAAAAAGGATATTTCAGTAGGAATATGTGCGTATGGTCATGTTTATGGCTCTGTATCTCTCAGAAATTCATGTGCTATTTTATGATGAGAATCCTGCATGCACACTGCCAAATGGTGTTTACTCCATTGCTGTACATGCAAACACTAATGCTTTCTAGACAATGCTCGTAAATCTCTGAGCTGTTGCCATCATTGTAATTAATTCATCCATATTTTGCTATCTTTAATCTTGTGCACGGTTTTTTCAGTTTTAATAAAAACACCCTCACAGATGTCATTAAAACCTTACTATCCTTTTGGCAGAGTTTTATGCTATATATATGTGTCATTGCATTCAAAAGAGTTGAAAGAGCAGAACATGAATTTTGCAAAAATGAAGCGCTCAAACTGATGGAATTCCAGAGCCTTGTTTCCTTCTGCAGCCCGAAGTGATGGGAATGTTCAGGGGCTCCGGGCTTCTGTATGGTAAACCTTTTACACGGTGATCTGCATGAGGTATTTTAAAAGTGAGAATTATCATTTGGTACCGTGGGCATTGAGACCAGAAGAGATGTATTTTTAAGCATCAGATGACTGCAAGCCCTTCAGATTTATAGATTTCGAGTTTCGGTGACCTTCTCAGTTTATATAGTTAAACATTTGGGGAAATTTTAGGTAATGCCATAGATACGTGTATCATTTGAAAGGTTTATTGCCCAGCTTTTGGTGCTTTTTGACATCAGAGGTATAGAGTGATAGTTATATACTGCATATGAATTCAGATTTCCAACCAGTATGACAGTTACGAGGATTGAGCTGACTATTACAAGCGCTGGGTAATTGCAAGACTTCCATCTTTTGAACTGCTTTAGGAAAGCTGGAGTTTGTCTCAAAATATCTGCCTAATATATTAGAAAGACATTAATTTTGGTTCAGACGTGAGAAGGTGGATGTCAATAGTATATATCCTTATAACTACTTCTCTCTTTAAAATATGTATTTTGTTTGAAAAGGTTTTGGACCATGCGGGAGGTTGTCCACTTCAGACATATTTTGATGATGGTTATGCCTTTATTAGTACTGTTGTCTCTTATCTAACCAGTAGATTACAGTAACACAGACCAGTTTCCTAACAGCTGAATCTAGGTTTGCAAGTTTATAAAAATAATTAATTTCCCTAAATGTAATTTAGAAGTTGAAGAAGAATTCTATATGGAATTCAATGTGTTGGGTGGACATATTTTCGTTTTCTGCCTTGACTTAGCTGTACTTCCTATGTTTATTTTATTGGACAGATAGAACCGTGTATTGTACAAGCTGAGCTGGTGCCAACAGAATATTTCCAATAAGTTGTTTAATCACTGAACAAGTCTGCTTTCAAACTGGGCAACGCGCCCATTGCCAGTGTGCAGCACTGGGATAGAATAACAATTATACTGGTTGTGTTTAAAAAGCATCCTGACTCAAATCAGCTGTAACTGTTGGGCAAGGGAGTTAAGTATGCCAATAATCTTTTAAGATCATCAGAAAAGGACTTTCCTTATTTTTTTGGACTCTGGAGGCCATCAGCACTTTTTCTCACTAACAGAAGTTTGCTTAGCACCAAGGAAAATTTGCCGTCTTTGCAATTTTCCCAGCTCCAGTTGGCTTGCATCGCGAAAAGCAGAGCTCAGCATTGAACCTCCATTTTTTTTGGAAGAACTCAAAGCACTGAGTAGGCATATGCCACATAATTTGAACATATCCATTGTAAAGAGATATGTTGTTGATCATACTTTTGTTGCAAGTTTTGAAGAAAATATTAGAGCGATCAGAGTTGTTTGTGATCTGTTCTAAAAGTATTTCTGAAATACAGAAGAAACATTCTTCTCTCTCTGTGTGGAGAACATACCAGATATGAAGCTAGTATATCATTCTGTTTTCTAAACAGTAAATTAAAGAGCCGTCTCTACTACTTGCATGACGTTTTGGGGAAATCTTGCGACCAAAGAATCTGTCTTCTATTCCAAAATCCAAACTCCAGATATAATTATGGAGAAAAGGGCTGAAGAAGCAAAGCTAGCCTGTTTTATTTTGATTGGACTAAAAGTTGAGACTGAAGTTCTCTGTGGTCGGGAGGCTGAGATTAAAAGGTCTGTAATTAGATTCAGTACTCATGTGTCTTAATGTCCAGAAAGGCCAAACCCTGTCTGCAGGCAGTAGTAGTTGCCAGGATCATCAAAAATAATTCATAGATACAAGTGAAAATGAAATTATGCACGCCTTCTGAAATAGTTTGTTCTTACGTGCTCTGTCTTGTTGCTGAAAAAAGAAAGCATAGGAAATCCCTCAAAATACCCAGTAAAGAAGCAGAACTTGAGGTTGAAAAGAAATGGGTCTCCATCTGGAAAGAGATTGCCTAGGTCTTGTAGGTAGTCCTGTGTATTCCGAGTGATGTTTCATTAGTATTTCCTTTTGATCTTCCCATTTTCCTTGTGTTAGGTATAGTGGTACCCAAAGCAAAACAGCCTGTTAGATGTCTGCGGTTTTTATGTGTACGTGTGTGTATGAACACAGAAAAGATTTCTGCCGTGTGGTCGCGAGAGGGCTGGTGTGTCTTTTGGTGAATAGTTTATACCAAATAACAATTGAGGTTTTCGTTTCAGAATTTTCTGTGTTTAGGTTAATAGTAACGAGCAAAACAAAGTGTTCTTTCGGCTGAATTAACAGTTGAGGGCAACGCTGGAGGGTGAGTTTGGTGTTGGTGACCTTCTGCAAACTAAATAATGGTACTTGAGGGTTCCGGTCTTCCCCAGTCCAGCTGCCCAGCGCTGGGGCTGACAGGAAACGTGCTCTGGACCGCACTCTGAGTGCTCTTCTCTTTTACAGGCAAGTTAAAGATCAAAATAAGAAAGTAGCAAATCTGAAGCACAAAGAGCAAGTGGAGAAAAAGAAGAGTGCACAGATGCTGGAGGAGGCCAGGAGACGAGAGGATAATCTGAATGACAGCTCCCAACAGCTGCAGGTAACATGGGAATTGAATTGAAGCAATTTGGTCAGTCAGCCAGGCTTAGCTGCCTTGCTCTCTGCTGTGCCTCCTGAGCTGTTTTCCTAGCTGTCACCTAAGAAATTTGTCACTGATTATTTAAAAGAACGCATCTATCCCAGAGCACTTCAAAGAAAGCGGCCTCTCTCGGTTGCCTTCATAGCTTGCTCCGTTTTCATAAAAGTGAAAAATAGTTTAACTGTTGACTCGGTTATGAAGTGCATCGTTGAAATAATTTTATCATTTCAGTATTGAGATTGATGTGGCATGTCTTTCTTCGCTGCTCTTCTAACAGCCCTTTTCTTTAGCTGTTTTGTGTGTTTTCCCAGCTGGTTTTACCTCTTGCTGGTGCCTTTTCTTCAGTAAATGAATGATAACCTAGTAAGTATACTTACATTAAATTGGAATTGTTGTGGGGTAACTGGAAGACCGTGTTTTCTGTGTTTACTCATCCATGTTTGAAAGTGAAACCCTACTCTACCTCATGAATTCTTGGTATGCTTACTAGTCGGTTTGCTTTATTTCTGAAATGATAGCGTGGTACTGCCCCACAGAATTGTCTGGTTACCTCAAATCTGCGTAGGCGTGCGAAAGTCACCAGTATAAAAGCAAGTCAAATATTTCTCAGTGTGCTCTATGTTGATATGCACTGTAGATGGTTTATCAAATGGTAGGTTTTCAAGTGCTATCAGAAAAATGTTAAACTATTGCCATGAAGTAAAGCAAAGGTACTATGATGCTAAGTGAGGAAATAATAGATATTTTGCCTGTGATTTCTTCAGTTTACAAAAGTAACTTTCCTTTTGCTGAGTGAAAGTAAACATGGAAACAGTAGTCTACATCTGAGGTCTTCTAAAATTATTTTTTAAATCTTTAGAGAGCAAGCCTAGGTGTTTTCCTTTGTTATCCTGGGTTAACTCCTGCTTCTTGGTACCAGCTACCTATCTTAATACGTCTGCAATGAAGACACGGAGTAAATCCTAATAGTTCACTAGCAAAGATAAATCTCCTCCTTAATTTAAACAGATACTTCTTTACTTTGTTCTGTGGAATTCCATGGGGATGGTTTCAACTCTTGAAGAACTTTGAAAGAACCACAGAAACATGTGTCCATGGGGAATGCTCTCAGATGCACCATTTTGTGGTTTTCCCCCTCTATTCCAGTCCTGTATCTGCGGGGCACTGAAATAGTTAAGTTCCAAGGGTATGAAAATGATTTCATAACTGCAGACTTTTATAAAAGGCAGAGATGTGGGATTTCTACATCTGCTAACGGGTTTTGTGGCTGTAGTGCTATGGCAATCTGCAAGGCTCTCGTTATGTGGCAGCCTGAGTTCAAATAACACAATCCTCCTTGTATTAGGGAAATGTCTTTAAAAATTCCTAGAACTAATACAATATTTGGTTAGATTTCTAATCTGCATTTGGGTAAATCTGTATTTTAAGTTGGAAAAGGTAAGTGGTACTAGACATTTGCCTTGCGATTATGTGCATGGTGTATTTATTGGACGACACCTTTCCACAAGACCATCTCCTTTGTTCTTATGTAGCACTCTCAGATTTTAAGAGGTATGGCTTTTTTCCTGGCTATTTTCCCGACAATTATTCTTTCCCTTTTCATTTTTCTTTCTTTTACACAAATGGAATGCATTGGGGAAAGCCTAAAGTTTGTTTACACTCAGCTCCTATTGGCATACTAAATTTGTTCTTTTTTTTGTTTGTTTTCAAGACACAGTAAGTCACGTAATGTGGTTGTACAGCTACACGTAGCAAGGGACAGATGGTGATACTCTAGTAACTGATAACTTTAGGTCCTGTTGAAACACCAGCTTCTGATACTTCGAAGAGGTTGTATGGTGTTGCTGGCAGCAGGGAGGCAGCTTTGGCTCAGAAATCAGGTGGCAAAAAATGGTGCTGCTTTGTATGAGAGTTTTTAAGAAAGTAAAGCTGTCCTTGCAATGTCCTGTCCAATTCTTTCCTTACAAAGTGTTTTAGCAGTGGGGTGATCGTGGATATAAAACTGTGAATAGCATAGTTAGCATCATTTTACTCTAAACGTTTCCTCTTTTTTAATTTCCCACTTACGTCTAGAAACAAGAAACAAATAACCAGCTGTCTCTTTTGAGGAAGCCAAGTTGTCTGATATTTTTCTCTTTTTCTCCAGTGTTGCTTTGTTGTAGGCTGGTGGTCTAGTAGGGAGGCTAAAATTGGGAACAGAGATGTCAAAGTGTATAATTTGATTACCTTTACTTTTTTACGTTCCAGTTTTCCAATTAGAGATGGCTACACAGCAGTACATACTTCTTTCCGCTTCGCCTGTGTGTGTTTTATTCTGCACTGTTGTCTGTTGCTGTCTATACTTATATGCATGTGTTTCTGAGATTAAAAATAGACATTATTAAATGCATGTAAGGGTTGAAGATTGACGTGGGATGTGATAGTCAACACTGAAATGTGTAAGCTGTAGTGGTATGAATATTACTTGATTTTCCCCAGTGCCTTTCCTGCCTTTGTGAACCTAATTGTCCTGTTTGGGTGGGCTTGATTTTAGAGAGTCTTTCCCCATATTCAACACAAGGCTGAAGGGAATGCTTTCATTCACAGATGAAAAAGGTCTGTATGCTCGAATGAAAATATCAGGCTGAGGTAAAATATGAAGTGTTTAATGACAAGTGACAGGCTCAATAAAAACTCCTTCCTTTAGAAGAGCTCTCTGCTAACAGCCTCCCTCTCTCAAGGACTGCAACATTTGGCTTCCTGGAAGTAAAACTTACCCAGGACCGCATTTCAATTTGTTAATTATGGAGTCCTGTCTTCTCCATAGACTCTAAAGAGCTCTGCCTTCTAATCGATTAAAAAAAAAAATTAAACCTGAGTGAAACGTAGATTTTTTTATTTTTATTTTTTTATGCAACCATTGTTGGCTTTGGGGTCAGGACACACAAGCACCAATTTCAGATAATTTTGGTCTTGGTGGTTTTGGCTGGAATTAATAATAAGACATTATGAAATGCTTAAAAATATATGATCTGCATGTTCTTTGGTTGACCGTCTGCAATCCAGTCAAATAAACACGCTCCCAAGCACATACTCCACTCCTCCTCTCTCTGTCCCTAACAGGCATGTGGTTTCTTTCTTCCTGAGTCCAGTAACAAAATGTTCGTTTATTCAGAGAGGTCTGATGATGGAAATTGAGTATTTTGGGGAGTGGGGAAAGAATGAAAACCATAATGTCTCAATTCTAGTGAGATGGATAAATGGCTTTCCAAATTTGTCTTTTCCTCCTGGATTCCCTTAAACCACAACTCTCCAGAGATCTAAGAGGTTAACGAGTGTCTGGTCTATAAGCAGGATAAAAAAACAAGCTGTTGGGCTGGAGTAGAAAATTTTTGCTTCAAGTAACTAAAGCTTGGCTGTTGTGAAAAGGAATGGATAGGCTGTCTTGTACTAGAAAGGTGGCATTTACTGAACTTTCAAGATACTTGAATGGGTGCTTGGAACTGACATCTGGAAGGCAGTATGCGTATTTTCTCGTCCTATTCCTCCAGCATCTTCCGGAGTTTTTAGCAGGAATTTTCAGAATATCTTGTGGCATGGAGCTGTGTGCTACTGGATCTGTATTGGAGCAGCTGTCCATCAGTCTCTAATTGCTGCTGACAAACTACATGTCCAGAAGCTGTGTAAAATGTATATGAATGGTTTAATGAACAACTGTAAAACAAAGTAAATTTATTAATTTTTTTCTTCTTTTTCCACACCCTGGTTTAGATAATTTAATGTAGAATTCCTAATCCATGAATTATATACATATGTATACGTTGTTTGTTCCTTGTGGTTGTATAATTCTTTTATCATATTGAGCATTAAATAGGGAAAATATTCTCCTAGTGGAAAAAACTGAATTTTCAGTCTAAACAAATGTGCAATTTTTTGTTCAATAGTGCTTTTACTAGGATTCAGACAAAGCTTGATGCGGTGGATAGGTAGCCAAATACCTTCTCATCAAATGAACCTTCTAAATCCATTAAATATCAGGGACTACTTGTTATGAGGCACCATAGCAGGTACATGCAGTCAATATCAACATTCAAAAGTCTGAAACCCGAAGTGAAGCCACTGGTCTTCCGTTATTGAGGAATTTCCTGTTGACAGGCGATGATTGGATCTTGAGTGTAGGGTGGATGAAGTTTTTTCATCTGGTCTGTTGATGGTGATACCATTTACAGAAACTAAACTGGAAGAAACTTGACATTTGGAATGGAGTAGCGTATCCCTGGGTAGACACTTAGCCATCTGCTCTGTTTGTTTTCACTTTAGGGTTTAGTTTAGTTTACCATGCGTTTATTATGTTCAGGTTAGACATATTCATTGCCTTCACATCTTTAAAAAAAAGGAACCATTCAACTCTGTCATCTTATATAATGTAAAAATGCTCTGAAGCTTTGAACAGACACCTGGAAAAATTTTGTGAAGGTCGCTATTTACAACTCGCATTAGGCAGTCTCCCAATTATCCCAGTATATTCTTAACTGCAGATTGAGATTTGTGGCGAGAGAAAGCCATTATATAGCTTGAGAGTTTTTAACAGAGGAAAGAGGACTCCCTACATCCTAACGTTTCCGTGTGATCCATCAGGAATATTATACTCCAGACACGCTTTCACCCAGTCTTTTCTGCAGAAACATTAGGTGTCTGTGGGAGATGAAACCTGCCATTTGTACTCCCTTGCTTGTTTGGCAACGAGCAGGGTTGGTACCCGTTATGATATGCCAGAAACTTAAGTACAGTGACGACTGGACAGCTGAATGGGTGCCAGCAACCTTAACCACTACGTATTTTTTGCAAGGGTGGTTTTTTTTTCTCCTAAGATTAGTATCGGAGTTCAAACTACTTTCCTAAAAACTGTCAGAGAGATTAATGTGACTGTTGACAACATGGTGTGGTTCCTGTGAGGAGGTCTCTCCTGAGAGCAGAAAACATGGAGAGCCAGATTTAAGCAAAACAATAGGAGTACATTCAAGGGGAAGAACAGCTCTCTTTTCATTTCGGTGTCCTGTTTCATGAGCCTGAGAAATGGCAATAAATTCGCGTTTTTTCCCTCTTCTGGGTTTTTTTCCCTCTGTCTCTTAAGCTTTTTTTTTTTTCTTCCTGCTTGCTGTGTTGAACATGTTTCTAACTCATCTCTCCCCAAGAATAAAAATGCCCAATTACTGCAGGTCATTTCAAGTCTCATTGTTTAATAAAATTGCTATTCTGCCTTATTCTTGTTTTGCCCAGTAGAAGAGGAAAGGGGAGGCAGTGATGGCCTAAAACCAGACAGAGATAAGAATTGATTTAAAAAAAAAAATTAATACACATGGAATTTTATTTAGTTCTGTACCTGTGGCAACAAATGTTTCAGCATAACTTCAAAAAAATTCCTGTAATTGATTTCAAGTAGTGATAAACCTAATTCACTTCATTCTAATTCAATATTGCTCCTCAGTCTTGCTTACCAAGCTGCTCAAAGTTCCATTACTCTTGAACTACTCTCTTTTTTCTATAATTAGCACTTTCCTTGCTAAATTTTCCTCTTTGGCTGAAATGTACACGCTCTAAGGATGTAACAGAACACCTCCTCTTACTGGGATGTGCAGATATTAGCTGGGATTGAGGCTCAGGCTGCAATTTGTGTCTTCATGACTGATAGAAGGTTGTAAAATACTAAAAGTCATCTTTTGGTATTTAGACCTTTCAACTGTTGAATTTTGTTTGAAGTACACTCAGAACTGATTGCAGGTGGTGGGAAAAACTACCTACATTGGTATCCCTTAGTCTTTTACTGGTGATTAAAGGAGGATTATCTCCTTAACATCTTAGAAAATGTCTATAGTCAGTTAAAATTCATCAACAAATTCAGTTTAGGGCACTGTGTTGTTTTTCTTGCCAATGTTTGAATTCTACCTAAGTCTTGATATCTTTGAGGTCAGATGATTTTCCAAAGCAGGGTGTGAAAAGCAAGGGAATAGAAGCTAAAGGAATTCAGTGTCCCAGCAACAGTTTTCCGTGCCCTTCTAGTGCACAGCTTTCTTCTCCATGCCAGTCACCACCCATGTACTTTGCTCTTTCTCGTTTTGAAGAACTGTTGAATATTCTTAAACTCTACTCATTTTTTGCATTGTAAGTGCATATGTCTTTATGTCCCAGTGCTGTGGAGCAATTCCTGCTTATGCTGAGGTGATGTGTCTGGTTAAAAATAGCAAATGTAGTATTTTCTATAAATGAGACTGAATTTCTGAAGTGTATTTATTGATTTATTCAGGATACTTAAATGAAAGATAACTTATGTAGCTCCACAAGTATCTCAAACTCTAACTCATGGATAAAATAGCAGATGAAATTCAGTATGAATGCTTATTAATATATGTCAGGAGGAAAAAATCTTAAATATATGTACACAATGATGGATTCCGCTCTCTATATATTGTCATATGACAGCAATCTTGGAATTAGAATAAATATTTTCATGAAAATATCATTGGTTAGCAGAGCTATTAAAAAAAATTGTTGTGAAATATTAAAGGATAAAACAGAAAATATCACTGTGCCACTAGATACATTGGCAGTGCATTTGCCTCGTGAATAATGTGCAATGGTGTTGGCCATCCACCACAGAAAGGGCATGGCAACAGCAGAAAAGGAAGAAAGTAGTAAACATAAAGACGAGCTTCTGTTCAAACAGATATTAAAAAAATTTGAACACTTCAACATGGAAAAGAAATGAGTGAAGGCAGGAGCTAGGGAGTGTTTTTTGCAGCTTTGCAGAGAGAACAATAGATGATAATGTTGGCATATTTAGGGCTAAAGAAAAACAATAACTGTTTTTCTCTTTCCTCTGAACTAGTTCAGGCCTTTACAGAAACAACTGGAATTTCATACAGAGAGGTGAGAATCTCTCAGAATGTGAAGAGTTTCCACTTTCTCGCCCTTTTGGTTTTTATACCGGTGAATTTAAATGGTAATTTTTCTGAGTGCTGTGATGCTATGTTGTTGCCTGGTCAAATGATATTATCAATGTAACAGTGAAAATGTACCAACGAGAAGGTTTTTCTTTTCACAAACTTCATTTCAGTATTTTTAAACTGATGATGCTAGTATCTAACATTCCGATTTACCTTTTTCTTTTCAGTCATATCTAATTGGTTTCACGTTCCATACATGCGTGTGAATTGACTGCTGCCACACACCTAAGTCGTTCTGTTCTTCCTGACCCTTTCTTGCTGACTTTTTTTAAAGTTTCTGTTATTGTATCCCAGTCATAAATATGTTTATTTCCTGTCTGCAAATGTATCCTTGCATTTTCAGATACGGTGGTAAAGCTAATCTGTGCATTTACTGGTAAAGATATTAAGAAGAACAGAAACAAGTTTTAAGTATTTTAAGCAAAACATTTCCATAAATTAATATGTATATATTTGGTCAGTAGCAGAATCCAGGTTGTACCAAGACATATCTTTTCTGTAAAATTAACTTCACATCTGGTTTCCAGGGGGCTGGCAGGTGGGGTGGGCTGTTCCCAGATGGTGTAAGACCCATTGGCAACTGAATTCTGACATGTGAAATTGCTTTGATGATCTCTTGTTTGAAGTTGGGGAGATAGGAGAAGGTGAAAGTCATTTGGTTGGGGTTTTTTTTGCATGAAGTAAAATGAATAGTGGTTAGTATTGGAATCTCACTAGATTGTGAGTCCTAGCCAGGGACCGACGGCTGCTTGAAAGGAAAGCAATTCCTAGCACAAACACAACAGCTGCTCTGCTACGATGGAAAGCAAGAAAGGGGCATTAGGGAGTAGAATGAATGTATGAGACCGGAGGTGACTGCAGGAATTCCCTGTGAAATTGAGCGAGTGAGAGAGATTCAGCACAGTCAACTGCTGGGTAAACATTTCCTCAGTGGTGTTCCATCATAGCAATCTTTGTCGTATGTTCAGCTATGAAAAAGAGGGAAGACAGGAGAAGTAAACTTTTATAGCTGGCTGTCCATGCATGCTGCTTCTGCTGCTCTTTTTTGCTGGACGATTGAAAATGGGCAAAGAAAGGCAGGTCTTACAACTGCTGTGATATATTAGTGTGATGATGACAGGACTGACACTGGCGAGGAGAGTTCAGAGGAGCAGGGCTGTATCAAGGGAATAACGCACGGGTTAAAGCTTGGTGTTAATAGTGTGGTTAGTTAAAGCTGCCACTGGTTTTTGCTGTAATTCCATATCAATTTATGAGTCTTGAGTCAAAGTATTGATTTATGTGTGAAGAAGAAATGTTTTTACAGTAGCATTTCACCAATTGGCATCTCAAAAAAACAAGCATAAACAACAACAACAAAAAAACCCCATGCAAAACCAACCACAAAAAACCACACACACAAAAACCTCAACCAAACAAAAAAATGACACAAAATCACAGAATCACAGAATGGTCGGGGCTGGAAGGGACCTCTGTGGGTCACCCAGTCCAACCCCCTGCCGAAGCAGGGTCACCCAGAGCAGGCTGC
>Ga0065711_1042896_pt1 | contig 15068 bp, 11 predicted proteins | sample Hoacrofraction12_FD_59098 | JGI IMG/M metagenome (GOLD analysis project Ga0065711, IMG submission 59098) | Hoatzin crop microbial communities from Cojedes, Venezuela - Epithelial fraction 12 v2 (version 2) | ecosystem: Host-associated > Birds > Digestive system > Esophagus > Crop | place... | reverse complement strand
AAGAAAACGGCATGGTAGGAACCTGACACAGAGTGATTTCTTCAAAGGATTAAAGAACAAACTGCATTTGCTTAATAAAAAGCAATGTCAGTTCTCTAATCAAATTACAGACTTCCACTCTAAATATGAAGCAGGATTTGCTCAAAAATCTGTAAAAGCAAAAGCTTTTTGGCATGCATGAAACCTGCATGACAGTATTATATTCATTCACTGTTCCAATAACCAGAATCAACCAACCCCCTAAAACAAAACTAGAACTGAAAAGGTATTATTACAGGCTGTAAAAATAAGTAGACTAGACTACATCTTCTATCTTGCTGTTTTCACAATGAATGATTAATATTTAATGTATTGTTTTAATTGACATATTAAGGGATACAATATCAATCAACTTATCTTTAACTAGTGTATCTCCACCACAACACTAATAATGAAATTTTTCATCATTTAAGATAATATTTGTAATATTTTTTCTTGACCTCAGTGAGATAAAGCTCCATTTATGTATTAAATTGGGGATGAGCTTTAATAGCCGTTTAATGCTTAGATCCCATACATGTCAGAGATATGAAATTCTGAATGTGAAGTTATTCATGAAAAAAATAGCAAACTATGTTTTCCACTTCAGAACTCTTTTCTTGAATTCAGATTCGAATTCAGCAGACCGATTTATCAAACTTAAACATATCAAATATATAAGACAAGTTTTTAGAAACAGTGTTAATATTGCACTGTGTCTTTTAGTACTTATTCGTGGCACAGCAAAGAACTTCAAGGGAGATGGATATGTCTACTCTTTTTTTAGTTTTACAGTGAAATAATACAAATTCTCTGCTGTAGGATGGTCTAGGTCAACATTTGTGGAAAGCCAGCTCTCAAAGACCTATGTGGATCATTTATGTTATAGCAAATTCAGGGCAAATTTATGTGGATTTACCTGAAAATGCAGTTATAAATAATATAATAATGTAATATAACACCCGTACATAATGTAGCATGCAGTGTGCAAGATTGTGTGTAATATAAAATAACTGTAATTATTTTGTAACTTCTATATAGCAGCATCATTCAATTATGGTAGCATCAGGACAAACAGGCATTTGCAAAGTATGCTATTATTAATAACGCTTGTGTTATAGTTTGGCTGTGGCCAGCAACAAAAGGGCCATGCGCCGCCCCTCCCCCCGCTGGGGCGCGGAGAAGAATGGAAAGAAACAGGCAAAAACTGGTGGGTCGGGATAAGGGCAGTTTAACAGAACAGTAAATAAAGGGAACAGGAACAACAACGATACAGATAAGGAGAATACACAACACAAAACAGCAGAACACAGAGAGTGACTCTCACCGCCCGCCACCGCGGCGCACTCCCGAGCTGAGACTGAGTTCCTGCCGCCCAGCTCCCCCCGGCCAGAACCCAGCATGACAGCACATGGTATGGAATACCCTGCTCTGTTTGGCCAGGTGGGGTCAGCCCGCCTAGCTGTGTCTCTTCCTGGATTCTGGTGAAAATTAACCCTGTCCTGGCCAAACCCAAGACAGCTTGTGATGTCTCTACCATAATCCCAAGTAAGGAGGATACAGTTGTGCGGTGGTAGCTAGTGCTCAAGGTCAGCTTTTACTTCAGGATATCTCAACTTTATCCCTTCCTATGGCCAATAGGAACAGTAAGCCTACATCTGCAGTAGTCCATCCTCCCTTCAGTCCTTCCGCAAGCTCTTTCCTCCCCTCTCTCACATGCCTGTAGAAGCAGGTTACCACACAGAATCTTCAGCTCCTCTTTCTTAGCAACAGCGTGCAGTTTTGCCTGCACTGCTGACATGCCATAAACTAGCTCTAAGTGGCATTATATAGCATTTCGTACTGATTTAGAACTCTTATAATGGAATACCTACTGTATTTCTGAATCCTCTCTAATTATAGGGAATTGAAATTTTATGCCGGCATTCTATTACTTCTTGAGGAATATTTTTAACTGAAGAAATAAAAATGTAATGAAACTCTGATTAAGAATAAAAGAAACTTGCATTTGTCAGCTAAATAGTTCTTTTTGGTTGAAGCAACATACACGACTGGAAGAACCAACTAGCTTAATCCCATGTTTTTAGAGGTTTCTATTCAAAATAAACAATTCATAGATCTTTCAGGTTCCATTTTAGAAGTAAACCTCCCGTTCCTATCCTTCTTATAAGCAGGTGTCAGACTAAGCCTCAGAGTGGAAAGTTTCACTTTCCTGAAAACGAGCACGCAAAAAGGTACTGAATAGTTTCCAAACTTCTAGGCAAGGTACTTTTAGAATATGGTCTAATAACTGTAGGCAGGTAATTTCCTCCCTCCCCAGCAAAGACTCAGAACTGCTCAGAGTGACAAATTAAATGAAAATGTTTCAAAACCCTAAAAATTCACATAATTTTCATGAACTAGACCTTCCCTCTTCTGAAACAAATACATTTTTTAATTTTAATGTTGGGATTTTTTTTTCACAAGGTGATTCATAGTTTGTAAGTCACATATACCTCCATAGCTTTTTCTTCTGAATTATTTCCAAGAAAACTTCATATGTTCTTTTTCTGAATGCCTAATTGAATGAGATTTCACTTGATACTATCATATTTTAATGTGCTTCTCCCATTCTATCCCTGAAGTCATCGTATTATTTTCTACATTAAAACAGAGTTGCACTTGGCATTGATCACATTTTTGTCTTTAAATTTCATTCAGCCATTCCTACTTCTTATGTTTAGTTAGCAAGAATATCAAATGAAATTTGCTCCTAAACTGTCTTTGAAGAAGCCCTGTAATAACTCCCTTCCATTCTGGTTGCTTCCTAGGCAGAATTCAGGAAAAGATACGATGAGGTATTGTCATTCTGAGTTTATTATGCTTCTGAATTTCACTAAGCCATGATACTTTCCATTTCCATCTCTTACTCCTATTCTGCCTCTGCTATTCTATTGGTAGACTCTATGGTCAATAACATTTTCCTTTAGCGTTTACGAAGTTCTGGCATAGCAGCAATGCTGCTTTGCCCACTGCATTTATATTACTAAAAATATTCATATAATTTATCCTGCTTGCTTTATTTTCCTCTTCAAAACATAACCCAGTTTGACTTCTGAGAATTTTCACTATCTAGTCTTAATTTGCAATGTTTGCCCAATTTTCTTTTTAGTTGTTACAGGTTTATGGCTACTCTTAGTATGCTTCTTCAGAATATTACATATTCAAGTAACTCTAATGTTCAAATCTTATTTTTTTGAGGTACAATCAGTTCAAATTTCAGTTTAAAATAAAAACTCATAACCGTCTTTATATTTATTTGACTAAGATTTTCAGTACAGCTGACCCTATTTATTAATTAATTTAATTTGTCAGTTTTTCCTTTATAAATCCATAACTTCAGCTACAAGTCTTACTTCTGCAGAAATTCGTGAAATAAGTTTCTTCATGCTTGTGAAGTACTCTGTTGCTATAGAGATGATTGTGATAGAAAAAGCTACGAGAAAAACAGTAACTCTGTCTTGAGGACATGGTTTCAATAAAGGCTAATAAATGAAATATACAGCTGTAGAGTGAAAATACAAGGATAAGACAAAATATTGAATACTTTTTGTTTTCTTCTAAGAGGATCATCCATTTTACACACTTCATGAGATAGTCCTGGGGGGAGAGGAGGTGGCAGGGAGGAAAGGATGCAATCCTCTGTGTGATAGTTCAGCTGCGGCTGGCAACAAAAGCGCCACTCCGTTGCCTTGCCACCCCTCCCCCCCGCTGGGATGTGGAGGAGAATAGAAAGAAACAGGCAGAAAATGGTGGGTCAGGATAAGGGCAGTTTAACAGAACAGCAAATAAAGAGAACAGTAACAACAACGATACAGATAAGGAGAATACACAACACAAAACAGCAGAAAGCGGAGAGCAACTCTCACCGCCCGCCTCTGCCATGCACTCCCAAGCCGGCAACTGCCTTCCCGCCACGCATCTCCCCCCCACCGGAACCCAGCAAGATGGCACATGGTATGGAATACCGGGCTCTGTTTGGCCAGGTTGGATCAGCCCGCCCAGCTGTGTCCCTTCCTGGCTCCTTGTGAAAATTAACCCTGTCCTGGCCGAACCCAGGACAGAGTGATTTATATATAGTTGCAAATTTACAAGGAGTGTGGAGTTGAAAAGCAGCCTTAATTCTAGAATTTCCTAGATTATTAGGCTTGGGGATATTTTTCTTTAACAAAGCGTCACTGCTGTTCTGGCTCATCCCTGGATAAGCAAGAAACACAGCCTCAGTTCTGTGATAACTGAAATGCTGTTTCCTATAATTTTCTGACTGTACCTTTTCTGATGCAACCTTTTTTTCCTTTTGCCTCCAGTCATAGAAAACTTACCTCTACTATATACAATCCTATCTGATTTATAATATATTCTTCACCAGCCCCCAAAATTTTTTGGTTAATCTATCTCCGTTAGCTCACATACAACATTGTTTACATCACTGTCAGATGTAGCCCAGAGATATCTGTCTTGAATTTTTTATGATGATTTAAAACTGATAAAGTCTGATACAATATTTAAAAAAGAAACAGACAAAGTTTGTTGGAACAAAACATGTTTTCTGAAGATATCAGTGAATGTGATCCCTAACTATATTCTTGTTTTAGGCAATGTACACATCTGAATGTGTATAAGAATATGTTTAAATATACTCACCAAATTTTTAGTGACTGTTTTCTGAAATACAACATATAAGATTTGTTTCCAGTTCTTAATGAACTTAAATGAAAGGAGGTAAATCAGCTGCAGCAATGGTATTATGGAATAATTTTCGCTATTCGGGCTGCTGAGTCATTGTTATAAAACATGCATATTTAATTTATGCATGTGTATCTACGTATCTATCCTATTTATCTTATTTGTAATTATATATATTTTTAAGAATATAAAGACAAATGATTTTTGCATACCATTATTCCATGCTTGATCCAAATACGATTTTCTCCATACACTGTAGAAAGTAAAGAATTAGTATGACATTAGGGCAAAGTCAGAGATTACACCCACCTGAAAAATTAAGTTACATTTTTTCGTTTTGTGATGCAAAGTAACCAGTGTGGATCCAGAATCTGATAGAACAAAATTATAAAAATTACATAAACTGTGCTATCATCTAACTGGGTTAATTTTCTTAGATAAAAACTCTTTTGTGCTATTTCAAGAACCTGTCAGTAAAGAAATGCATTTCGTGAACTATAGAAGCGTTAGGAATGTAGTCTTGTTACACATTAGAAAACGTATTGAATTCAAAAAGATTATTTCACCTGACTCCTGCCCGAAAAAGGTGAATTCCAAAAGAAAGATAGATTCAGGTGCTGTAGATGTCATAGCTGACATTTCTGTGTTTGCCTTTAGGAACAGGTACATGACTGGTAAACATGTTGTCTGATTTCACCCAAGTTTACAGAATGCTAGCATTTGGGATCTGCACACAAAAGGCTTTTTGAGTGGGTTACCAATGATGGCTATGACTGCTCAAGACAGATCTGTTGCTGGACAGACTGTGACTTCTGTACAAGTCCTAAAATAAATAGAAACTGTCAGACTCAGTTTTGTTTTAGACATTTTAAGAAAATTCAATGAAATCCATGAAGGTAGGAACTGCTACTTTAAATTTTCCATATCTAGAGATGTTCAGCATAGACATATGATTCTTGGATTAGATTACTGCCTGTTGTGAAACCTGGGATTCTATTATTAAACACTTAACAATTGGATTTTTTTTCTCTTTTTGTTCTTCTGTAATAATAGAATCATAGAATGGTTTGGGTTAGAAGGGACCTTATAGATAATCTAGTTCCAACATCCCTCCACCATGGGCAAGGACACCTTCTACTAGACCAGATTTCTCAAAGCCCCATCCAACCTGGCCTTCAACACTTCCAGGAATGGGACATCCATAACTTCTGTGGGCAACCTGATCTAGTGCCTCAGCACCCTCATAGCAAATAATTTCTGTCTTTAATCTAAATCTACTCTCTTCCATTTTAAAGGCATTACCACTTATCCTATCTCTACATGCCCTTGTAAAAAGTCCCTCTCCAGCTTTCTTGTAGGCCGCCTTCAGGTACTGGAAGGTTGCTAGAAGGTGTCCCTGCAGCCTTCCCTTCCCCAGGCTGAACAGCTCCAACTCTCTTAACCTTTCCTCATAGCAGAGATGTTCCAACCCTCTGACCATTTTTATGGCCCTCCTCTGGACCTGCTTTAACAGGTTCATATCTTTTCTGTGCTGAGGACTCCAGAGCTGGATGCAGTACTCCAGGTGAGGTATTACGAGAGTGGAGTAGAGGGTCAGAATCACCTTCCTTGACCTGCTGGCAACACTTCTTTTGATGCAGCCCAGGATACGGTTGGCTTTCAGGGCTGTGACTGCACATTGTTTGCTCATGTCCAGCTTTTCATCCACCAGTACCCCCAAGTCCTTCTCCTCCGGGCTGATCTCAGTCCATTCTCTGCCCAGCCTGTATTTGTGCTTGGGATAACACTGACCAACGTGCAGGACCTTGCCCTTGGCCTTGTTGAACCTGATGAGGTTTGCACAAGCTCACCTCTCAAGCCTGTCAAGGTCCCTCTGTATAGCATCCCTTCCCTCCAGCTTATCAACCACACCACACAGCTTGGTGTCATCAGCAATCTTGCTGGGGATGAACTCAGTCCCCCTGTCAATGTCACTGACAAAGATGTTAAACAGTGCTGGCCCCAGTACTGACCCCCAAGCAATGCCACTCATCACTGGTCTTCATTTGGACATTGAGATTTTAACTGCAACACTTTGAGTGTGACCGTCCAGTCAATTCCTTACCCACTAAGCGGTCCAATTGTCAAATCCATGTCTCTCCAATTTAGATTGAAGGATGTCACATGGGACAGTGTCAATTGTTTTGCACAGGTCCAGATAGGTGACATCAGTTGTTCTTTCATCAAATTTGTCACCAAGTTTGTTAGGCATGATTTGCTATTAGTGAAGCTATGTTGGCTGTCACGAATCGCCTCCTTATTTCCTATAACTACTTCAAAAAACCAGCTCAAGGCTCCTCCAAAGTATGACAGGATTATCATTGCTGTTCTGGACAGGAAGAACCAGCCATCTCTTGCTACTAAAAGGAGGATGAAGACAGGTTAAAATGCTTTGGAGACTTAACTTGCTCTGTGGCCATTAGAGGAACATTATGGGATTTGGACGACTACTGCAGTTGTGAAGTATCACCTGTCTCTCCTCTTCCTTCATCTGGAGATTTCAATTTATGTACTTGAAACTTACACTGCTCATATGTGACAGAAAGAAATCCTTTCTTGGTATCTGATAGGAGAAAGCAGGCAACAGTTTTACTGCCCCAGGAATCTGTTCCCAAGGCAAACGTCTCATTCACCTGAGCTCAAAACTGAGCTTGATAGTTCCTAAAGGCAAAACTTTCTTGATGTTCCTGTCTCCATTTTTATCATTCTCATTTCAGACTAATGGTGCGCGCAATATCCCTCAAGTTTTTCTTCAACCTCATTTCAAGTAAAAAACCTATCACGTGAAAAATAAGAAACTTCTTGTGCCTGAACTCCTTGTTTATGAAGCTTACCATATCTCATGGCCAGAAAATGTCATCATCACTGTATTTACACCTGCATATATGAATACATGAATACCTAATCTTTTAGCAAGAAGGCCCTAATTCCCATTATTTCCTGCACTCTTCTTGACATGTCACTTCATGTATTTGTAACTGGAATCAACCAAGAATTTTTTCAAAAAATATTATTTTTAATAAAATTAATCAAACCCCAAAACTCTGGGGGAACATATGTCAAAAACTTTTCATGAACTATAGGGGTTAGGGTGTCATTCCAAAATCCTTGTGACAATGAGCCTTCTCATCTGCCATTGCTCACTGGAAGACAGTTATTTCTCTCCTGAAACTGCAAACCACCTCTGAAGTTGATATATGTTGGCCTTACTGTTGTCTTTGGAAAAAAAACCCAACTCAAACAACAGAAAAACCCACATCTTTTCAAAACTTCGGAATAACGCAGTTTGCACAGCTGTCATTGTCCCATTATGTTCATTTTTTATTTGACAGACTGTTGTGCAAAGACAAACTTATTTGTAATCTGTTACCTCGATATCCTCAAAAAGAAGTTTGCAAGTGGTAGAAGGGACATATATGTCAACATGAAATATCATCATGATAATTAAACATTTGCAGTGATAATGAATTTAAGATGATGTCCACCTAAATATTTTTACTTAGAGATACTGTAAGATCTGGTTTCAATATTTTTTTAGTTAGGATTTTTTTCTCAGCTTTAGAATGGAATTTATAACCAAAAGCCCAGAGAAATAAACCCTCATTCATTTTAGACAAGTCCAGGGATATAGATCCTCATACAGGACAAAAAAAAGCACAATGTTCTCATCATATATTTGATGTTATTCTGACTTAGTCTCTAGTAATCAATGAATATGAGCTAGCTTTAAACAATAATCTCTTTTTTTTGTATTTCAGTTGTTCTTCTCCAGAAAATTGATTATATTTCTTGAAACAAGGATGTTAACCCTAGTTTTCCTTAACTGTTCTAACTTCCAGACTATTGAACCTGTTCTTTCTCAAGTATTGGGTATTTAATTATTCATACATTGTGAAACCTCATCATCAGCAAAGACAGGAATAATTCCATCTAGTTGTTCACTAATCTGGAGATTAGAGAACATAAGTCATATAGGAGGCAGACTTTCATCAATTTCATCATACCCAAGTAAAGCAAACAGAAATCTGCACGTCTATTTCTCTTATCCTTTAATAACCAACATGTTATGTATTCTGAAGAAGGCTTATTCCTTACATATTGTTTCTGAAAAGATCCCAATAATTCTGGAGAGTTTCTTGAAAAATCACAATTATCTGTTGGACAGTAAAATTTTATGTCTATCTTGCCTGTGCTTCTAACCAAGTTCTCATTTATTCTGTGTGGGACTAAACAGGCTATAGCATTTTTATTATAAATTTGGAGTGCCATGCATTCTGCAGCTCATGATATAGTTGCAAGTCCACAGTCATCACAACTTTTCATACAAGTGGACCCAGCTTTTCTACGAAACTTCAGAAACCTGAGAAAAAAAATGGTATTCATACTGTTAACGACTGTGACAGATGAAGCTTATGGATCCACATAATTATCATCTTATGGGACTACAAGTTAGAGTGAGATATTTTAAAAGAATTACCCACTCAGTATTCCATTTTTAAGGTTCTTCTCACTGTTGCAAACAATCATAGAATCATAGAATCAGAGAATACCAGGTTGGAAAGGACCTCAAAGAACATCTGATCCAACCTTTCCTGGCAAAAGCACTATCTAGACAAGTGGGGCAGCATTCTTTCCAGCTAAGTCTTAAAAGTATCCATTGTTTGGGAACCCACCACTTCCCTGGGGAGACTATTCCAGTGGCTGGTTGTTCTCATTGTGAAAAATTGCTATATGGGCCTATAATTACCTGGATCCTCCTTTAAGCCCGTCTTGTAGACGGGGTTGACATTAGTCGTCTTTTCATCTTCTGAGACATCCCTTGATCTCCACAACTTCTCAAAGATTATGGAGAGCAGCCTCACAATGACGTCAGCCAGCTGTCTTAACACCCTCAGGTGGATACTGTCAGGGTCCATCAATTTGTAAGGGTCAAGGTCCTGTAACAGTTCACATACCAACTCTTCTTTCACTGACAGTAGGTCAGTGTTTTCATTAACCTGGACTTTTGTTACCAAGGCCTTGGGGCTCAACAGTGCTGGTAAAGACAGAGGTGAAAAAAATGTTGAGAACATCTGCCTTTTCAGTGCTGTTGGTGACTAATTCACCTCTCCAGTTTAACAGCTGGCCAATATTTTCATTTTATTTTTGCTTGTTGTTTACATACCCGAATAATCCTTTCTTGTAGTTTTTGACATCTTTGGTCAATTTCAATTTGGAATGAGTTTTTTGCTTTTCTAACTGCATCTCTGCACACCTTGACATTGCCCTTGTAGTTCTCAACAGGTATTCAACCACTTTTCCATCTCTGGTATGCTTCTCTTCTGCTTTTGGGCAGACTCAGAAGCTCACTATTAAGCCAAGGGGTCTCCTGCTCCCACCTACTTCCCTTACTTTTAAAGGGGATGAATGGTTTTTGTGATTCCAGGAGAGCATTCTTGAAAAAATCGCAACACTTGCTAGCTCCTTTATCCTCAAAGGAAGCTTCCCACAGAATCCCTCTGTCCCTGAGCTCTGAGGGAGCTGAAGTTTGCTCTTCTAAAATCTAAAACCTTTGTCTTAGTACTAACCTTCAGTGTGCTCAGCAGGATCCAGAACTCCTCAATATTGTGATCTCTGCAGCCAAGGTTACCACTAACCAAGATATTGCAAAGCAGGTTTTCTTGCTTTGTGAGTAGCAAGTCCAGCAGTGTCTCTTTCATGATTGGCACATCTAACATTTTTATGAGGACGCCATCCTCTAGGCATTCCAGGAACTTGATGGATGACATGTGAGCTGCTGCATTGTTCATCCAGTAAAAGTCTGGGTAGTTGAAGTCACCCATAAGAACCAGGTTCTGTTGACCTGAAGCTTGCTTAAGTGACCCAAATATTGCTTCATTGGCCTTGTCATCTTGGTTTGGAGACTGGTAGCAAATGCCTACTGTAAGATCACCCTGGGAGACCAGCCCTCTGATCTTGACTCAGAGGCATTCTATAGGGCTTCCACAATCACCATAGTTGACTTCTATATATTCAAGGTGCTCCTTAACATAGAGAGCTACTTTTCCTCCTCTTCTTCCCTGCCTGTCTTTACAAAACAACCTGTAGCTATTCATTGTGATCCTCCAGTCATATGAGTTGTCCCACCATATTTCAGTTATTCCTATGATAATTTTGTGACTGGGTGGGAGTTCCAGTTCTCTCTGATCCACAGGCTGTGTGCATTTCTGTATATACACTTGAGGTGGTTGCTTTTCTGGCTCTCATCTTGGGAGGCAGCTAAAGAACATTTGTCTCTGCTCTGGTTGGCCTGGATTATTCCCCAGCTGGTTGCAAAGACGTGAGTGTTGCCACTTTGCCCCCCACCCTGTTAGTCCTTCATTTACAAGTCCACCTTACGAAGTTGGCCAGTCTGCTGCCAAAGATATTTTTGTATCTTCTCAGCTATGAAGCCAGAAGTTGGTTTGCATTATACATCTATTTCTGGCTGTACCCTTTCCTCTGACTGGTAAACTGGAAGAAAAGATAACTCGGGCACCAATACTTATTGCTTTCACCCTTAAGGCTTTGTAGTTTTCCTAGATTCTTCCCAAGTAGTCCATTCTTTTGATAAGCTGTAGCACCCACTTGCCAAGATCTTGGATCTTAGCTCTGGCAAGGCAGCGTACCTCTCATGACTCCCTGTCAGGCTGGCAGATGGGTGCCGCAGTGCCCCTTAACAGATAGTCACTCACTACAAGCATACACTTTTTTATTTTTTCATTATCCACTCTGTGTTGCTGGTAGAGTTTCTCTTTGCAGACCTTGCTCGTGGGTGTCTACAACTGTTAAAGCTCCATATCTGGTTTTGGTTGTAGTGCTGGAGGGTGGGGACTGAAGCAGAGTCCTGCTTTTGTGGGTCGCCAGGATCCAAGGTGCCTCATGCTTTGCGGTGTCCACCATAGGAGCATGGTTCTGAAACCACTTATCTATCTCTGTCTTAGCCTGTTTAATACTGCACAACCTTTTAACTGTTTCCCACAACTCAGACACCTGATGCAACAGATCATCAACCTGTGCACATCTTTTGCAGGTGCTCACCTTTTCTGTAGGAGAAGGGTCTGGGCACTTGTTGCAATCTACCAGCTGTACTGAAGTCCCCTTCCTTACCAGTTCTCTCTGTGTAGAAGCATCAGGTATCTCAAGGGCTTTGTAGAAACTGGTTTTAAATCTGAAGTGAATGCCCACCTTTATGCCAGAGGCCTAGAGTTCTTCCTTGGGCTGTGGGCCTACAAGCTGTGTGCACGACCCTTCTCACACACCCTTCTATGTGAACTTCATGACCCTTCTCAGGCATCCTTCTGCACGACCTGCTGCGTAAACTGCTGCGCCCTCTCAACCTCTGTTTGCATGCCCTGTTGGCAGCACTTGGGGTGGATAGCACTCCCTAAGGCCATTTAAATCTTCTGCAGTTTCTCTGGCAACACCTAAGGCACATCAGAGTCTCTTGCAAGAGCTGCTGGCCCCTGGCAGGGCTCTCTGCTCTTCCTCATATTTCCCTGGTTCCAGGAACCCCCCTGTATGCCTCCTTCTAGCACTCAGCCACAGAACTTAACATTACCACAGCTGTGTGCCTTGCCAATATGGGTAAAAAGCACAAAATACTGTGGAAAAGCATGCCACCCAATAAGGGGAAGAGATAACTACAGAGAATGTCAGATATTTGTGGCCACCTCCTCATCATGCCTGAATCATTCTGCATTGCGGAGTTGTGAGTTTGGGATTTTTGCATTTAATTTCTATGTGACAGAGTTGTCTTAAGAAGACATTAGCCATGGCAGCTGTTTGGCAACAAGCAGTAAGAATTTGAGAGAAGGTTGAAGAATGTGGTCTGTTATTCCTCTGCTCAAGTAAGGCATTGTGAAAAGCTCTTTGAGCACTGAATATACATCTGGGAGGGAAAAGGGATGTGAGCTTTAGTCAGTAGCAGTGTAAGGTATAGAATACATCGGTGCTCAAATAAGTATAGGGAGTGCAGGTTCAGCTGTGCCACTAGTAAGAGCTGAATGAATTAAAGACAAACACACAATACAAAGTGTAATATGAGTCTTCAGTCTGGAATGAAAGAATTGAAGACCTTGCCCACATTTCTATCAGTGCTTTGGAGTAAGGGCAATGGGAAGATTACTATGTTGCAGCAACAGCAGTTTCAAGGATGTTATTTTCTGCTAATTCCTCTGCAGTGCAGATAATAAGGATGTCATGGCAACAATCTGTTATACCACCAAAATGATTTTCCAAACGTACTACAACAAAATGGAAAAACAAAAAAAAAGTAAGAGAAGGCACGGCTCACTCTCTAGCAGCACGATCTCCAACCATGAACTCTCTGACTTCATCTGTATGTGTTCACGGGCTAAAATTTTTCTGTAAACATTTAGCAGATGGAAAAAAAGTGTGTATACATACACCCCGAAGACCTCAAAGAGCCTACGGAAAATTTATAGCTTTCCAAATACAGTATGGTTGATTCCAGATTCCAGAGGTGATAACTGTGAGAAGATCCACTAAGATGTTTTTAATTTTGAAAATCAAATTTGAATGAACTTGGTTTTGGCGAAACCTTGAGGCATCCTTCAGAACTTTCCTGGATACTTGACTGCTGCACTGGCAAGTTCTTCACAATCTTCATGCTAGCTTAAGGTTGACTTCACATGAACATCTAAGTTTCCCAAGTTAATCTCTATTTTTTCTGCATAAATCACAATCTGACTTTTATATTTCTTTAACAATAATCAAAAGGAAAAGCAACTATAACATTTAAAAGGTGGATTGCCATCAGTTTGACAGTCACTATCTTCTCACACTAAACTATGGTTCAGTAGCAGTCAGCAGCTCAGAAAACAATGTCTGTTTCCTAATGTGTCTAACTGCTAGAGAATTAGTGACATTTGCAAGTTGTACAAAATGGTGAGATACTGTAATTACTATCCAGCTCAGAAACTGTGTGTAGTTCAAGAGAACAAAAAGGAGTCAGGAAGTAGCAAATCCCCGTCATAAAAGGCTGATCTATCATTTTTATTGTCACAATTGCCACTGGATTCTTATTCCAGGTCTAAATGACACTGATGTGAATCAGGCTAAGGAGCTTCCTATGAAGAATATCTCCTGTGGCTTTTTGACATATGTGTTATAGGCATCCAGTGGGGAAATTGCTCTCAGAGACAACTTTGTGCTAGGCAACCTGTGTTGTCTCACAAGGGCTCACCCTCCAGTCCTCATAAGAGTGGGTAGAAACTGAAAACTGGTCCTAAGTGGAAAGATCAGGCTGAGTAGGTGAGCTGCTGAGCCACAGTGAATCACAATTTACTGACTTACTGATTTAGGAAGATCAGGAAAGGTTGTTTAAAGGTGAATCTGCAGCAGTGTCTGAGGAAGCTGGAAGAAAGCCTGTAGGCTACAAAAAGAAAGATTTGTAGTGGGTGGTAGCAAGTCAATAAGTTTCTACATAGCCTGAAACAGTCAGCAGTTGTGGCATGTGTGTAATAGGAACAATTCATAAAGAATCTGTTTAATTTTAGGACCGAGAAAACTTTGATCTTATTACTAAGTAAACATAATTTTAAGTATGGTAGAAATAATTCAGCTTAGTTAGTCACAGTGCAAGAGAGTACACTAGGCAAAAAAGGCATCTCCTGTAAAAGGAAGAAAGAACATGGTAAAACTTAGAGCACAGGGAAAGTTGAATTATCATTTAAAAAAAAACAAAAAAAAAACAAAAAAGCTGGCATAAGCATAGGAGCACTGTCAGGAAAAAAATATTTTTGCAGAACCGATGAATGGAAGAAACAGGAAAACTGGGCTCCCCACTTCAAGAAAGATGAGGAGCTACTGGAGAGAGTCCAGCAGAGTGCTATAAAGATGATTAGGGGACTGGAGCATCTCTCCTACGAGGAAAGGCTGAAGGAGCTGGGCCTGGTTAGCCTGAAGAAGAGAAGGCTGAAAGAGCACCTTATAAATGCCTATATAAAGGGTGGATGTCAAGAGGATGGGGCCAGACTCTTTTCTGTGGTGCCCAGCAACAGGATAAGGGGCAATGGGCACAAACTGAAGTGTAGGAAGTTCCAGCTGAACATGAGGAAGAGCTTCTTCACTCTGAGGATGACATAGCACTGGAATAGGTTGCCCAAAGAAGTTGTGATGTGGGGAATTGACAATTAGTTCGATTTTGCTATAGCTTTAGTTTAATTTTGTTATATAATTTTGCATCTATGTTAAAGTAAGAGTTAAACACTGTTATTCAGTTTAGTTCTGTTCTTTGTAATCTT